>JABAOC010011733.1_pt1 | contig 18950 bp, 18 predicted proteins | sample 7062161 | NCBI WGS metagenome assembly JABAOC01 (sample SAMN14538625, study PRJNA623070) | marine sediment metagenome | biome: marine biome [ENVO:00000428]; feature: marine pelagic biome [ENVO:01000023]; material: deep marine sediment [ENVO:00002113] | place: India: Gulf of Khambhat ... | reverse complement strand
AGCGGAATATTTTGGGTAGACTTCGCTTACCTAGATTCCACATCACGTATCCACGCGATAGAACCGCGGAGCCACTAAGCAGACCTGTGAACGCCAACCGCGTTTTCGTAGGCATTGATTGGGTGTCTAGTTCCGTTGTGCAGGCAAATACGCGCGCGATTAATTGCGTCACGTATACTCTCTGAACGTGTAGCTGCACTTCGTACATCTGAAAAACTGCGTCGAAGATTCATCGCTACCTCGCGTCTGCACCTGCCACACGAAAGCTAAGTTGTTTCCACACTTCGGGCACACGATTCTCACTGTAGGCAAAGTTCGTAGCTTCTGCTCCTCCTTCCCGATGACGGCAATAGACTCTTCAAAGGTCTTAGACTCTTTCACAACACGAGGAACAGCAATCTTCTCCTTACCCTCTACTTTCTTCTCAAAGCCACACTTGGGGCAAACCCAAACTACATTCTTCCCCTGCTGCTTCATAGCGACGAGTCTCTTGCCACACTTGGGACAGAATTCCAAGGCCTTTCACCACACGCTTTTTCCCCTCGCCTTCGACTCTTAAAAATCTTTTCTAATTTCAATACAGATTGTAGTTACTCCTGAAGTGGGCTAGTCAGTCCGGACGCAATGAGATGTGCAACTCGCAAAGCCTCGGGGACATTGCTGCGCGTAGCAGTCTGCCTCACGATTTTTTCTGCCACATCTATTTCAACGCCAGTCACCTGCATGAAAATCGCCTCTTCACCAGACCTTGGGAAGACTTTCACAATCCCAGCTGCGTTCTCAATGGCTTTCCACCTTTTTTCAGCACATGGCAGATTTTCTAAGGCCTTCCTGATATCTTTAAAATCGGGCTGCTTCCGTGTAACTGCAATGACCGGCAGGCTTGTTATCTCAAGAAGCTTATCTGTGTCAACAACGTTGAAGCCTGCAAAAGTCACGCCGTCCAACATGATCACTCTCAACTGCCCATAATGCGGTGAACAAGTTATCATGTCAGCAATCTTCTCAGTGGCGTCCAGACCATCTATTTCAACGCGAGTCCGCATGACCCCGTCTAGCCAGTGTCCTCCTCTGAATACAACTCCTATGACGTCACACAATCCTCGTGTACGTGGAATGAAAAAGCCGTCGTCAACTCCAACAACTCTAATTTCCGATTTTACAGAATCGATTTTTCTAACTTTCAATTGAACGCCTCTAATTTTCTGTGATAATAAAGAGGATAAGAATTATTATACGTAAGAAGCTTCAAAAGAATTTTGTGAGAAGAATGTCGAATGTGCCAAAACAGGTTCGTGCAGGCAAACGGTTCAACTTCGCACCTACGCACAAAACCGTGGAGGATGTTCTCAAAGATCATGATCTTGCAGCTCTTGGCGACGCTTACACAAATCTAGTCTACTCACTTTACCTTTCTATAAGAATCGGAAAACCTACCGGGGCAAAAGCTAGTGGCCAACTGCTCTCTAAAGCTTTGAAGCAAGCTGGACTTAGAGTTCGTGTCTCTCCCAGAAGCGACCGTCACCGTCAAGCCGACGCTGCAGAAGCGTTGCTTGCTTATGCTTGGCTACAGGGACACACAACGATTATGGAAAGCGTGCAGACATTGTCTACCTGTGAGCGAGTTGTGGATGCTTTCAGTTCGCTTCTTGTGGAAGCAAAGAAGAGACTCGGTTTATAGTTTTGCCTAGTCCTTGTATCCTTTCAAAGCGTTATCAAACGCTACTCTAAATGATTTGGTGTCCTTCTGAACTTCGGCGACTGCCTTTCGAAGTACAGTTTCTGGCTTGCTCTTATTCTTTGTGCGAAGATAAATGACTGGATTTGCAGTGAGCGGATGTGGAATACTGTACCCTGCCAAATCAACTTTTTTATCTTTTAAAAGTGCTTTCTGAACGACATTGCAGAAGGTATGTCCTTCGTTTTCGATCTCTATCTTAAGCTCATTTTCTTTTCCGTTGAGAATTTTCACGTTCATCAAAGTGCCTCATTCTTTCTAAACACACGCTTTGCCATATTCTATGGCAATTTGGCGCTTCTCTAAGTTTCCGCAGTTGGGACAGGACACCTTATAACGTTTTTGCTGCAGCACATGTCCACATTGCGAGCAGAGGGCGTATAAAACTCCAAGGTTTTTATCGGCTGTTGAGAGATGGAAGATTCGGTTTTTTTCACTTATAACTTTTGCACGTACAATGTCTCCTGGCTTGCATGCGTCATGGATAGAATCCACATAAGATCTGCTGACATCTGAAATGTAGAGTAGCCCTGAAAAAACGCCTGATAGTTGTTCTTTTCCTATCTCAAATATGCGGATAACGGCAGTCTTATTTTGAAGATTTAACACTTGGCCTGTGACAATACTTCCAACCTTTGGTACTCGGGCGCCATGAACCAATGGAAAAATTGATACGGTCTTGTTCTGGAGATCTAGGAGCGTGCGTCCGCTGATTTTAGCGTAGATTCTTCCTTGCTCGACATATGTGCCGTTACCTGAGGTGAATTCTTCAATTACGCCCAAGGGAGCTCCGGGGACAACGAATTGTCCACTCTGTCGTTTGGAACGAGTTTTTGGCATATTCATCTTTCCTATGTTTTGTGAATTCAACGATTGATGGCTACCTCGGTAGAGGGAGCTAGGATGTCAATTATCTTTTTCCCTTGCACCTTCGAATAAACCTTTTGATTTGGGGTAGTTCGTAGCTGGCTCTTTGTTTCGCGTTCGGGAAACAGGCTTTGAGTGTGTTTTCTCAGGCTGCAAGTGGGCTTCAATAACGTATAGATCCACAAGAACCTTATGTTTCCTCTTCCTGTGAAAATCGAACATGTATGGAACGTGAATTGGCAGGGTGTAGAGGGCTTTGATTTGACCACCATGCCCTTCTATCAGCCCTTTTAGGAAAGGTGACGGTGCGTTGGGAATGAGCGCGATGCTTGTTGCTCTCGACTTTGCAGCATGCTTTGTGGCTTTTCGGATGCTTTTGTGCAATGAGTAGATTCGTCTACCTATCCTCATGGCTGTTTCTAGGAATTTTCGATCAGCTCTTCGTTTCTGAACTCCAAATGGAGGATTTTGCAGAACCGTATCAAAAGATCCGCGAATAGTGGAGACATCAGCTGTGATCCATTGGGTTTGTCTTTTGACGCCTAGTTTTTCAGCATTCTTCAAAGCAGTTTTTGTAGCTATTTTGTCAACGTCTACGCCAATGACTTCTTTTGCGCCCAAGAGGGCGCTGCCTATGGCCAGCCTCCCTGTTCCGCAGCCGAGCTCAGCTACGGCTTTGCCAATTAGATCGTCGTAGGTATATGCGGCTATGTGAAGCAGCTGGGCTGCAACTGCTGAGGGTATCGTGTATTGCTCCAGATAGGCTTTGGGACAGGGGTGTTGCCCGATTTTTGACAATGCAATTTCTAGATCTAGCTTTCGAACCATCCTGTTCTGCATAGTTCTTCCCATTTTGTCTTGCCTAAGGCGACTAGCATCTCTGTTACTGTAACTAACGGTTTGCGGAATCTTCTACCATCATCTAAGGATAGCCGAGGGCATGCCGTATTTATGAAGGCTTCAATCGTTGGAAACTGCATGAGAGCTTCTGGTGTTATTTCCCTCAGAGCTAGGAGGACTGCCTTCTTGCCGGCATTTTCCACCAGTGTTTTCATTTCTAATGCTTTAGCGAATTTTTTTTGTCCGGGTTTCAGCCCTATTAGTATTCCGATGCTTTCAGATTTTGTAGCTTCCTGAATGTTTGCCCAACGTTTCTTTAGAATTGCAGCGCGTTCATTGCCTCCTATCGAAAAAGCCTTGTTCTGATAAGGATCAGCTACTATTATGGGCTTTGCAGTAGCTAGAGCTAAGCCTAAAGCGTGGAATTTGCCACCACCTATAAAGAGGAAGGCGTCTACTTCTTTGGAAACTGCCTTTGCGTTGCTATAGTTGCAACCAAGGATTTGTCCTGCGTACTTTGTCTTTCCAGCGTCTCCAATTACGACAGTTTTGCCTGCTGCTAGAAGAAGCTTTTTTGCGCCATCCAGTTTGTCCACATGTTGAACGGTTGTAACCAAGCCTATTTTTGTCCACTGGGCGAGGTGAAGAAGCCCCCTCCTCACTGCAACGTCTACGTTTTTCTTTTCCTTTGCTTCGATGTAAAGCGTGGGAGGCACAGCTTGATCTAGCATTTCACTATGGCCATAGTGGACGACTAGGTCTACTCCTAGGCTTTCTGCCTCAGCCATAGCTAGATCACAGGCACCATAACATGGATCTGCAGAAATTATGGCTAGGGCGCCAGCCTTTTCAACCGTGCTGGCTAATATCTGAACGTGAGGTTTTAAGCCATCAGGAACTTGGATGAAAACGAGTTTGGCCTTCCTGATTTGAACTTCTCTCTTTAGGCGGCTCTTTTCAAGATTAAACACTTACGATACCATCTGGCAAATCTCGGAATTGTTTTGCGGAGGGTTCTAGGCTGCAGGTTCCATTCTAATTGCTTGAAGCTTTGTTTCTAATTTTCGCTTGTTCTTTTCCTTGGCTTTGAAGCGCTTGTTCCAACAGAATTTTCTGCTCGACACTAGCAACCAGCTGTCTCGTTCGTACGAGAGCGTCGTTATTGACGGAGATGCTGTCAATGCCACAGCGAACTAGGAATTCGGCGAAATCTGGGAGATTTGAGGGGCCTTCACCACAGATTGAAACTGTTACTCCATTTCGATGAGCTACCCTGATTAAATGTGAAATTATGCGTTTGATCGCTGGGTCGCGCTCGTCGAAGTAGCCCATTTTTCCAAGTCTCTCAGAGTCGCGATCTATCATCAAAATACCTTGGGTCATGTCGTTTGAGCCTATGGAAAAGCCATCACAGAGTTTCGAAAACTTGTCAGCCATTATTGCGATGGAGGGAGTTTCTGCCATGAACCAAATCTGAAAGTCTCTAGAACTCTCTAATCCTTCTTCTTTCATGATTTGAAGGCATTTCTTAGCTTCCCATAAGGTTCTTATTACCGGGAGCATGATCCAAACATTCTCAAGCCTCCACTCTTCACGACATTTTCGAATTGCTTGGCACTCTAGCCTAAAGGCTTTTTCATACCACTTGCTGATGTAGCGACTTGCCCCTCGCCAACCAAGCATTGGATTGACTTCTTCAATTTCATATTTTTCTCCGCCTTTCAAGTCTCGATACTCATTCGTTTTGAAGTCACTAAACCTGACTACAATCGGTCTGGGGTGAATTGCACGTGCAACTTTCGCTACTCCTTCCGCTAGCTTGTCTACAAAGTTCTCTCCTTCGCCCTTTTCCAGTAGATAAAGTGGATGTTCTCCGATGTAGCTGGCGAGGATGAATTCGATGCGCATAAGGCCTATCCCGTCAAAAGGTAAATGCGCGTAATCGTCAATTTTTTCTGGGACTCCGAGATTCATAAGAATCTTAGTAGCCGTCACTGGTGTCGACTGGAGGGTTGAAAATGAACCTTTCAACGCTTCTGATGGCGCTCCCTTTTCTTTAAGACCCTCTGCTATTCCTTCATAAACTACGCCATTCATAGCGTCCACTGTATATGGCTGCCCTGTTTCCATCGCCTTTGTCGCTGTCTCCGCGCCTACAATGCATGGGATGCCTAACTCTCGACTAACAATTGCTGCATGTGCTGTGACTCCTCCCTTATCTGTCACTATAGCGCTGGCCAGTTTCATGAAAGGCACAAAATCTGGGTTTGTCATGGTTGTAACAAGAACATCTCCTTTTGTGACTAGTTTAGAAGCATCTTCTGGCGTAAAAACGATTTTTGCCACGCCAAATCCTATGTCTCTCCTGCCTGCTGCGATGCCTTTAATTACAACTTTCATGTCTGAGAGCTGCTTAGGAGTTGTGGTTTCTTTCGCCTCTTCTGTTTTCTCTTTGACGCTCCATACAGTTTCCGGTCTTGATTGTACAATGAAAACACTTTCTGGGAACTTTAAGTCGCGATCTATTGCCCATTCTACATCTTGAGGTTTGCCATAATGTTGGTGAATCTTTTTGCCCAATTCCACCAGCTTATGGAGTTCATCATCTTCAAGACACGGCTTTTCCTGTCTTTCCAATTCTACTTTAACGCGTTCTGTTTTTCCACTTTTTGGATTACGAAGATACTCAACTGTCTTTCTGACTATTTTCCGGCCGATTATTTCGTTCGTTTCCTTGTCTACAACGAAATGATCAGGAGTCTCTGCACCAGAGACTACCGCTTCTCCTAGTCCCCAAATGCCTTCGATTATTATCTGGCTTGGTTCTCCTGTCACCGGGTTAATTGTGAACATGACGCCTGCTGAGCGTGCATCCACCATCTTTTGAACGCCCACACTTATCAGAACATCTTCATGATTGAAGCCCTTTTTGGCTCGATAGAAGATTGCCCGTGGAGTAAACAGGCTTGACCAACATTTAATCGTCTTCCCAACAAGTTCGTCAGGACCCTGAACATTGAGGTAAGTTTCCTGTTGTCCTGCAAACGAAGCATCTGGTAAATCTTCAGCTGTGGCGCTTGAACGAACAGCAACAAAAACGTCCCTAGAGTTCGTTCTCCTGTTCAGTTCATCGTAAGCCTTCCTTATTGCACTCTCTATTTCTTGAGGCATTTTTGCAGATTCGATGAGCTTCCTAACTTTGTTGGAGGCTTCGTTATATTGTCTCGGGTCATCAGTGTTAATAACAATCTCTTTGATTGTTTTATAGATCTTTTGGGCTATTCCTGTTTGAATTATAAACTCCTTGTATGCCTGCGCTGTTATAGAAAAGCCAGGCGGAATTGGTATTCCTATCTGTATCATTTCTCCTAAGTTCGCATTTTTGCCCCCAACTATAGGAATATCCTCTTTTGACAGCTCGTCAAACCATAACACAAGTTTCTCTTCTTTAGGGGCACTCACTTTGTGAATCTCCAGTTTTTTGGATTTCTATTCGGCAAGGCATAGGAAGCTTTGCCCGCCCCAACTCTAGAGCTCGTTTTGCGATTTCGGTGGAATCTTCGTTTACACCTATGGATATTATAGGCTGGTTAGTTTTCACGCGTGCTGCTTTTCCTATTGGTTTACCAAAAGCGTGCCGCATACCATCCTGTAATCTGTCTGCATGAGCACCAAAGATCATTTTGTTTTCTCGAAGGATTGCATGAGGATAAGGAATGATTCGCAAATTGTAGTTGTTTCCAAGTTTCTCTGATAAGAGGCGATTTGAAGCGATTCTTGCTGCTTCTAGGGCATTGTGGCGAATTTGTCCTTTTTCTCGAGTGATTAATTTGGCTTCTATTGGGAATTCTTCTCCAGAGTTTCCCATTGTGAATTTAGTGATTTTCGAAGGTGGTGTACTTCTTACATACTCTTTCCTTGTGTAAGGTTGACCTTTTATCTCTCGATAATTTTTTGCTTTCACAGTCTTTTCCCTTCTGCATAGCGATTTCGCCGATATTTAAAGCGTTTGTTGAAGGTGTGCTTTGGCTGTTATGAATTGTGAATTTAAATTCTTAAGACAGATTTTACTTACCGGATCGCTAAAGCTGGGTTTCGCCATTTTTCTGCTAACTCTTCGTAGTTTGGGAATGCCTTCTTTAGAATGGGTATATACATCTGCTTTTCTTCATCTGTGAGATATTGAAATTGGTAGGGGCCTGTGTAGGGCGATGGTTCTCCTACGCGGGTAATGAATTCGATATGCATGAATGGGTCACCACGTTTTATGGTGATGGCGCCTCGATCGTTGCTGAGGTTTACGATTTCCAAAGCTAAGCGTCCTATGAATCCGCTGTGAACCTTTGCGGCGTTGAGAAAACTTAGTCCCATGCGGCCATATTTACTTTTGGCTGTCAGGTGAGCGACAAGATCTGGCGGAGTGAAAACTATTTCGTGGCTGATGATATTCTGATGTTCTAGGTAGTTGAGGGTTGTCTCTTCTTTGACTGTGAGGACGTAACTATCACCGTCGAGGAGTTGGTAATCATAGGGGTATATTATGCGGTAAAGTTCTATCAAGTTGAGGAGTTTGTCTTTGGCAAGGATGCACATGTTTATGGAGTCTCCAATTTCGGCTAGTAGTAGCTTTATTATATGCCGTGATTGAAAAAGATTATTGAGAGCTCTGTTAGGCGCAGGAGTACACAAGGATCGGCCTTAATCCCAATCTTATGCGCGCGCGCAAAAACCTCGAAATAGGAATGTTGGATGCTAGGTTTACACAGTTGAAGGGACTTATGGCTTGGAGGTTTTCTTTTTAATATGGATCGCTGTAGTATTGTTCCTTCAGTTGATTCTTGAGGGAATTTCAGATGCTTTGGTTACTGCTGTGTGCCTGCATTAAATGTTTATATTGCTGGTTTTTGTTTTACCTAAACGCAACAAGCACGCCCGTGCACAAGAAATGAACATTCCGAAAATAATAAACACGTACTGTCCAAAATGTAAAACTCATACAGAGCATTCTGTGAGCATCTTCAAGATGGGGAAACGTCGCGCTTTGGCCGTCGGCGCCCGTCGCCACGAAAGAGAAAAGAGAGGCTACGGCGGTCAAGGCTGGCCTCTTCAAAAAAAATTCGCCAAAACCACCAAGAAACAAACTCTTAAGCTTAAGTGTAAGCAGTGTAGCTACACCATCCAAAAGCAGGGCATTCGTCTCAGGAAACTAACCATAGGAGGTAAGACCTGAACCATGAGTGCAGATTGGGAAACACTCATCCCTAAGCCTAAATCGTATTTTCTCCGCATACGTTGCCCTGACTGCGGTAACGAACAGTTGATTTTTAGCCATCCTACTAACACTGTTAAATGTAATATATGTCAAACTGTCCTCGCCACCCAAACTGGAGGAAAAGCAAGAATCCGCGGCGAGGTCATCGCCAAGTTGGAATGAGGCCAAGATAGCTTTGTCAACCCTCCAAAAGCCAGAATGGCCCGAAAAACGCGAACTTGTCTTGGCCACCGTCAAGAATGTTACTGACTACGGCGCATATGTTATCCTCGAGGAATACGGAAACAAAGAGGGCCTCCTCCACCGAAGCGAAATCAGCACGAGCTGGATACGCAACATCCGCAACCATGTCCGTGAAGGCCAGAAGCTTGTTCTCAAGGTTCTCCGTGTAGATCCAAAAAAAAAGCATATAGATCTCTCTCGCAAGCGTGTTACCAAGCGTGAGCGCATAGACAAAATTTACACGTTCAAACATGAACGAAAAGTCGAAACTCTTCTCCGCATTGCAGCTGAGAAACTTCGGATGTCTTTTGAGGAAATCATGGAAAAAGCCGCTGCTCCGATGGAGGAGTCTTTTGGCGATACCTATACAGCTCTTGAAGAAGCAAGCCGGCAAGGACCTGAAATTCTAACAAAACTCGGTTTGCCTAAGGACGTTGCTCAGGCTATAGCTGAACTGGCCCAAGAGAAGATCAGACCGCAACTAGTCGAAATTAAGGGGGTCCTTGAACTCACGAGCACGGAGCCAGACGGTGTCAATTTGATTAAAGCAGCTCTTGAAAAGGCGCAAAACTCGTCGGCTTCTAAAGCAACTAGGATCCAAGTATGCACTATCGCCGCTCCAAAATACCTGCTGAAAGTTGAAGCTGAAAATTACAAACAGGCCGAAGCTGTGATTCAGAAGGCTGTAGAATCTGCAATCAAAAGAATCACAAAAACTGGCGGAGAAGGTAGCTTTAAAAGGGAAAAATAATGGTTTGGCTCCTCCGGAAATGCGAGAAATGCCATATATATACCCTCAACCCTGGGACCTGCCCGCACTGCGGCGGCAGAGTTCACATTCCTCACCCTGCAAAGTTCTCCCCCAACGACAAGTATGCTAAGCACCGTATACTTCTGAAAAATGAAGGAAAGGAAACATGAAAACAGCGATCAAGGAAAAAATCCGGATTGAACCGAAACAGCCTCTCCTCATCGAGGGCCTTCCCGGTTTAGGAATGGTCGGTCGAATCGCCACGCGCTATCTAATGAAAAAATTAAAAGCCGAAAAATTTGCCTATCTTTACTCTCCCCATTTTCCATATTATGTGATCGTAAATAAGAAAGGCAACGCTCGCCTTCTTCGCGGAGAATTCTCTTATTGGAGAAACTCTCAAGGCAACGACTTGGTTTTCTTCACAGGCGACAGTCAAGCTCAGACTATTGAGGGACAATACGAGATTGCCGAGACAATTCTAGATTTTGCAAAAAAAAGCAATGTACGAGCAATAATTACGCTGGGCGGTTATCGCAAGGAAGCTGGAGAAATGCCTGAAGTTGTCGCAACCGCCACAGACACTGAAATGCTAGCAAAGGCTCTCAAAGCTGACGCGGCTACTAGTCCTCCTGGGAATCCCATAGTAGGAACAGCTGGTTTGCTTGTCGGAATGGCGAAATTCAAAGGGATTCCAGCCCTTTGCCTGTTGGGAGAGACCCGAGGCTACCTTCCAGATCCTAAAGCCGCAAAAAGCCTTCTTATGGTTCTTCAAAAAATGCTAAACATCACAGTCGACTTAGAAGACTTGGACAAGGAAATTAGGAAGTCCGACAAGATTCTAGAGAAAATGCGACAAATCGAGGCGCGAAGAGAGACTTACTCAAAGAAAATGCGCAAAGGCGACGAAGGCAAAACAACGTACATCAGCTGAAAGTTTGCATTGGAGCAATGGCATGCATACCAGCGGAACCTTGTCTACGAGCGTAAAATAATGAAGCGCTTGGGCTTTGAACGTTAATGAACCATTTGAACTATACAGCTGTCGAAAGCGCTGAAATGCATAAGGTTTTAACTGGTTGACTGAGTGTAGTTAAAATCTACTCATCAGCATTCTACACTGTTCGATGGTGAAGATCTATTGACCAAGGCTAGAAGTCCACAAACCCATGTGGCAAGAGGCGCCACCTTCACATTTGTTCAAGGCATTCTAAGTGCAGGACTTGGAGTATTATATGTTTGGGCACTCCTACACAGTAAAGAATTCACAGGAAGAGTTTTGTTCACTCAAACAGAATTCGGTTTCTATACCATGCTTAGTTTCATCCTAACTTTGACCTCGAATATCGGGCTTCTCGCTCTTCGGTCGGCTTCTGTGAGATACATCGCAACTTACCTCGCCCAAGGAAAAGAAGAAAAAGCTCGGTCAGTGGTCACTCGCGTCCTCCAGGTCTCTGCCGTTGCATCGATAACGATTATGGCGGTGCTATTTATCTTGGCTGGAAGAATTTCAAACACTTTTGCCAGCTCCATTCTGATTTTCCAGCTTCTTTCTATATCTTCTGCTTTTCAGATATTCTATTTTCAAATGCAAGGTTTCTTGCAAGGTGTGCAAAAGATACGTGAGCTTGCGTTAGTAAACATTCTATACACGGCAGTTCAATACTTGCTGGCGATTTTTCTGGTTTATGCAGGATTTGGAGTCCTTGGAATTGTGATAAGTTGGGTATTTGCTCTTAGCATCTCGCTGCTGATAACCCTCTTATTGACTTTGCGTAGTATTCCTCCGTCAATCCATTCCCACGAGTTTAAACCGTTGTTGACGTTTTCTCTGCCGATTTACGGAGCTGGACTGCTAACCTTTGTAGTAAATTGGGTAGATCAGATCTTGGTTCTTCCTTTCGAAGGCACAGATGCCCTTGGAGTATACAGCATCGCTGTCAGAGCTTCCGTAGTCCCGAACCTCGTCTCCGTCGCCATAATCATGGCGCTCTTCCCAAAACTCTCCGAGCTACACTCATCTTTAGGGGTAAACGGCCTGAGGGATTCATTCAAGACTTCAACGAGGTATTCTGCCTTCATCGGTTTTCCTGTATCGCTGATGGTCGCTACTTTGGCGTATCCAATAATAGTTCTCTTCGCAACCGTGAGTTACGTAGACGCTGTCATCCCATTAGCGGTCATGTGTATAGCTTCTCTTCCTTCAACCTTGGGATCTGCAATAAATCCAACTTTTTTGACATTGAAAAGAACCAAAGTAGCATCTTTAATCACGGCAGTTTCTATTATTCTGCAGACAATTCTCTCATTCGTGTCTTTAGCATATCTCAACTTAGGTCTAGTTGGAGTAGCGCTATCACGGCTTTTTGCTGCGTGTGGAGGCTTTTTTCTTGGCGCACACCTACTGCGGTCAAGCTTGAAAGTCGAATTCGATAGAAAGGCCATATGGAAATCCGCGACAAGTTCCATAATGATGGTACTCTCGTTGTTTGCCCTAGAATTCTTAAGAATGCTCCTCGAACCCAATTCCTACCAGTTCCTTGTTCTAAGAATACGTCAACTTCCCATTTATTTTGTAATAGCCGCTATGGTTTATCTTCTTTCGCTGATTACATTAAGAGCATTGGAAAAGCGAGATATTGCACTACTCCGAGACTATCTCCCAACAAAATTCAGATGCATTGCCAATCTACTCGCTCGCGTCGCAAGAATCAAAGAGTGACAAGTCAAACAGCAAACGTGCAATTCTTAGCCTTGCACGAGAACTTAAGGACGTAGAAGACTTAAAGAGTGGAAGGAAAAATATACTGTGATTTAAGTTGAAAATGACCCGCCTAAACAGCTTTGGAGAACTCACAATTGAAACCCAGTTTTGTAATAATTAAGAATAACGCTTTAATTGAAGCGGGCGCCATTCTCCAAAACTTTGTTGTAATAGGGAAAGATGGTTCGCAGAAAGCGAAGCGAAGGACTCGCATTGGGGAAGGAACGAGAGTTTTAACGGGCGCAATAGTCTATAACGGATGCGATATCGGAAGACACTGCCTAATAGCGGATGGTGCGAGCGTTCGGGAAAATTGCACAGTTGGAGACCATACAATCATAGGGCGACATGTCTGCATCGAAAATAACACACGTATTGGCTCACACGTTCTAATTGAAACACAGACACACGTCACTGGCAACATGATCATAGAGGACTACGTGTTCTTAGGAGGCAATGTCACTACAACAAATGATAGACTGATGGGGCATCCGATTAAGTTCAGGACGAGATTAAGGGAGAAAATAAAACTCGTTGGACCCATCATAAAAAGAGGGGCACGAATCGGCTCCGCGTCATGCATTTTGCCGGGCGTCACTGTTGGGGAAGAGGCTGTTGTAGGTGCTGGGGCTGTAGTCACAAAGGATGTTCCACCATTCACAGTTGTTGTTGGAGTTCCAGCAAGAGAGGTCAAGAAGGTTGAAGAATATGAATTGCTGCAGATATAACTGAGAGGGCAAAAGGAACTGTGGACTTCACCATAAGTGGGGCAATGCCCATCCACAATGAAGAAGCCTTCCTACCGTACACACTTGCAACTCTGGTTGACGCAGGGCTTAACGAGCTTGTAGTGGTTTTAGATAGATGCTCTGATAAAAGCGAGGTAATCATCGATAAATTCGCGCTAAAAGCAAACTATCCAATTCGAAAGTTTGTAGTTGAAAAACGAAAATGGAAACATCGGACAGCTGAAGTATTTAACATTGCCATTAAGAACACTGAAAGCGAAGTTATTTATCCTTTAGGCGGTGATTGCATGTACGATACTAGAATCTTCGAGATAGATTGGAGACCAATAGATTTTGCTACCTTCTCTTTAATTGACTATGACCTTTTGGGGGATCAATGGCGAAAGATTCGAGCAAACATAATTAATGTTTATCGAAAGATAGTGCAATTGGGCTACACCAGGATGACTAGAAAGCCGCTTTTCCACCAAGTTCAAGGATTTAAGCGACAAGTCTTCAAGTCAGTTGGAATACATGACGTCTACCATGAAGACACAGTTTTCGCAAGAGAAGCGAATCGAAAAGGATTCAGATACCGTTTCTTCCCACAGTTCACTTCGGTTCATTTAGGTGGAACTCAAGACTTGATGGACGCTGTGCTATCTTTCGGCAAACTAGTCTCTTCGCTCGCGCCACCCAGTTCTACGCGCGCGAATAGAATGATAACCAATTCGAATGATTTCAAACATTCACAGGCATTAGTGACTGATCCAAGCTGACTTTACATGAGCGCCACATTCCCGTTCTGTGTTGAACCTTTTCACGAAACTTTATTGAGCATCATTCTGCAAAAAAGAGCTAAGGTGGCTGAAGTCGAATGAAGGTAGCCGTGATTGGATTAGATGGCATGAGTTGGGCTCTTCTGGCAAAGTTCTTTGAACATGGTGCAATGCCTTTTCTCAACAATCTCCTGCAAAACGCTATCACGGGAGTTTTAGAATCAACCATCCCTCCCATGACGGCTCCCGCATGGACAAGCGTCGCCACGGGAGTTAACCCGGGAAAGCACGGCATATTTGACTTTGTTGTCCTGAAACATAACCGAATTGCCTCGTCACTTGACGTTCGCTATCCACGGATTCATGAAATGGTCGCCTTAAAAGGAAAGAAAAGCATTTGCATAAACCAACCGTTCACCTACCCCATTACCAAGTTGGAAGGAGTTACTGTAATCTCCGATTGGCTTTCCCCTAAACTGGCATACTATCCCAAAGACCTAGAAAAACACTATTCATTAAGATGCTTTGCACCAAAACGAAGTTTTCCTTCATCTCTCTCAGCAATGCAACGAAACTTGCAGGTTAAGAAAAACGCAGTAATCACGCTTATGAACCGAATCGATTGGAACTTATTCTGGATAATTTGCGGTGAGACTGATTTCATCTTCCACAAATATTGGATCGAGGCCATGTCTGGAAAGCGGCGAATCGTAGACATTCTGAATCTTATCGATGCAATCATCAACGAGGCGCGTGAGATTGCGGATGCTGTTTTCATAGTTTCGGACCACGGCTTTAAGCGATATGAATCCACAGTTAACATTAACTCGTTCCTCAGAAGGGCGGGGCTAGTACGGGAGAGCTCGAGAAGAAAGGTGACAGAACTTCACGACTTTCTGCCTGGAGACACTCAAGGAATAAGAAAAGTTAAACTTCCCTCGAGATTCCATAGATGGATTCAAGACAAGCCTCTCTTGAAATCTACCGTCAAACGCATATACAAATTTTTTTTGAGAAGAGACTTAACAGCAGAATGCCCCTATCCCGACCCTGAACTCTCTGACGCCTATATGCCATCGCACTCGTCCTTCGGCGTATTTCTAAATAACAAAGACCTCACCAAACGTATTTTAGACGAAATGCGGGATCTTGAATATCTCGACACAGTTTGGAAAAGAGATGAAGTATATCAGGGCCCTCACGTTGACCTTGCTCCTCACATAATATTCAAACCAAAATTTGATGCGGGGTACATCCCTGCCGGAACCCGAATGACTCCATCAATAATATCGCGGGGAGCTGTTTTTGATCACCACCCGGCTGGGATAGTGGCGATATACGCTAAACACCTAACCCCAAAAAATCTGGGGATCAAGAAAACATTTGACATTGCACCCACCATCTTGCGGATGTTGGGACTACCTCGACCCATCGATTCTGATGGCCACCCTATACCCGAGATTGCCTCTCATTATAACACAAAATCTCATAAGAGCTTTGATTATTCTCAAAAATGGGCGCTATTTCAAAAAATACATCTCTTAAAAAAAACCCCGTGAAAAAAGTCGAGGAGTAACCGTAGCTATAAAATGAGAGCAGCTAATCTGCGCACCATTAGCGTAAGTGCTTCATTCTCCGATTTCACATAATAGACTCGTAGAGGTCTAGGAGTCTTCTCAGAATGGAATCTGGAGCGTGATGCGTAGTAAGATAAGCATACTGATCTCGCCATAGTCTATCCATCGATTTTCCGATGACAGTAGCAATTTTCTCCGCAGTGTTTACGTCTTTCAATGGAAAATCTTTGTACTCGGGAAAGGCAGATGACACATGCGCGATCACTGGTCGACCGCATGCGATTGCCTCCAACGCAACCATCCCTAGAGAACCCAATTTGAAGCGGTCTATGACCACGTCATGATTCCAAAAGTAATCGGATAAACCTCCGTGAAGGGCTTTTGGAAGCACAGTCAGTTTTAAACCTTGCGACGCAGCTAAGGTCAACGTCTTGTTGAAGTCTCGGCCGTGCTCGATAATACCAACATCTACTGCTTCTTTTATTCTACTTAGCGCTTGAATCGCTACATCCGTGCCTTTGACACGCCAGTCAGAGTCACTGGCAATCAACACGCGCGTCTTTTCTTGTTTAGGCAGAAATGGTTTTGGATAGAACAGCGTAGGATCTACTGGATTTGGTAGATACTCTGCGTCTTCTCTGAAGTTTTTAGCCTGACTTAAGATGTCCGGCGTGCTTACGACAATTTTGTCACAGTTCATCAAATTATGTCGGACTAATCGCCCCCATGCAAAGTGATTTAAACTTGTTCTCAAATCGCTGCCATGTGCGTGGCCAATTATTGGATGCTTTCCAAATTTCAATGCTATGTAGCAGTCTTGAAGTAGATAGTTGACGTGATATATGTCGCCTTTAGCTTTGTAAATTTTATAAGCGATTCCAAAAGTTTTGCTCCAGAGGCTTCGCGTCCTCTTCAAGTGATATCGTTCTATGCGATTAGGTAAATATTTGAGTAAGGTTTCCCCTACGAACGCGCAATCATTGACCATCAGGAGCCTCATAGTAACCCTGCACACCAACCTTCCTATAGGAAATGGAGGGATTACCACTCTCTAGAAGCAGAGCCACGTTTTGTCACGTCTGCTCCTCCTTCAATTCGATCTTTCTCTTCTCGTTTGACCTGAGAAGAACATCAACAAAGGGAGATCGGTACGTTTCATTCAATAATTGGGCATTGGGAATCACACAATGTCCCGTTATTGCTCCGGGATAAAATACTGGTCGTGGATGTTTCCTGCCTGAATCTTCTTCGTTTGTTTTGAAAAAATTGACTACTTCCTCTTCCATGAGGTCGAATTTTCTACAGATTCGATGGATTTCTTGGAACCAAGCAATCATCAACCCAAAGTAAGACGTGTTGAGGAGTTTCATGAACTCGGATTCCAAGGGTGAGTGGCATATGTATGTTTTAAACCCGAGAGAATGATAGTAATCTTCCGCCATCTTCCCAAATTCTGCTTTCACAGGTCCAATGAACTTGGTGTAGGCGAAATACGCCCATTTGAACCCATCGGCTTTTCTTCCACGCACTGGGCTGTGACAGATTGGCTTTTTGGTCATACTATAAATCTCATTTGTGGTGAAAGGACGAACTGTGCTTTCTATAATTGTTAACGTTGGGTCGAACTTGTTGATGTAATCGGTAGCTGTCTTCACAAAATCCGAGCTGTAAGGAAAGCAGATATGCAAAACATCAAAAGGGCCTTGAAGTTCCCTCGTTTCAATGTCCAATCCCTCAGCCTGGTAAACGCCTCTAACAATTTCCAGTAGCGGGTCTCCGATTTCTCCCAAACCCACAACTAGGACATTCTCGACTTTCAAACTCAAGTCTCCCAAATGGGTGCTCATGGAAATGGCATATAGCTAATCTATATAGCTCTTTGGGAGTGGAAAAAATTGATTTGCCAAGAGTGCCTCGATTTGCTCTTACTGTGGCACAGTGTTCCCGCTGAGCTGCTGTGCGAACAGCATTATCCTTCGATTCCTTAACTGAATTTATCTTCTTTTACTATCAGCCTCGTAATGATCTTCACGGGGTCTTCCAGCTCGCCAAGTAGGTCTTTGACGTTCTTTCGCGCAGCTAAATACTTCTTAGCGTAGAGTGGAACGTCCTCTAAAGAGCAACTGAAAATGGGGAAGCCCTTTTTGGCAAGATAGGTGTTTACGTGGCTATGCCCAAACAGAGGTATAACCAAACTGGGCGTTCCCTGTAAGGCTGCCTCTCTCGCCATAGTGCCACCTACACCTACGACAAGATCTGCGTAAGCGACCAAACTCGTAGTGTCAGCAAAGTCTTGGAGAACATTCAATCCTTGTTCTCTGCGTCTTTCGTAGCGTGGCACAAAAACCACGTTTCCCAACGCTTCAAGCCTTCGAGCCACTTTCAAGGTAATGTCCTCTTTCCCCTCAGCGTATGCTGCTCGGGTTTCAGCTTGTCTAACCACAATCAACGGTTTCTCGCAATCGACTTTCACAGGCTTATAACTGTTAATCCAAGCCACCTCATCGACGCCTTCAAACTGAACAATGTTCTCGGTGCCGTATTTCCGATATAGTTCTTTTGGAAACGCTTTTGAGATGACTAGATATTTCACCAGTGGGAGCCCAAGCCTGTTAACCGCAGTAGCATGGGGGCTGTCGGCTGTTGATATTGTCGGAACTCCTAGTCCGAAAGCGACGCGACACAAATCGACGGACCCATGTGACACCCCAAAGTCGGGAGGGGCGCCTTCAAATGTTTCGAGAAGCTGTAGTTGACGTTTTAAACTTTCTCTCAGCCTGCTTGACAGAGATGAGGGAGCGTATCTTCCAACGATTGAAACCTCTTCTTTTAGGAATTTAGCGAGAGCTATGGTGTCAGGATGGTCTCGGGTCGTCATAACCAATTCGTGGCCTAAGCTCCTCAGCTTTCCTGCAATGGCAGCTCCATACCGAACATGCTTGCCCGTACATGCATCATACCAAATTCTCATTTCTTCACCCGGACAAACTTACAGCCAACGTGCCGTGCTGCAACCTCATCACTGTCCCTGTCTCCAATCATTAACACGTTGCGATGTTCCAAGCCGCCCATTTCGTTGATTGCCCTCCTAATTTGCTGTTCCCTTCTTATTTCGTGTTCTCTGGTGACTATGATTCGGAAAGATAACTGAAAGTGGTCAAGGATTTTTTTTACAACGGCTTCACCTTGTAGGGTGACCAATGCAACTGGTTTGTTTGAGTATTTCTTATAGAGTCGCATTCCTTCCTCATTGACGCTCATGCTTGGCAACGCCTTTAATTCAGCGCGTTTCCATAAACTAAAGACCCTCTGCTTCGCCTTGTTATCTAATCTTCCAACTGTCTGAGTTAAGGGTTGAATTTTCCGAATTTTGAGCTCTCTTTTTATCTCCTTGTATAAAGTTTCATAGTCG
>JABAOC010032864.1_pt1 | contig 18966 bp, 16 predicted proteins | sample 7062161 | NCBI WGS metagenome assembly JABAOC01 (sample SAMN14538625, study PRJNA623070) | marine sediment metagenome | biome: marine biome [ENVO:00000428]; feature: marine pelagic biome [ENVO:01000023]; material: deep marine sediment [ENVO:00002113] | place: India: Gulf of Khambhat ... | reverse complement strand
AATCTGTAACCTATGTCCGGATCGTACAGACATAGCATTTCACCCTCCCTTTTGTTCCCTCCCACGGACGTGCCCCCTTCAGGCCTGTAGGGCGTCCAGGCGTCAAGGGAGGGAAAGCAGAGGATTATCTGAAATCTCTCGATTCGAATCTGACGCCGTTTTGAGGAAACTCCAGAGGGGTGAACTCCTCTCCTATCACGTTTATTATCCCCTCGTGCTTTTCCAGCTTTCCTCTGACGAGAAGAATTGAGGAAGTTACAATTGCCCTTCTGCTCTTCTTCACCAGATTCGGCCTGACTACCACGTTGATCAAACCGGTTTCATCCTCCAGGGTCAAAAAGACAAATCCTTTGGCGGTTCCCGGCCTTTGCCTGATAATGACCAGGCCTGCAACTTTAATTTCCCGTTCATTTCCGGCCTTTTTCAGATCGCAAGCACGTTTCACGTCCATTTTGTTTAGATAGTTGCGCAGGAAGGTCATCGGATGGGTGTTGGGAGAAAGCCCTAACCCATCATAATCGGCAACCAGAACGTCGGAGGGGGTCATGGAGGGCAAAGGCACCTTGACCTTCTGTTTATTCTTCAGAGTGAATTCCTCTTTGCCTCTTGCAGCCAATCCCTGCACTGTCCAGATGGCCTCTCTGCGGTCCAGACCGAAACAGGAAAAAGCATTTACCATTGCCAGTTGTTCCAGCGCCGGCCGGGGAAGATCGGTGCGGAAGACGAAATCCTCCAGGGACTCAAATGGTTTTTCATCTTGTGCTTTTTCGATTTTCTCTTCTGCAGACGGCCCCAGCTCTCTGACATACCTGAATCCCAGCCTGACCTTTTCGACTTCGATGGTGCAGTCCCATTTGCTTTTGATCACGTCAACGTTCAGAGTCTCCACTCCGTGCCTTTTTGCATCTTCCACTATAGTGGAGGGATTGTAGAACCCCAGAGGCTGAGCATTCAAAAGAGCACAGTAAAATTCAGAAGGATAGTAGGTCTTGAATAATGCAGAGACATAAACTAAAAGTGCAAATGAGGCAGCATGAGATTCGGCAAAGCCAAAATCGGCAAAGGCAGCCAGTTGCTTGTAGATTCTGGATGCGGACGCAAGATCGATTCCGTTTTTCACCATGCCGCGAATCAACTTTTTGCTGAGCTTCTCCATCCTCTCCCTTGACCTTATGTGGCCCATTGCCCTTCTCAATTCATCTGCCTGGGATGCGGAAAATCCTGATGCCTCCATGGCTACCCTCATTCCCTGTTCTTGGAACAGAGGGACACCCAGCGTTCTTCTTAAAATTGGTTCAAGACAGGGATGAGGATAAGTTATTTCTTCCTCGCCCTTCCTTCTTCTCAAGTATGGATGAACCATCTCTCCCTGAATGGGTCCCGGACGGATCAGAGCCACTTCGATGACCAGATCATAAAAGCATCTGGGCTTCATCCTGGGAAGGGTGTTCATCTGCGCCCTGGATTCCACCTGGAAGATTCCAACGGTGTCGGCGGTACAGAGCAAATCGTAGACTTTGGGATCGGCATAATCTAAATGTGCCGGATCGATCTCGATTCCTTTATGTTCTTTAACCAGCTTGATGGCATAATCAATGAGGGAGAGCATGCCCAGGCCCAAAAGGTCGATTTTGACCAAGCCGACGTCTCCGGCATCGTCTTTGTCCCACTGGATCACGGTTCTGTCCGGCATGGCGGCGTTTTCTACGGGGACGATTTGGGATAGAGGTTTTGCGGTTATAACCATACCGCCATTGTGGATTCCCAGATGTCGAGGAAAGCGCTCGATCTCCCTGCAGAGTTCCGTCAAGAACCTTACCCTTTTGCTGTCTGTCTTAAGCTCTGATTCTTGCACCCTTTCGATTATCTCTTCAGCATCCGAATAATGATCCAAAAGCTTTGCCAATCTATCTACCTGCTCCAGGGAGAAGCCCAGAGCCTTGCCCACGTCCCTGACCGATGATCTGCCCCGATAGGTTATCACCTCGCAGACCATTCCGGCGCGTTCTCTGCCATATTTTTCGTAAACATACTGTATCGCTTCCTCCCTGCGGTTATGCTGGATGTCTATGTCGATGTCCGGAGCTTCTTTTCTTTCCTCCGATAGGAATCTCTCAAAAAGCAGCTCTAACTTAACCGGATCGACCGCGGTAATTCCCAGACAATAGCAGACCGCAGAGTTGGCGGCAGAGCCCCTTCCCTGGCAGAGTATGCTTTTCTCCCGGCAGAACCTGGCTATGTCCCAGACGATGAGAAAGTAGCCAGCCAGATCAAGCTTCTGGATTATATCCAGTTCATGAGCTATTTGCTTGGCCGCTTCTGGCGTCATGGGTCTGTATCTTTCTTTTGCGCCCTCATAAGTGAGTTGATAAAGATAGCTGAAAGGAGTTTCCCCCTCCGGCACAGAAAAGGCAGGCAAAGAGGGTCGAAGAGAATCAAAAGAGAAATCAGATCCTTCTGCGATTCTACCTGTGTTTTCAAGGGCTTCAGGATACATAGAAAAGAGCTTTTCCATTTCCTGGGGATGCTTGAGATACCTTTCCGCATTGGGATAAAGCAGCGTGCCCGCCTGATCCAGATTGGTGCGGTTCTGGATGCACACTAAAACATCCTGCAACTTTCGTCTTTCAGGCTCCGTGTAATGAATGTTATTCGTGGCGACAAGAGGGATGTTCAGCCTTCTGCTCAAATCTACAAGCTGCGAATTGACTATTGCCTGTTCCGGTCGGTTGTGATTCTGAAGCTCCAGGAAGAAATTGTCCCGGTCAAAAACTTCTTTCAGTTCGCAAGCAGACTTCTCCGCCCTTTCGAAGTCTCTCTTTAAGAGCAATGAGGGTATCTCTCCTTCCAGGCATCCCGAAAGGGCAATCAGCCCCTCTGATTTGGAGAAGAGATCCCGGGGATTTATCTTCGCCTCTCCTTTGGGATGAGACAACAATGCCCGGGTGAGAAGCTGGGAGAGATTGGAATAACCTTTTTCGTTTTTGACGAGCAGGATTAAATGATGCCCGTTCTCCAGGGTGATCTCGGAACCGATTATGGGCCTGATCCCCTTTTCCTTGCAGGCCTTGTGGAATCGGACTATCCCATAAAGGCCGTTGTGATCTGTTAAAGCCAGGGTTTTATAACCCAACTCCGATGCTTTGTCGACTAAGTCCTCAGGATGGTCTGCTCCGTCCAGAAAAGAGAAATTGGAGTGACAGTGTAGCTCTGCATAATCCATATCGGCCCCCTAATCGAAGATGCCCTGCACAAACCACTTTTGGGTGGAATTGTTGAAGAAGACGAGATACCGCTCGCCCTCGGAAAGTTCGATCTCGAAGTAGGATCGATCATACCCTTCCGACCACCATTCGCCGGAAAGCTCCCAGGGGCCGTTTTGCCTTACCACCTCACCGTACCAGGAATCAGCGATTATAAATTTGATTAAGCCATTTTCTTCCCTGACCGTGGCCGGTTTAGGCGGATTGTACAATCTGAATCCAGAGATCGAATTCCGGGAAAAGCCAACGGGCGGTTCTGATACGGTAATCCGGGATTTGGGGTCCCTTGTTTTTTCTTTGTGACCGGATGCAAACGGAACCAGTTGGAATTGACCTTCCGGCTTGTGACAGGAGGTCATCTTAAGGGAGAGAACGTTTCCGTTGCCTACGATTCTTTTGAGTTTGGCTAATATCTGGTTCAAAGGATTTGCTCCCCTTCTTTGATAAAGATTCAGTTGTTCAGACAAAAGGGGAGAGGTTCTTTGAATGCTTACCCGGATTTCACTGACCGGTGCAGGAAGGATGATCTTTTCCAATTCCAATCTGAGAATGTCGATAAAGACCTTTGGACTGTTCGTTTGCTGAGCCAGGGATATTTGAACTGGTATCTCGTTATCGTCTATGGTTTTCAGAGTGACTAGGACTTTTTCACAAGCCAGTCCCTTCCAGGCAAGCCCGGAAAGCTTCTTTTCCAGGATGGAATTGACGTAAAAGAGGATACCTATTTGGGTACCCAGCGGAGATTCCAACTCCCTGGTTTGCTTTTCTTTTTTGTCTAACTCTGTTGGCTTGATTGGATCGTCGTCTTCTCCTCGTGCCAGCTTCAAAAGATGAGTACCTTCCGGGCCGAATCTCTCCGCCACCTCCTGGTCAGGCAGGATGGCAAACTGCCCCATGGTCCTTATGCCAAGACGATAAAGTCTTTCATATTGCTCTTGATCGACGGGCAAAAGCTGGATGGGCTGAGTTTTCAGAAATTCCTTCTCTCTGCCTCTGGGGACGACGGTGTAAGAATAGATCGGGCTGATTGAGGCGCCCACCAGCGAGGTGAACTTGTTGCTGGCAATGCCCAGCCTGATCGGATAATTCTGCACTCTCACAAAAGAGATGAGCTGTTCTGCAAGATTTTTTTCTTTTGGATATTTCCTTTTGAATCCCCAAACGTCAAGGTATGCAACTCCGGATTCTGCCTGCTCCACGTGTGGGCTGAAGTTCTGCAGGCTTCTCAGAAGCTCTTCAAATCTGTATTGCTCCTTTTTTGTATCCCTGATCAAAACAAAAAGCTCCGGACAGATGTTCGTCGACTGTACCGCCGTCATGCCCGGCTCCACCCCTTCATTTGCTGCGGGGATATTTGCATGCAGAACGATTGATCTGCTGTTTGGATTTTCAACCAGGATCACAGGTTCATCAAATAATTCCGGCTGCTCCCTCAACTGAACCACCAGGGGAAAATCCGGAATCAAGACGCAAGCGATTCGTTTATTCATCTAAAACCAGCTCCACTTTCTGATTCTTTTCTGAAAAGAGGCTCTTTTCCATCTTGACCAGGAGCTTCTTATTCTTTTTTTCGACCTTTAAGCTCAGTGCAAGTTGATTACCCGGAATTCCGGTCGAATCCGGTTCTCTTAAGAAAATCCCCACCCCTCTGACTTTTTTGATGCCCTTTTTCAGGCGTAAAAGGAGTGCCCGAGGAATCTCATCCATAGTTCCCACCAGGTCAAAGATAGTTATACAGATACTTTCATTCCTGAACAGAATCTCAGCGGCTCTTAATCCAGCCTGAATATTTTGAGGCCGTAGGATCAACACTTTCTTTAAGTCGACACCGCCTTTTTGAGCAGCGGGAGGATAAAACGATTGGGAGAAGTCGAAATAGGCAACATTACCTTCCTTTTGGTTTAGCCCGGCTAGTATATGGAAAATCAGGCTGGTCTTGCCCGATGATTTGGAACCGACGATCTCAGTCAGACGACCCCTGGGCAGACCCCCATGTAAGAGTCCATGGTCAAGTAAGGATATGCCGGTTGGAAGTGGGATATACTCTTCCCATTTGGTCAGGGCGCGGGGAAATTTATGACCGAGAAGTTCCTCTAATTGTTGAACAAGAGTTTTGTTGTTTACAGCAGACAAAGCGACTCACCACCATGTTAAAAGGTTTGTTTTAGACAAAAGTCAGCCCAGTTCTATTTATCGACATACTGCACAAATGTGCATCTATAATAATATACGCAAGAATGCCAAAGTGTCAACAGAGGTTTTTGAAAATCCTTATATGTCTGAAACTGCTTGACAAATCACAACTTAGCTGTTTAATTCCGATTGGAGCTCAAAAATCTCAGGAGAAGCAGGTGAAGGTCATCCCTTTGGCATTCGACTCCATGGGCGTGCGCTCCATGGCTACATTCATCCAGACTGATGTGGGGATTCTGATCGACCCCGGTCTGGATTTGGCACCGAGAAGATACGGTTTACCCCCGTCCAGGACGGAGCTTAAAAGAGCTGAGGAGCTGACCACGAAGATCAACCAATACGCAGACAGAACGGACATCTTCGTCATCACCCACTATCACCACGATCATTACTTCCCTGAAGCCGGGTTCTACGAGAATAAGATCCTCTTGCTGAAGCATCCCAAAACCAACATAAACTACAACCAGAAGAAGCGGGCAAAGCTTTTCCTCACAAGGTTCAGAGCCAAGGCCAGGGAGATCGAATATGCGGAGGGTCGAGAATTCGCTTTCTCCGGCACGAATGTCAAATTCTCTGCAGCTGTTCCGCACGGAGAGCTCCTCTCCAAAACCGGATTCGTGGTGATGTGTTCTGTGTCTCACACCGGAGAGAAGCTCGTTTTCGCCTCGGACGTCCAGGGGCCACAAACCGATGAAGCTGTCAGGTGGATGGTGGACGAGAACCCGGACATGCTCATACTGTCGGGCTATCCCACCTACCTCACTCAGCATGCTGATCAGAGGCTTGTTGAGGAGTGCGGTCAAAGACTGACCGAGATCTTGGTTCGAACCAACGCGAAGACCATCATACTTGACCACCATCTGACCAGGGATTTGGAATACAGAGACAAGATCAACGCTCTTGTCGGAAAAGCGCAATCAATGGGAAGGACAATCACCACGGCGGCTGAATACGTGGGCATGGAGCCCGATCTTCTGGAGGCGACAAGAAAAGAGCTTCACCAAATTGAAAAAGGCGGGATCTCGTTGCACAGCTGAAAACGGAATCGGCATGCGCAAGAAAAGCAAGTCTTTCGTGGGTTGCTCGGGATGGAGCTATCAGGACTGGGTTGGCAAGTTCTATCCCGCCGATCTGAAGCCGGGAGAGTGGTTGGCTTACTATGCCCAGCACCTCAACACCGTGGAAGTGAACATGACGTTTTACCGGTTTCCTTTCAAGAACATGGTCAAGGGCTGGTACAACCGGACTCCAAGGGACTTCCTCTTCACGTTGAAAGCCAACCGGCTGATCACTCACGTCAAGAAGTTGAAAGATACCGACGAGCTTTTAGCCTCCTTTTATTCTCTGGCCGACATGCTTCAAGAGAAGCTGGCGTGCATATTGTTCCAGATGCCACCCTCTTTGACCAAAGAGAAGCACTTGAAGACGCTGGAGAAGTTCCTAAAAACCCTTTCGCCCGATCATAACAACGTGATCGAGTTCCGACACAGAAGCTGGTTTTGCCAGGAGGTGTATGATCTGCTCAGGTCTCATGGCGCGATTCTCTGTATTCTCTCGGCACCGAGGCTTCCATCAGAGGTGGTTGCCACGGGCAAGGTGGCCTATGTGAGGTTTCATGGAGCCGACAGATGGTATAATTATGAGTACTCCCAGGCAGAGCTGAAGAAATGGGCAGGCCAGATGGAGAAGCTAAAGCTCGACGCGTTTGCCTACTTCAATAATGACGTGAATGCTTACGCTCCCTTTAACGCCGAGGAGCTTCACAAGATTTTGACGCAGTCCAAACGGTCCAGGAAATAGATGCTCGGTGAAAGCACCAGTTAGAAGAAGGTGAAAGCGGTGTCGCCGCGGGCTGACAACGTACTCCTAGAAATCGGCAAGAAGATCGAAGCTGTAGCAAACCTTTCGACCCTCGCTGCCCTGGAAAGGCTTACTAAGAAGCTATTCTTCCTCGCTTCCTGATTTGGAGGAGACCGACTCCTCCTTTTTCTGTTTCTCCTCCACCTCCAGCCTATACAGACAATAGGGATTCTCGAATCTGGTGCCTGTTGCGCCGATGGCGGTGGTAGAGCAGCCGCAGCGGCAGAATTTCAGGTGGGGGCACTCTTTGCAGAATCCGGTCACTTTGTCCGGAGAAAATTGCCTGTTATAAGAGAAGAGCGACATGTCGTCCCAGATTTCCTTGAGGGGCCTTTCTCTGATGTTCCCCTCCACGTAATCCTCGGGCATGGAAAGGCAGCCTTTGATGTTCCCGTTGCTCTCTACGCCAATCACCCGGCATCCGGCGTAACAGCCCAGATAAGCATGGCCAAACCACAGGTTGTCACCCAGGTCTCCGTAGTAGCCGATATTCTCCCCCACGTCTATCTTGATCTTCTTTTCGTCCCTGATTTCCAGGATCTTGCGAGCCAGGCCCGGCATGTCTTCCGGCACCAATGCGCCGCCGCCGCTCTCACACATCCTGCCGGTGTAGGTGGTCATCTGGATTCTCCACAGCGGAGTAGCGATACTCAGAAGGTCCTGATAGATTTTATCCAGCTCTTCAATATTCAACCTGGAAACCTGAGTCAGGGCACAGTTCCTGACACCGGTCTGGTTTACTAGCTGCAATGCTCTATACGCCCTCTTGTAGCTGCCCGGGGTCTGCCGGATGTAGTCGTGGGTCTTCTCGGTTCCGTCGAAACTCACTCCCACCATGTCGAATTCGAGGTCTTTAAAATCCTGCGCGATTTTCCCGGTCACCGACCACCCGTTGGTAACGATCCCCAGCCGGACATTCCTCTCCTTGAGCCTCTTGGCCAGCTCTCTCCAGTCCCTTCTCAGGAGAGGCTCTCCCCCGGAGAGGGTCATGAAGTCGCAGTCTAAGTCAGCCAAATCGTCAATGAGCTGCAAAGCCTCCTGGGTGGTCAGCTCGTCCTCTCTTTTCTCTCCGGCTGAAGTCCCGCAGTGGAGGCATCTCATGTTGCAGAGGAAGGTTATTTCCCACACCGCGTTGGCAGGATATAATCTAAACTTACCCATGATGGCTCCTTTCTTTGGCTTTCGCTCTTGCTCTAAGTCGGGATTGACACACTATCTCCAGCATGTCTTCTAAATTGAATTTCCAGGAATCGCAATTGTTTTCCTGTCTTTCTTTTCTGAATACGATTCTGTGAGGACAGCCCCCCATACAGAGTGGAAGGACGCTGCATTCCCGGCAGCTTTCGTTTTTGAACGGGTTCCAGTTCAAGAAAGGAAAAAGATTGGGATGAAAGGGATCCTGTTGTGACCTGACGTCACCGCAGCTTCTTTCTTCGATGCCCACGTCATTGAAGCACTTATACAGTTTTCCCTGCGGGTCGACGATATGCGAGTTGATGGATTGCGCGCAGCAGTAAAAGGTGAGCGGAGCGGGAAGCTTCTCCAGAGTGAAGCCCCGATCCAGCGCTATTTTGTGCAGAAGGACTTCCACTTTGGAGAAGGCTTTGTTGTCGTAACAGTTCTCCGCTATGTTTATACACACCTCGTTGGCAGCCTCCACGTTCCCAAAGAAGAGCTTGATCTTCTCTTTTAGCTGATTTTTCTCAAGATCGTCAAGAAGCTCGACGAAATCTTCTTTGGTAGTGGTCCTGTCCACGTTGATTCTGAGGTTTATCTCCAGGATGTCCTTCACCTCGATCAAATTTCTCACGATCGTCTCATAGCTGCCCTTGCCATTTGCCAGCGGCCTTTTTACATCCTGTACCCTTTGTGGACCGTCCAGGCAGACCTGGACGCCGCTGACCTGCAACCCTTTCAGCCTCGAAGCCATCTCTCCGGTGAGCAGATACCCATTACTCATCACGGCGGCGCCATAGGCCACCTGGTGTTCTCTGCACATATCCATAAAGGCATGGCTAAGCTTCTCGATGAGGTCCATTCGCAAGAGCGGCTCTCCCCCATACCAGGTGCAAGAGAACAGCTTCAGGCCTTTGGCCTTGTCCCGCACGTAATCTATCAAGGCCTGCACGGTCTGGTCAGACATATGCCCCTTCTTGACCTCCTCGAAGCAATACTCGCATTTGAAATTGCAGGCCAAGGTGGGAGCGATGATCAATCCCAGAAGAGAGGTGTCGAACCGGTCCAGCCGGTTTTTAAGCTCCAGCTGGGCTACCTCGTCCTCCTGATCCTCCACTAGGAAGCGTCCCGCTTTCAGCTTGGAGATGAGCTCGCCGTACCTGTTCTCCCGGGACAGAGACTCGATCTTTTCCGCATGCGACACCAGGTGGCAGTAATCCTGGTATTTGGCTTCCTCCATCAGGGCCAAGCCACCGGTCCTGCAATTGAAGGCGATCACTTTGCCGTCGCCTCGGGGAAGGAAATGGTTGTATCTGGATGTCTTCATCGCGGCACCTCGCTTTCGCAGCTTCCTGCCTGGCTATCGTATCTTTACAGGGTCATACCTGCCTTCCTGGGACACCTCCTGCATTCTTCCGGAGGGTCGGGTGAATTCACCTTGCTCCTGTAGTACCTGAATCTATCTCCGTTCCAGATATCCGTCAAGTCCTGCTGGCGTAAGTTCCCCAATATCTGGTTGGAATAGCAGCAGAGCTGAACCCCTCCATCGGACGAGATCCTGAGATATGTCCAGGGTTCAAGACAAAGCTCCGCCGATTTTTTTCTTTCCAGCTTCCCCTTTTCGTCAAAGGANNTGGGAAGAAAGTCGACGGGAACGAAGGGTATCAACTGAATTCCCGCTTCCCTGGCAGCCTGCAGAGCGACCAGGAACATCGATTTGGCGAATTCGGCAAAGGGGGTCAAAGAGTATTTCCTCAGACTCTCGTCCAGCAGCATCAGATCCTGGACCACCACCTTATCCACACCCAGCTTGGCGGCCAATCGGACGAAATCCGGCAGCTCCACTATGTTTTCCGTTATGGCAACGAATGACAAGACCAGCAGTGGTGAATCCTCGTTTGCCCGCCTTTCCCTCAGTTTGACCAAACGCAGGATGTTCTCCGTTATCGTGTCGAACCGGTCGCTTCCGGACAGCATTCTGTAAGTCTTCGAATACGCGGCATTCAACGAGACGTTGACCGTAACCTTGCCATAGGAGACTATTTTTTCTGCCCACTTGCCGTCCATCAGAATTCCGTTTGTAGAGACGTTGATTTCTATGCCGGGGAAATGCTCCGCCACATGGTCGAACATCCTTTCGTAGTCCAGGTTGACCAGCGGTTCTCCCCACCCGTATAGGCCCACCGTGGTAGCATACTCCAGGGGCTGGCATAAGCTTCGCCATTCTTCAAAAGAGAGGTTGGAGTAACGGCGGGAACTCCGAGGCGAGCGGTCCGTGCAGAAGATGCAGCGATTGTTGCACTCCGTCCCGGTGGGGAGGATGACATTTACCGGATAGGACTCCAGGGTCTCTTTCTGCAGACTCCTCTCCTTCTGATTCAGTCTGTCGTTTTGCTCTCGCGTTCTGATCTGTCTCTCAATCGACTTCATCCCGAAAAACTCTGCGGCTGTTCTTTCAAGATAGCTGGTTTAACCGGCTGTAACCTGAATCACACATCTTCATCACAAAGGCGCAAATTTCGATCTCCCTCTCCCCCCCGAAAGGAACAGCCGTGGGGGGAGAGGGAGTACTAACCCAAGGGAGTGTGATCACTCGATGACCGGAGGTACGCCGTACATCGGCTTTATCTTGCAGAACGTGGTGCAAGGATAAAACAGAGGGCACTTCCCTACCGTGGTCAGCTCCTCAGGGTCAATCAGAAACTCCATTCAGCTCACCTCCTTTCTTCCTTGGTGAGACTTCCGCTGGAAAGGCTGGCTGGAAACCAGCGTCAATCCAGATAGGCAGGAAAGTTCCAGACGGTTATTTTGAGCGCTAAAGTCCTCCTCCCCCCCCGACTGACGCTCGGGGGGAGAGAAGGAACCACCATTTGAAGAGCCCTACTACTCTGCCGGTATCACCGGCGGCACGCCGTAGAGAGGCTTTATCTGGCAGAAGGTGGTGCAAGGCACGTAGTGCGGGCACTTTCCGACGGTCATGAGCTCGTCCGGATTGATCAGATAATCCATTTGATTCACCTCCTTTCCTTCTCTCATCAAAATCCCTTCGGAGATTCGATGCGAAGGGCTCTCAAGAAACGGCGCTTTGAAGCTGGTGAAGGAACCAACCCATATTTGGTATCATCAGAATGAGCTGCCCGATCCGAGCCGAATCGCAATTGCTGTATGGCCTCTCAGGGTCTGAGAGGAAGGATTCTTGTTCGCTGAAAAGATATTTCTCCTGCAGCCGGATCAGCGGCATGCTGATCGAGGTGACCTCATATCCAAACTCTTTTGATGCCCAACGGGCCCTGGGGCCCGATGACCTGGCTCAAAGCTGAATCCGCTTCACAGCAAGAAAACAGGATTCAGACCGCGCAGCATAGAATAGACGTCCTCGTCTCCCCCCAGAGGCATGAGACTGGAAGGAGACGAGGAAAGTTCTTGATCACGCGCGAGTTCTACACGGGGACGCCGTACATTGGCTTTATCTTGCAGAACGTGGAGCACGGAATGAACAACGGGCATTTCCCAATCGTGAGAATCTCCTCAGGATCGATCAGATAATCCATTCAGTTCACCTCCTTTCTTTTGGGAGTTAACTTCCTCTCAGGGATCTGCACATAGCAGCCGTGAGGTCAAGCCAGCCGAGTGGACCTCCCCTTCCCCAAAAACACGTATAGCAGAAGAGGAAGAACTTTTCTGACCAAGTGTCATCCAGGCGGAATCCCATAGATCGGCTTCACCTTGCTAAGAGCACGACAGAACACGTGGTGGAGGCACTTTCCGATGACGACCGGTTCGTCGGGATCCATGAGATGATCCGTTCGTCTCACCTCGTTTCCCCTGGAGGCGACGACGCTTCGGAGACGTGCTCTGTATATGTTGAATAAGAATCCGATTCAGAACAAGCGACGGATCAAGTTCCTATTTCGCAAGACAAAAGAGCACTCTCGTCATTCCCCAATGACAACAACATTATATGCACTTCTTAGTTCCGAGTCAACATAAATTTCATCTTTTTCAAACGTAGACCATGGCAACTATGCTGTGGGTGATTTGGGGCCGGAAAGGCCGCGAGGTAGGGTACATTACTGATTACGAACCTGCCCAGCCAAATAAGGACCGGAGCAGGGCCCTCGGGGCGATGGGCCATAGACGCGGCAGACTGCGGGCGCTTTGCGAACCGAAATCGCCCAAGCTCCCGAAAGGAGCCTCGGGGTTTTCCCTGACCCTATCACTGATTTGCCTCCGAGCAACTCTTAACCGGTCAGCGTCCTCGTGGCCAGCCTGCCCCACTGCAAAGGGCAGGAGGCGATCTGCTCGGGCCGGGATGGCTAGCTATAATGAAGACCCAGATTCTGAAGCGGGTCGGACTGCCTGGCGAGATCAAGTTGGCGTGCTTTCGCCTTCGGGTAAAGATCCGGACCCTGACCCGGTGACGCAAGTCTGCTGAAGTCTTGGGAAAGACGCTTCGGAGATCAGAAACGCAAGGTAAACATGGTGGACTCGTTGGGGATCGATTTGACCGAGATGTTTCCCCTGTGAAGCCGCATAATCTGTCGGGACAGGCTCAGGCCTATGCCCGAACCCTCCTTCTTGGTGGTGAAAAACGGCGTGAATATCTTCTCTTTCACCTCATCCGTGATGCCCACGCCGTTATCGGCGACGGTGATTGCGACCCTTCCGCGTTCGTCGAGCCTAGACCTGAGCCGGATCTTTCCATCTCCGGCACCTTTCAGGGCCTCCAGGGAATTGAGCATGAGATTTATTAGGACCTGTTCGATCAGTTCCGGGTCCGCGGTCAGCTCCAGGCTTTCCGGTTCAACNNTCTCCAGTTGGACGCCGCTCTCCTCGATCTGGTTTTTCATCAACTGTGCCACCCGGTCCAGAAGCTCCCTCACCGGAAAGATCTCGAAGTCGGGCTTGGGGATGCGCGTCAGGTTCCTGTAAGCGTCGACGAAATGCAGAAGCCCCTGGCTTCTTTTCCGTATGGTGGATGCAGCCTCGCGGATGTCCTCTTTGGCCTCCGGGCTTATGCGAACCGAACCGTCTTGCCGGGACTGCCCGGTTCTGACCACCAGATCATTGACCGTTGAGGCTAAGGAAGCGATCGGCGTGACCGAGTTCATTATCTCATGGGTCAGAACTCTTATAAGCTTCTGCCAGGCCGCCATCTCCTGCTCAGCCAGCTCGCTTTCAATGTCCTGCATGGAAACCAATGTGATGGAGCGTTCTGGCAGCCTGAACTCCGTCGCCAGAACGGCAAGGGTGAGCGTTTCCTCCTCGTCCTCCACTTTGACCAGAGTCTTCTGTCCCGGCCTGGAATCCAGAAGCGCCTCCACCAGCTGCGGCGAGAACGACTCTAAGGACCTGACGTTTTTCAGATGGTTGACCCTGAGCAGTCGCTTGGCGGCGTTGTTCATCAGATCCACCTCGCCGGCCTGATCGAAAGAAAGGATGGCCAGGCCGATGTGCTGCACCACGGTTTGAAGATAGCGGTACTGGGTTTCCCTTTCCGCCCGGGCCCTCTGAAACTCGGACATCACCTCGGCGAAGGCGGCGTTGAGCTCCTGGAAGGCCGAACCTCTCTGTCCGGCGGAGAAGGTTTGTGAGAAGTCGGAATACCTGACCGACGCAAGGAACCTAGCCAAGTCGCGGTTGGTCTTCTCGACGTAGCGGACAAGCGAGACGACCTGCGCCACCACGGCCACTCCCACGATAAGGCTGGTGGCAAAGAGCGAAGTTTGGTGCAGAAGATAGATCAGAAGGAGAACGGTCGCCGCGAGCAGCAGGATTCTCAGAAGGCAGACTATGCGAAAGGATCTAAAGCCCATATTTCTGTATTCTTCGGTAAAGTGAGGCTCTGGTCAGTCCCAGTTCCCTGGCCGCGTGGGAAATGTTGCCTCCGTGTCTGGCCAGCACCTTGCGGATCACCTTCTGCTCCACCTCGTCTAGATTGTAGCTGTCGACGGCCAGACCCTCACGCCCGGTCGCGGATTGGCGCAGGAAGAAATCCTCCGGCTGGAGGGTGTCCGATTCGGACATGATAACGGCCCGCTCCACGGCGTGCCTGAGCTCTCGAACGTTTCCCGGCCAGTCGTGCTTTTGCAGCCTGCTCAGAGTCGAGGCCTGAACCCTTTTCTTGCTCTTCCCGTACTTTTTGCAGTAAACGCCCAGAAAGTGCTCCACCAGAAGGGGGATGTCCCCGCTGCGGTCCCGCAGGGGCGGCAGCTTTATCTCCACGGTATTGACCCGGTAAAGAAGATCCTCCCGGAAGCGGTTCTCCGCCACCATCTCATAAATGGGCATGTTGGTGGCACATATCAGCCGGATGTCTATGGTTATGGGCGTATTTGATCCCACCCGGGTCACGGTGCGGTTCTGCAGCGCCGCCAGAAGCTTCGCTTGAAGAGGGGGACGGAGATTGGCAATCTCGTCCAAAAACAGCGTGCCGCCGGACGCCATCTCGAATCTTCCTTCTCTGTTCTCCTTCGCGTCGGTGAATGCTCCCTTCACGTGACCGAAAAGTTCGCTTTCGAATAATGTCTCGGAGATGGCACCCATGTCCACGGCGATGAACACCTCTTTCCCTCTGGCCGACTGGCGGTGAATCTCCCTGGCTACCAGCTCCTTTCCGGTGCCGTTCTCGCCCAGAATCAACACGTTGGCATCCGTTTGGGCAACCTTTGCGATGGCGGCGAAAATCTGCTGCATGGCCGGGGAGCTTCCGATGAAAGTGTGAAACCTCTGATCGATGTCGGCCGCCAGCTGTTTCTCTCTGGATTGGAGTTTGGCCACACTGGCTCTCGAACGACGGAGCTCCCTGCCTGCGAAAATGGTGGCCAAGAGCTTTTCGTTCTGCCATGGCTTCTGCACGAAATCGGTGGCTCCGGCCTTTATGGCCTGAACAGCCATCTCCACGTCCCCGTATGCGGTGATCAGGATAACCACCGCCATGGGATCGATCTCCAGGATCCTGTCCAGCCAGTGAAATCCCTCCTGCCCGCTTGACGAATCGCGGGTGAAGTTCATGTCCAAGAGAATGACGTCGTAGTTCTCCCTGGCGAAAAGAGTAGGGATCTTATCTTCTTGGGATTCTTCTCGGTGTGAACCGCAGACAAATGGTGTTTCAACAGCAGTCGAGCTGCCCGGAGCACGTCCTCGTCGTCGTCGACGATCAATATCCTGCCCGATTTTTCATTGGCCATCTGGCGTCCTTCCCTCTCTCCCCGATCTCGAGCCCTGGCTAGGGTGGCGCCCGGGCTCTTTGCCCGCTCTCCGTCTTCTCAAGTATAGTGTACGGAAGCGAACAGCGATTGTTTCATTATCGGATACTCTCGGTTCGGTTCCATCCGGTTATTTATCGGTCCTTCAACGGCTTGACCGTTCCGGCACCTTCCTTGCTATTGGGTAAGCCAGCGAGTGAACAGATCAACCCGGAGGACGAAGACAGCTTGAGGACACTCTTTGGATGCGAGCGAAAGAATGGACGAGGTCATGGAAAAGAGAGAATCAACCCCCCAGGGGATCGCCTGGTTGTGCGGTGCGGCTCTGGTGCTGTTTGTCTTAGTCTGCGGGTTGTCTTTGGTGGCCGGAAGCTGGACAGTGTGGGTCGAGTGGGGCACGGTCACCATCTCCATGGAAATCAAGATCCTTGACGGATCGTTTTTTGAATTGAGGTTACAAAATGGACCGCATCATAAAGAAGAAAAAATGGACTCCCAAGAGAATCGCCTGGGTTGGGGGGGGAGCGGTTCTGCTCTTCGTAATAATCTATGCGCTGCTGAGCGTGGGTGGTAGCTCCACTCTCAGAGTGGAAGCCAGCAAGCTCACCATCTCCCAGGTGGCATTCGGCGAATTCCAGGAGTTCATCGCCGTCAGCGGAACCATAATTCCCATAAGGACCTTCTATCTCGACGCCACCCAGGGAGGGACGGTCACCGAGGTCTTCCTGGAAGAAGGAAGCTACATCAACGTCGGCGACGAGATCCTTCAGTTGGACAATACCGATCTACACCTGGACGTGATGTACCGCGAAGCCCAGCTTTTCGAGCAGATGAACAATCTGCGCAACACCAGGCTTCTCATGGAACAGAACACCCTCAGGCTTCGGGCGGACCTGTTGGAGATCGACCGCCGGATCAGAGATTCGAAACGCAAATACGAGGGGTGCGTAAGATTAAAGGAGAAGGGGCTCATATCCCAGCACGAGTTCGAGCAGGCGCAGGATGAGTATGAGTACTGGACGAAAAACAGGGAGCTGACGGTGGAGACCCAGAGACAGGACTCCACCCTTCGGGCCATACAGATAGAGCAACTGGAGGCATCCATCGCCAGGATGCAGGCCAACATGGAAATCATCAAGCAGAAACTTGAGAATCTGGTGGTCAAAGCCCCTATCTCCGGCCATCTCACCTCGCTCAACGCCGAGGTGGGCCAGCTGAAAGCCGCGGGAACTCGTCTCGGTCAGATTGACGTCCTGGAGGGCTTCAAGATCAACGCCGGCATCGATGAATATTACATCGCCCGAATCAGCGCCGGCCAGGAAGGCGAGGTCAAGATCGCGGGTCAGACCTACCGGGTGGTGACCTCCAAAGTATACCCGGAGGTCAAGGATGGGAGGTTTCAGGTGGACATGGAGTTCGTTGAGACGGAGCCTGGGGGAATTCGCCGGGGACAAACCGTCCAGATCAGGCTGGCTCTGGGGGAGCTGGCCCAGGCGGTGATGCTGGCCAGGGGAGGGTTTTACAACGACACCGGGGGCAACTGGGTATACGTGCTGGATGAGTCCGGGAAGTTCGCCACCAAGCGAAAAGTCAGATTGGGGAGATACAACACCCAGGTTTACGAGGTTCTGGATGGGCTCGAACCGGGAGAGGAAGTGATCACCTCATCCTACGATAATTTCGGGGATTTCGATAAACTCACATTCAAAGATAGATAAAGGAGCCATCCATGATTCGAGTCGTGAATTTGAAGAAGATCTACACCACCGAGGAGGTGGAGACCACCGCCCTTGCCAGCATCAACCTGGAGATAAAGGAGGGCGAGTTCGTGGCCATCATGGGCCCGTCCGGATGCGGCAAATCCACCCTTCTGAACCTGCTGGGACTTCTGGACAATCCCACCGAGGGCGAGTACCACCTTCTGGGAGAAGAGGTCTCCAAGTATTCCGAGAGAAAAAGGGCCAACCTGCGCAAGGGTAGCATCGGCTTCGTTTTTCAGAGCTTCAATCTGATCGACGAGCTGACCATTTTCGAGAACGTGGAATTGCCCTTGCTCTATCTCGGCGTGTCAGCCTCCCGGAGGAAAAAGCGAGTGGAGGAAGTCCTGGAACAGATGCAGATCATGGCACGTCGGAATCACTTTCCCCAACAGGTCTCCGGTGGCCAGCAGCAGAGAGTGGCGGTGGCGCGGGCAGTGGTGGCCGAGCCGAAGTTGATTCTTGCCGATGAGCCCACGGGAAATCTGGACTCCAAGCACGGCGATGAGGTGATGAGCCTCTTAAGCTCCCTCAACGAAGCCGGCACCACCATAGTGATGGTGACCCACTCACCCGCATATGCGGAGTACGGCAGGCGAACTATCAATCTCTTCGACGGGCACATCGTGACGGAGAACATCAGGGAAAAGTTCCATGTGTGAAGCGGTCTCTTCAATCCATCTTCCGGTTGCTAACAGTCTCCTCGCCAATGCGGTGTGAGCAAGAAGGAGGTCGGACGTGTTTAAAAACTATATGAAGTCGGCGATACGAAGCCTGACCAGGCAGAAGCTCTATACCGCCATAAACGTCTTGGGGCTGGCCATTGGCCTGGCCGCGTGCCTGCTCATAATCGGGTATATAAACAATGAACTGAGCTTCGAGAACTGCCACCAAAACAGGGAGCGCATATACAGAATAGACGGCATGTATAGCCTGGGAAACGCTCAGGTATCTATGGCAAACATAATGCCGGCGGTGGGCGGTGCGGTAAGGGAGGCGTATCCTGAGGTGGAGCGCGCAGTAAGGATCAGACGGTTATGGACCGTGCCCATAGAATTCATCGATGACCGCATCTCCGAGGAAAGAGAAGGGCTGGCAGCCGAGCCAGATCTTTTGAGGATATTCACCCTGCCCTTGAAGGAGGGCAATCCCCAGACCGCTCTGGAGGCGCCCTTTTCCGTGGTCATATCCGAGGAGTTGGCAAGATTACACTTTGGCGATCAAAGCGCCTTAGGCAGAACCATCCGGGCCAGGGACGAGTTTGATTTACAGGTCACAGGCGTGTTCGAGAGGATTCCCCGGAACACCCAGTTGAGCACCGATTTCGTCGTCTCCTACTCCACTCTGGAGAAGATCGGCATGGACACCCAATCCTGGACTGAGCTTTTTCAGGACTATACCTACGTCCTTCTGCGGGAGGGAGCCGATCCAGCAGAGATCGAGGAGAAGATCCCGGCGCTTTTAAGACAGAACCTGGATGAGGATAAAGCAAAGAATTACATATTACAG
>JABAOC010002415.1_pt1 | contig 18981 bp, 28 predicted proteins | sample 7062161 | NCBI WGS metagenome assembly JABAOC01 (sample SAMN14538625, study PRJNA623070) | marine sediment metagenome | biome: marine biome [ENVO:00000428]; feature: marine pelagic biome [ENVO:01000023]; material: deep marine sediment [ENVO:00002113] | place: India: Gulf of Khambhat ... | reverse complement strand
CTTGGGCAATTCTCTTTTGAGTGTGGTGAGATCATATCCGTCCATTGCGTATCGCGCTCACGTAAGACTCTGAGCAGCCATGCTTGCGAGCAACGGCCGCCCCGCTCATCGTCTTGAGATCTTCGAGGATTGATTTTCGGTCGAAATTGGACTTCGGTTTACGTGCCTCAATGCCCGCTTTTCGAAGCCAGCGGGCCATTGTTTTGGTACTCACGCCATATTTTTGGGCGCAGGCAGTGACCGTTATATCATTATTTCGATAAAAATCAATCGACTTCTCACGCTTGCGCATCGAATGATTCGGCTTTGGATGCTTCTTTAGACCCGCTTTTTCTACCCATTTGCGGATCGTAGATTCATACGTGTCAAATTCCTGGGCGATCTTTAGATATCCCCAACCTTTCTTGTACAGGTCGAGAGCGAGCTTCTTGTCACTCTCGCTATATCGCTTGTTGCTCATTTAAAAAGCTGAATCAAAATGACAGCCACAAACCCTACGAAGGTAGCGAATACGAATTTGCGAATCGACCAATCCATCAGGTCATTTGGAAGTTTCGCAAATCCTTTCACTCCCTCATTATCGCACTGCGCTCTTTCGGTTGCAATATTCACATTCGACAAATGCGTTTGGGGAGACAGATGGGTCATATTCCGTTTCCCATAAATTGAGCGGCGCTCCGCAACTTTCCATCTTTTGCAATACGCTTTTTCTTGAACTTGGGGTTACCCATGATCATGAGTGCGCCCATACCGGCCAATAGTAGATGCATCATTCCTTTTTCCCTTTCCAAGCGACTTCTATGTTCGCCTCGTCGCTGTTCGCAAAATCGCGCAACATCTTCGCCATGACTTCGCATTTTAGCGCCAAACTCCTAAAGGCTTCGGGCACGTTTTCACCGTGCTCGTGAATCTCTCGTTCCGTCTTGATGAAGTATGCGTGCGACTGCGCCCGTTTGCCAGATGCGGAAATGTGAATTTCCAAAGCCGGCGGTTGGCCCTGTTCGTGTTCGGGCCACGGTATCTCTACGATGGCTTTGGTAAACTTGATCATTCCTCTACGGGCGTAAGCTCGTCGCTCGTAAAAATTTGGACGAAGTCGCTACACTTTCCATCCTCTTTGGGGTCAAAAGCCATATAGGACTGCCGACCTTTCGTTGGGACTGCACGAAATCGATAGCACTGGTTTCGTGATGGGCACTCTTTGTTTTGACACATTGCGATATCAGGCATCTTCATTCTCCTGGTCTGGTTCACCCGCGTCGATGCTCTGCATGTCTTGGCGCAGGAACATCAATTCGTGGTTTAGACGTTCGACTGTCGCAGTTTCACCTCGACGCTCTTGCTCGTCCCTTGCTGCGCAGATGGCTTCGATCCTGTTCGCGTAAAACGCCACGATGCGCTCACGCTCCTGTTGTGCGCCTACTTGGCGCCCCGCTCCGTGGGCGTGGGCGTACATGCGCAGCGACCATTGATCATCAGGATCACCAACTGCATCCAGCGCAGCCTCTCGGTCTAGGTCGCTTACTTCCACGGCCATCTTCACAGCTTTTCCTTTTCCAGCTTTGCGATCGTTCCGTTTTTGCGGATCTTGATAATGATCTTCCTCTTTTCGGTTTCGATCACCACTTCGCATGGCCCATAACAGCGGGCGCTTTGCAGCGCGCATCCATTCCTACTGATGGTCTGGACGCGAACGTCGCCTTTTGCTTGATATTGTTCCGTCGTCGTTTCGTTCATTCCACTAGCGAGATTTGCACTGACGCGTCACCCCCACCTTTCTTGGGCCCTTGATACTGACAAGGGACGTCAGGATCGTACTGCGTTCCTTTTTTACAACCCTGCTTTCCTTTTGGGATATCGCATGGTGGCGCTTGCCTCTCGACGCAAATATCGCATCCATAAGGAAAAAGGCCATAAACCTTTTCGTTACCATCTTTTCCATTGGGCGGCCCGAGCGTCACCGCGTCTTTTCCTGTTGGTGTAACGACGATCTGGACCTTGTCGCTATAGCCATCGACCAAGCTGACATCCATGGTGTCGTACCACGTCGGGTTATTGAGGTTGACTTCGCCCTTCGTGATGCCGCAGCCCACGGGGGAATCGAAACTAAAAGTAGCATTGACGTATCCGGCTTTTGGATTCGGAAGCACCTTTGTCGCTTTGCCACCCAAAACGAAATTGCAGTTGAGGCCTGAACCATTGCAAAATGACCAATCGTCAGCGGTGATCTTGGAATCGGAACCGAATGCGACATAAACGGTCGTATCCGCGTCTTTTCCATTGTGGACAGAAAGCGATGTTCCTGCCCCATTGCATCCGGTGACGAGCGCTGCGATTGCGAGGGATTTTTTGACGTCGATCATTATCGGCCATTATACATCAATTGCACGACCTTTCTCGATGGCACCCTTTCTGATCGCAGGCTCAAATAAAGATCTGCGTCCATCATGTCGTAGGGGATTTCAAAAGGAATCTGCACCTGCTTTTGCATGTCCGGCGCGATGCTCATGTCTTCGAAATCCATCCCGCCCGAAAACATGATCGACGATTCTGCTTGATGTGACGTCTCCCACCATCTGCCATTTGGACCGACCAAATCAAAATCGTTCATGACCCAAACTTCCCATTCGTCGTCATTTCGCACGATGGCGGAAACGACTGCGAATGTGTGACCCGGTGACGCGCATCGCGTGTTGGTCTTGTGGCCAACGCACGTTCGGAAATCGAAATCCGTGATGTGATACGTCATGTCTTTGGTCGCAAACGTCTCGCCGATTTGCTTGACGGCAAACGGGCTTTCCTCTTTTTGGTCGGCCATGGCGTTGGACGCCGCGGAGCCCATGAGGGCGAGCGAAATAGTTGCATACAAAATACAGGTTGCTTTGAGACTATAGCTCATTGTTCTTCCTCCAAAAGTGATAGCTTCCACGAAGCTACTTTGATCAGTTTGTTTTTGTCCGCTTTCTTGAAATCTTCCAATATTGCCGTGATGGCGTCATCGTCATCCTTTGCCACGACTTCATATTCGACGGCGTAGGGTGTCAAGACGACTTTATACTTCGGCACCAAGAGCCTCCGTGAGTTGGTCGATCAAAACGACATAGTCATTTTCGGTCATTGGACCGCCCATGACGACGCCGACCAAATTCTCGTAGGCCCTTTTGTAGCTGATCTTCTCTCCATTATTTTTCGTCTCGCACCACTTTTTCAAAAGCGGCTTGGCCTTCATGCGCAAGGCCTCTACACCATCGCCCGGCCCGAAATTCGGTAAGCCGGGTACATTGGGCTGAATGTGAACCTTGCCATCTGGGTAGATCAGCACTTTGGTTTCATCTTCTAAAACCAAATGCTGAATGTGCTCGTGTTATCCGTCGATGCGGACATGATTTTTAGCCCGCTGTATTCTTCGCCGGCCATATAGCGCTTGACCTTTGGAACGGACTCAGCAGGAGGGGAGTCCGACTTGGAGGCAGACAATGGTCGTTTTGCCGGCACGACGTCTGTCCCCTCTTCATCCCCTCCTGCCTCGTCCGAATCTTTTACGAGTGGGTTTTCTAACTCTTGGTAGCCGCCTGACCCCTGGCCCACTCGCGTCAATTCAGCGAGAACTTCCTCTTGAGATACTGCTGGACTTTCGTCTAGCTCGACCAAGAACGGGTCGTCATCGCCGATCTCCTGAAAGCCCTTGCGAAGCGCTTGGGCCTCGGCGCACTTGGCAAGCTGATTGAATGGGCTGTTTTTCCACATTCGATTTGGCTGCCACTTGCCGTCGTATTTGACCTTTTGCACGAACTCGTCGTAGCGAACGGCTCCGGTAAAAGGATAGCGCTCACCCCTTGGTCCGCGTCGATAGACCGTTACTTCGACTTCGTCAGGCAGGTCTCCAAGGATTTTGAACACAGGCTTATCGATCCCGCAAAGGCCATGACGATGCGCAATGGCCCGCGCCCCGTCGATGGTCAAGTCCCATGAATGAGATGAAGTCTTGGCGTGGCGCGTCATAGCCACGGCCGACTTTTCTCGACCTTTGATTCGGGTAGATCTGGTTGTGGAAGATCGACACCCGCTTCTTTTCTTGCTCGATGATGCACAGCGACACGTCGTCTTCGCTCAGTTCGATGCCGTAGTCGTTCTTGACCTTGAGGTATATCGACCGGCGATATTCCTTATCTTCTATCTTACTCATATTCAGCCTCCCTGAGTGCGCGCCACTCCTTTTTTATATCGCGCACTTCTTCTTTATATTCTGTTCGAATTTTCCAGGCGGCCATGGCGAATATGGCCCATATCACGATCCAGCCCAACATGAAAATGCAGGCCTCCTTTCGCTCCGTCCTCACTGGGCAAGATAGCCTTCACTGACAGGGCAGTCAAGCCTTTTTCGGACGCGGATGTCCGGCGGATGTCCGCAAGCCACCTGGCCGGTGAGCAACCTGTGGAGAACTTTCCTGTTGGAAAGCCTTGGCGCTTCTGTTACCTTGCGGATCGCCAAAGACGGTGCTTTTGCAAGCACTTCTCGAAACCTATAAGCGCAAAGTTATGAAATCATAACACTTCCGCGAGCGTGATCACACTACGGCCATACCAAGAAGAGGCCCTCGACAACCTGCGCTCGATGATCGGGCACGGCTGCCGGCGCATCGCATTGGTTGCGCCCACGGGGGCCGGCAAGACGACGATCTCCAGCGCGATGATCAAAGGCGCAATTGCGAAGGCGAAGCGCGCCATTTTTCTTGCTCATCGCAAAGAGTTGATCGAACAGTGCTCCGACCGGCTCACGGATTTGGAAGTTGGCCATGGAATCATCCAGGCCAAACATCCGCGATATAACCCGGAAAGATCGGTTCAAGTTGCGAGCGTCCAAACCCTCATTCGAAGGGACCATTGGGACGCCGACTTGATCATCGTCGATGAGTGCCATCGTAGCACTTCAAAAACGTACACAGAACTGATCTCCAGATATAAAAATCCGGTCGTCATCGGTTTGACCGCAACTCCGTATCGTCAAGATGGCAAAGGCCTTGGCGAAATTTACGACGGGCTGCACGAAGTCATTTCAACCCAAAAATTGATCGACACTGGTTATCTCGTAGAGCCCATCGTTTACGGCTCTTCCAATCCAGACCTTTCCAACTGCCGAATCTCCGGCGGCGACTACAACAAAGACGACATGGCCGAGGCCATGCGTCCGATCATTTTGAGTGGAAAAATCCTCGACAACTGGACGACGAGATTTCCCGAAAAAGATGCATGCACAGTCATCTTCGCTCCAAAAATTGCGGAGTCCAAGCAAATCGTTCAGCAATTTGCTGATGCTGGAATCGAGGCCGCGCATCTCGATGCCAAAACTCCCGGTGCACAGCGGGAGCAAATTTTGAACGATCTGCGGTCGCGGAAAATCAAGGTCGTTTCCAACGTCGGAATTCTAACTGAAGGGTGGGACCTTCCCCATCTCGAATGCGTGGTCATCACGCGGCCTACGAGAAGTCGATCTTTGTACAAGCAAATGGTCGGCCGATTGATGCGCCCTGATGATGATAAAAGATTCGCTTATGTCTTGGACCATGCCGGCTGTACATTCATGCACGGCTTTGCTCAAGACCCTGAAGAATATTCTCTAAAGGGACGGGAAAAACGGCCACGCAAAGGCGCGGCTACTCCGCAGCTAAAAGAATGCAACAACTGCCGCATTCTTCTTCCCGCCCAAGCGGCGATCTGTCCCGAATGCAGTTTCGAATTTCCTAAGAAAAGCATCGAGTACACGGATGAAGAACTCATCCAACTAAAACGCGATGCTTTGAGGGCGAAGATCAAGCGCGTTTCAACTGAAGAAAAACAGAAGACGCTTGAACAACTCTGTGCCAAGTGTATCGAGCACGGATATAAGCCCAACTGGGTACGAGTAAAATTTCTCCACGCTTATGGAGACTGGCCTACGTGGCAGGCAGGCGTTCGTTTCCCGAAATTTTTTCGGCAGTATGAGCAGCGCCTAAAGACACAGCAAACAACTCTAGGCATCTAGTCGCCGCCCCTCCTGCTCTCGCTCTTGGAGCATGCTCGATCTCGACCAAACGAGGCGATTCCTATCTGCATTGTCGTCTGCTCCAGACGACAATGCCTTTTCATTTCAGACGTTCAGCGACAAGGATCGCAACGCCACCCATTTGGCGAAGATTTACCACGGTCCATTTCCAGCGCTGAAAAAGGCCCTGGAGAACAAAAACAAAAAGGACGCCGGGATATACGTAACTGTAAACCGCACAGACCTGCAAGGTCGTGAAGAAAAGAACGTAACTTCGATTCGGGCCGTTTTTGTCGATTCAGATAGCGGCCCGATCGATTTATCGAAATGCCCGATCAAGCCAAATATCATCGTCAATTCCAAGGCTGGACAGCACGCTTATTGGCTGATGCAGCCGGGCCAGTCTCTAAGGAAATTTAGGACGGTCCAAAAGGCGCTCGCAGAAAAATTCGGGACAGACCCATCTGTTTGCGATCCACCACGAGTCATGCGACTCCCTGGTTTTTCGCACAACAAGGGTGATCCGTTTTTGGTGACCGTCGAGCACTGCGATCCCAAGAGGCGATATACGTACGAAGAAATCGTAAAAGCCTTCGATCTAAGAGTCATAAAAAAGGACAAAAAGCCCACAAAAGACAAGGCGCCGTCTAAGCCCATCAAAGACTACGCGAATCGTCTAGACCGATGCCTCCGGTATCTCGAAAAAGGAGTTCCTGATTACCAAGGCGTTTTTGAAGGTGGTCGAAACAAATCTGCGTTCAAAATCATCGCAATTTGCTTCGATTTTGGGCTGACAGAAGACGAAGCCCTAACGATCGTTGATGAGTGGAACGGCAAGAACGACCCACCGCTGCCGGAGAGGGAGGTTTTTCGAATCCTAAAAAGCGCCATTCGCCATCGAAAAAAGCCCATCGGCTGCAAGCTCGACGAGGCCTATGGCTCTGTGATCGACGACATCCCGCCTGAACGCGAAGACTGGCATCAAGACCCTGTCGAGCGCGAGACCCGGTTCACCGTCGTAGAGACGCCCCCACCCGTCTTAGAGGAAGAGTTCCCTGAGCCAAAAGAATGGGGGAGTGTAAAAAGCACGGCCAAAAAGAAAGTCGTTGGCAAAGCCGAAGGGGCTGCCGCACCAACAAAGAGAATCGGGGCCGATGTATGTGAGACCGATTGCGATTTGAATTTCGATGATATCGAGCGTGAAGCCCGTGAGATATCGAGTTGGATTCAACGCGAATATTTGATTCACAGAGACGATTCCAAATGCGTCTATGTTTATCAAAAGAAATATTGGCAAGAGACATCTAAAGAATATATCCAAAAGCTTGCCATGCAATACGATTCATTTGCTGCCGTGAAGATGGAGAAAATCAGAGAAGCTGCTGATTTGGCCCTCGTCAGGCGTCACATCAAATACATCGACTGGAATCAGATCGCGTTGACGGAAGTCGCTTTCGAAAATGGGGTGCTCGACTTCATGACCGGAGAGCTTCGGGATCATGAGTCCGATGATTACCTCGATCGCATCATCCCATATGACTGGGAGCCTGAAGCATCATGCCCTATATGGCTGAAATGTTTAGAAGATTGGTTTCCCGGTGGTGACGAAGAGAAGAGGGCGCTCCAGCAATTCTTTGGATACATTTTATGTTCACACGCCAAGTATAAAAAGTGCTTGATTCTATATGGTGGTTTTGATACTGGAAAATCACAAATATGCTCAATCGCACATGAGCTTGCGGGCGGCTCGCGATTCGTATGTGGCATCAGTCCAGATGAAATGGACGACCCAAAAAAGCTCGCACCCATCAAAGGTAAGACTTTGAATATCGTTCCAGACCTCAAGAAGAATACCGTTCTCGCTGACGGCGGCTTCAAGAGGTTGATCAGCACGGGCGATCCCATACAGATCGATCAAAAGTATACCCGTTCAGAAAACTATATCCCGACCGCCAAGCACATATTTGCAACGAATAACCTGCCGGTCGTCACTGATAGTAGCGGCGCCGTATTCAAACGGCTGATGATCCTCTACTTCAAAAATCAGATTCCCGAAGACAAGCAAGATCCCGACTTACTCGAAAAGCTCAAAGACGAAATGCACGGCATTTTGGTGTGGGCAATCGACGGCGCCATCGATTTATACAAAAGAAGAGGGCGCTGGAGCGACGTAGAATCCTCGATAAAACTCATAAAAGACTATCAAAATGTTTCCAATCCTCTTTACGACTTTATTGAAGAAAGTGACATGGTCGCCAGAGACAAAGAGGGACGCGTCACTTATGAGACAATATGTAAGCTTTTTAATGAATATCACGGTGGAAAAAATTGGACTAAGAAAGCCATAGCTGAAAAGGTACGTGCACTGGGTTTTGTAGAGGTTAGAGTGGGCTCGAAAAGAGGTGTAGAGGGTCTACGTCTGGGATCACCTTTGCAGCCGGCCTTGAAAGTGGTCAATCCGCCGGATTCTGGCGATAAAAATGACGGGCGTGACTAGCGCTCACGATTTTCACGAAGCTACGTGAAGCTTCACGTTGCAACGTGTAGCCTTAAACAATGTTATTGAACAGCTATGATGCCGTAGCTGAGAATTTCACGAAATCACGAAAATTTCTCCTTAACTTTTCCTGGTACTACCCTTCCTCTCCTTATTACCCCCCTACCTACCGGGCATCTTTTTTTACGTCGCCAGGAAAACTTAATAGGAAATTATCGTGATTTCGTGAAATTTTTAGGCAGACCTCCCTGGCAGCCCAGGAACATCGTTTAAGCCTTCACGTAGCTTCGTGAAAATTTCACGATTTCACGAAGATGAGCGAAAACCCGTGTGAGCCAACTCTCGGTTGCGAAGTTATGAGGAAAAAACAGCCAAATAGACGCAATTGGATCAGGGTAAAAGACGGAAGAAAGTTGTGCCCAAGATGTTGGCTGCCCATGAAGTACAAAAGGCTGCGGGAATGCCATCAAAGATGGGCGCCTTTTCACTATTCGTGGAAATGTGAAATTTGCCCGGAGGTTTACATACTCGATGGCAGCATCGATATCAATGAAAATACGCCGGAGAAACGCAGGAAATGCGAAGAAATTTCGCAATTATTTTTGACCGTGCAACGCATCGGCTTTCCAGAGTATAAAAAAAGCGCCCGGCCGGAACCGGACGCTTTGCCATTGACGATGTGCCCTTCTCAGCCCATAAGCACGAGCGAGCGCACCGGCAGCATAAATGAACAACCTGCGCTGTCAAGCAGCGCGATACGCGAAGAAAAGGAAAAAGGGAAATGGCACTCACGAGAAGACCGCTACCATATTATGCCCAACAACGAGAACCAGATCCAAGAGAGACGTTAGAAGAGGAAACCGGAAAGCTCGTCATCACTTGGGAGCCGCCTCGCAAGTCTGACGTCAAAGTAGAACTCTCTGGCTGCATCTTATATGGATTGCCCGAAACGATAGAGCAGGAGACGGATTCCAGAGGAAAGCTGCTCTTGGTTTTGCTTGGTGAAATTTTGGCGATGCAAGAGCGCATCGAATTTCTCACTCAGCAAGCGCAAGGTAAAGCGATGCGAGGGCAAGCGGTTGCCGTTAAAGACGCGGCAACTGTCGAGGCTATAAAGAAACAGGCCGCCGAACCAGGAGCGCAAGAGGCCGGCGTCGAAGAGGGGTAAGCGACATTCAATACGAAAAAAGGCCGGGTAAAACCGGCCTTTTTTTTATTTCCGCCCAAATATGGGTTTCTTATATGGAGCGGGATTTGGATTTCTTCCGAAATCGTTTTTGATGTTCCACCGGCAAAAATGCCCAGGCTTGGCGTTGAGCAGCCAACACTTTGGGCAACGAGTCTGCCCTGGCGGCGTGTAGATATGAGATACGTGCGTAGGCACGGTCTCATATCTGACTATTTTTGTTTTCTTCTTTCTGTTTGGTTTCTCTTCGTGTTTTGCCATTTAGCCTCCAGCGATAGTTCGCTGGAGTCACGAAGGGTGCATTTTTGCGTACATGAAGACCACGTACCACGAAACCAGCGCGGCTTCAAGGCCTATGTGATCGCTGAAAGCAATACGGCTACGAATTTCTGTTGCTGCTCATCAAGCTGCTTGTTGAGTTCTAATACGTTGTCTAGACCGTCGAGTTCGATAAGTTTCTGAATATTTTCTTTTACTTCATCATCACTCGTGGCTCCGAATACGTCATCAAACACCGAAGCCTGATCGTCGCTTAGAGTCTTGTATAGAAGCTTCCATTGCCTATTTTCGTCAATAGACATTTTGAGCGCCTCGGCAGCCATGATCAATGGATTTTCAGCGACCCTTTGCATGGCTTCTTCATATTCCTTTTTTCTCGGCTTCTTTTATATCTTCGGCAGTTGACTCTTCTTTTTTCGGTTCAGAAGATTCACCCTTTCTTTTTCTTTTTCTTTTCTTTGTTTCTGATCCTTTCTTTTCATTTTTTTCTTCTTCTATTTTTTGCTCATGTTTATCTTTATCTTGCTCTTTATTTTTTTCTGCCTTCTTGGATTCTTGCAGTGATTTTAAAGCATCACCAGGCTTCATGAGTTTGCCAATCAAACCCTTGATCAATACCTCTGCAGCGCCTGTATCCTTAAAGGTGTTGAGAACCTCTTTCCAACGCTCCATCCGACGCTCTTCCTCAGCCTCGGCTTGCTTGGTTTCATCATCATGAATCTTCAATTGAAGATCGTGATTCAGTCTTATCTTTTCTACTTCTGCTAATTGCCTTTGCGAATCAGCGACGATCTTCATCATTTCTTTGTTTTCATTCATCAAAGGCTTGATGACGCCCTGTACAGTTTCGATACAGGCAATGATCTGGCTGTGTAATTCACCGATATAAGCGCCCTGTTGCTCGCATAGCTCACCTTCTGAAAGCATGGAAATGCTTCTGGGGTCAGCATCTTCATCTCGCAAATCGATGTGCTTTGACTTGGTCCAAGCGCCGCCTTTTCCGGGTGGTCCATAAAGGGCGATTTTGTAAACGCCTCTGATATCCGTCTCATCAATGTTGTGCTGAATGCACATCATTGCGTATTCAGCAATATCTTGGGCTTGGGCGGCCGGATGTTTCTTCCGCTCCGGGTTTTCCTGACAGGTTATGGCGGCGATTTGCTCGTACTTATTGCGCCCGAGCATCTTGGATACGACGACTCGGTATAGTCCCTCATGGTGACATTCGATCAGGTTGAGAACGTCATCGTTGTAACCGGGGCCATAAGGGGGCAAATCGAACTCTGGACTGTGCGATAGCGTCGCCAAACTCATGCAATACCCTTATCACAGCATAAAACTAGATGGCAACACAAATCTAAACACTTGGAATCATTAGAAAGTGGTATGTTTCTATCGTTTGTGTGTAGTTATTTTTTTCTTCAAAAAAAAATTTGAGTCGCTATATTCCGTTTTGTTCCAAAGGGTCGATTCGTTTATCGATCCTAACTCCAACCGTTTAGCGCAAATTGCGCGAGATTTTTTCAAGGACAAAAAGAGGATCAAAGACCAAATGCCTGCTGCAACGCCTGCACTCAAGGACGTTTCAAAGACCGAGCTTGCCGAAGCCTATTCGAAGCTCAAGTCGCGCACTACGCGTGCTAATCAAATCGCCAAGCAAGAAGGCGAGGCCCTAGTTCGGGACGCTTTGACCGTTGGTAGCGCTGCCGGTCTGGGTCTTCTGATGGGTTACATGGCCAAGGGCGAAACCGATCCCACTAAGATCAAAGAGGCTCAGCAAGTTGCTGGCTTCGATATCGATCTGGTGGTCGGTGGCGCTGCCGCCGCAATCGGCCTGATGAAATACGGCGGAAAGATGTCGGACACCATGCGTGCCGTTGGTGTCGGTGGACTTTGTTCCTGGGCTTCGCGCGCTGCCGAAGCTGCTGGAGCGGAGATGTAATTTTGGGTTCTAGCCCCCGAGGAAAGATCGAAGAGCCTTTATTTCGATCAAAGAGGGAGCCGAAAGACGATTCGGGATTCACAAAATTAGGCTCAAAGTTTTGTGAATTGGGGTGATGATCAGAAAGTAAGAAAAACAAGAGGAATAGAACAATGGTAGGAGATCCAAGAAACTTGCGCGGATATCGCTTTTCCGCGAATTCGGCCGCCAGTGGCGGCGTAGGTGGCTCCATCGTTTCGGCAGGCCAGCAAACCTGCGGCCCCGAATACGCGCGCGGGATGGACCCCGCTGGTGAAGGCGGAGTCGAGACTTTCCCGCACTGCTATGGCTTGCCTAGCTACTGTGGATGGCAGCAGGTTGCCGGATCACAAAACGTGGTCGCCAATACTGCTGGTCAGATCACGGTCGTGCCGACCGTGTCGCCCTACTTCGAAGGTAAGGCGATTTACATGTTCGGCATCGATGCGGCGGCTCCCGGTACGAACCTTCGCTTTACCGTAAGCGATGTCTCGGTCGGTGGCGCTCCGCAGCTTGCTATCAGTGGCGCGGCCACTGGTATGGCCGGTGCAGCAGAGCTTTTGTCGGACGTCTTCAACCGTTCCGACGAGCCCCTGCTGATCTCGTGGGCGATCTTCTCGACCGTTGCCCTTGCGCGTCAGCTTACGATTGACGTGTTCAACATCAACGCGGCTGTCAATATCGACATCTGGGTTGCGATTTGGGGTAACGCTCGCGATTCGCTTCCGCCCCTGCCCGGTGCAGGTGGCCCTGGCTATCGGTAAGTCCGATCTGATGGGGACCCCATCTACATTGGGGTGTGTGGGGTCCCCTAATTTTTTCCCCAAAAAGGATTTCCAAAGATGACCGGATACCGATTCTCAGCAAATAGCGCCGCCAGTGGCGGCGTAGGTGGCTCCATCGTTTCGGCAGGCCAGCAAACCTGCGGCCCCGAATACGCGCGCGGGATGGACCCCGCTGGTGAAGGCGGAGTCGAGACTTTCCCGCACTGCTACGGATTGCCGAGTTACTGCGGTTGGCAACAGGTAGCCGGTTCGCAAAACGTGCTCGCGAACACCGCGGGACAGATCACGGTCGTGCCCACGGTTTCGCCGTACTTCGAGCCAAAGGCTGCGTACTTTTTCGGCATCGACGCCGCCGCCCCTGGCACCAATGTGCGCTTCACCATCAGCGACGTTTCCGTTGGTGGCGCTCCGCAGCTTGCGATCTCCGGCGCCGCAACTGGCGCTGCTGGTGCCGCCGAGCTTTTGTCGGATTGCTTCAATCGCACCGATGAGCCGGTCTTGATTTCGTGGGCGATCTTCTCGACGGTCGCGTTGGCCCGACAGCTTACTGTCGATGTCTTCAACATCAATGGCGTGGCCATCGATATTTGGGTTGCGATTTGGGGTAATGCGCGAGATTCACTTCCCCCGCTTCGCCCCGCGCCTCCGCCTCCGCCGGCCCCAGGTCCGGTCATCACAGGCGTGCCGGCGTATCCGGTGCCAGGCCCGACGATCACAGGCGTGCCGGCGTATCCGGTGCCTCCTGGCCCGGTCATCACGGGTGTTCCGGTCGTACCCAAGACGCCCATCATTGCGATCCCGGCGTATCCCAAAGAGCCGACGCTGAAGCCTATTCCGGCCCAGGTGCTTCCTCCTCCCAAAGAGCCGACGCTGAAGCCTATTCCGGCCCAGGTGCTTCCTCCGTACATTCCGGTGCCGTAAAAAAGCCGTAGATGGCCAATAGACGAAAATGGAATCAGGGCGGTCTTAAAACTTTTGAGCTACCGCCCAAACCGCGTTCTTTAGGGCAGGCCAGTCCGTTTGCACCGGGGACCCCTCCGGTTGCGGATTTTAATGCTCCGATTTCGGATGCGGACAGCGGGCTTGGTCCGGGGTGCTATCGCGCCCCGTGTCCGCCCAATATGATGCAGCAAGAGCCGCTCGGCGAAGCGCTGATCGATCGTCCGATTGGCGATGCCGGCGCGGGCCTTCCAAAATTTCGAACGACGCATTTTTTCTGGCAGGTTCACGAACCGGCCGCAGCGCCGAATACGATTTTGCGCCCTTTCGTATTGGCTAGCGATCGTTCATATGATCGCCGCCTCCGACTTTGGTACGTATCTTTTTGCGGTCGGGATGTCTTACGTGATGCAGGCATGCCGCCCGCAACATTGGGCCCCCTGGGCTTCAATGATTTGCTTCCGCGATTGGCAGATGGTCCATTGCAATCTACCGCCGTCAAGGCGCGGGTCGAGGTGCAAGATGAATGCGGTCGAAGATTCGTCGACATCGACGTTTTGGGTAGTCGCAGTTGGCAGTTTTATGCGTGGGCCGTGACGGTATATGCGCTGCTTCCCACTGATGCATATGAAGTAACGCCCACGGGCGGCGGCCTAACTCCCAATGACCAAAACAATCCTCAATTTGGTGGGGTCGTTGCAGATAGTGTTTTTGGCGCGTTAGTTAGCCCGACTGTCGTCAATGCAACTCAAATCCCAGACAAGGTCACCCGATTCGTATCGGTGCCTGCTGCCGGACCAGATGTACTGGTCCCGACGCCCCCCGGAGCCTGTTCCGTTCAGATTCACTCGCTCACGAGCCCGGTTCCGGTTGGCGTGATCAACTTTGACACGGGAGTGCCCCCGGGCTCTGCGGTGGTTTCGAATCTTGGAATCATTACATTTCCGGCTGGTCAAACTTCTACAGCCGAATTGATGATTCCAAACGCCTTGGCGATTCGATTTTCAGCATTCGGTGCCGGGGGAGATTTTACGCTCGTCTATACGATCGAGGCGTAAAGTGAAGACCTTTGAATTCAGGATCGTTGCCGGAGATGAAAATGTCCCGCTGGAGGATGTTATTCAAGAAGGCATGTTCGTTTGTGAAGCCACGATTAATATCAATCGTATGTGGCTTCGTCGAAATCCACAAATGGCCTGCGCCTTGACCTGCGGTTGGATCAAGTATGACACCGCAAATAAAGACGTAGTTGCCATGGTTCAAGAGATCAAAACAGCCCCGGTTTTGATCAACGAAGGCAAGGGCCTTTGCATCGAACTCGTTGCATTAGATGTGGCGATTCGGAGGAATCGTGGAGAGCGCGCGTTGCCGATGATATTCCATCGTAAGAATGGGATTTTTCATGTGGTGACAGAGGTAATCGAAAATGGCCGAAGAATCGTTTACGACCCATCCAAAGAANNNTGAAATGCGCGCTCTACCGCCAGCAAAAAAGCGCAACAACAAAAGGCGCTTTGTAGAACGAAAGCATTTCCCCCGCCATCCAATCTCTCAGTACATCTGCAGTCCGAAGAATAACACCTGTGAACCAGCCGATTCATTACTCGCTCATTTCGAGCTTGAATTCCAAAAAAAGTATTCAAAATTCGCAGGAGGGGATCGCACTCCCTCAGACAGAATTGCTCTGTCTATGGCATGGTTATTCCATGCCGTTTATGAAAAAGGGTATTTGTGGTACCCTAGAGATCGGTGGCGAACAGCATGGCAAATCACCATGCGCGTCGCAAGACGAGCATTGGGACAATCCGCAGACGCGTACAAGGGTCGACTCTATCGATCCGTACGTTATCTGCGAAATCCGTCTTCTGAACACGAGGCGATGAAGTAGGACTCACATGGCTAGACGAAGATTTGTTTCCAAACAACCGATTACAAAGTATCGGCTGCATCCAAAGACTCCGTCAATACCCACCACAACACCTTACTTTGAACCAAAGCCTATCACCGTTGAGGATCTGTCTTGTTGGCATGAGTGGGTTTATATGGGACCGAAATACGGATGGGTAAAAGTAAAGAAATGCAAATGATCCATGCCTAAAAACGGAACAAAAGGAGGAGGCGGACCGATGGGCATGATGCCCAAGCATGGCCCATGGATGTCACGCCGGCATCATTTTCACAAACGTCGCTTCTTTCCGTTTATTGGTGGCCCGTTTCCGTTTTACCCGTACACGCAATACATCATCCCCAGGCAGATCGCCGCCCCACCGAAGATTTGGTATTACGCCGCCGATAAAGATCAGGGACCACCCGATGTATATCCGCCCGCAGAATGGTGGGTCGAGATTCTGACCTACGATCCAAAAAATCGTCCCGTATTCGGATTACTGTATCAAGACTATCAGCCACGAGCGAAGGTCAACATCGTCAACTACGGCAGCGATAAAGAAGGCAACGTACAAGTTTTAGCGCAGAGGGTCACATGAGAAAGCACTACAAAGCATGTGATAGCCAAGATCATCTCCATTGGGGCAATTACCATTGGAAGAAATTCGATGAGCGCTTACGTGAATTCGACGGCGCTTTGCGAAATGAAGTCGTTGATTCACACGCATTGCTTCGTGCATACCGCCATGCTTATGGGGCGGAGATCAATTACATCTGCGCAAAGGATGCAAAGGGCGAACCGCTCGATGTGGACAGCCCTTACGAAGCATACGAGCAGGCGAAATCTTGGCGTCAATGCATGACCAAGATGATTGCTAAAATGCTCGAAGAAACAGATCCAAACGCAATCGTACATTTCTACAAGACGTGCATGCAAGAAATGGGTGCCGACGTCTAGAAAGAAGGAGAGAAAATGGCCAGAACGAGACTTGCGAGAACGAAAAAGAAGAAGACCAAGACGAGAAGAAGGGCTGCATTTCGGCCGTTGTTGGGAGGGGGCGCTTGCAAAACTTCAGATGACTGCGATCCATTGGAGACGTGTATAAAAGGGGAATGCGTTTGGGCAATTCCTACATCTGCCCCGGGCACTGGATGGGCGGTGCCCGGCGCCACTCGATACATGCGGGGAACGCCCTATGCGAGCAAGCAGCCCATGGTCGCAGCGCAGCGAGCCTTTAGCTACACACGCGGATTGACGCGCAGCGAGCCCTTGGCGGGCCCGGCCGAAGTCGAAGCGTTCTATCGTGGGTATAACGCTCACGAAGGTGTCGGTCGCCGCTCGCCTGAAATGGGCGGCATTGGTCGTGGAGCCGAGCCCATTGGTCGCGATTACGGCGCTGTGGCATTTCCGCGCTTTCGTGCTTGGGGAATACCCATGCATAGCCGTCGCAAAGCTAAGAAGATGTTTCTCAAGGCCCGTCCGATGCGTCCTGTTCCCGTATCTGGATGTTGGGTGGAGAGAGATCCGCCTGAATACGACAATTGGGGCAAGAAGATAAAGGATTACATTTCCCCCTGCCCTGATGACGCGGGGACCATATGACAAATCCACGACACACACGAGTATACGGGGCCTATCAAGAGATGGGTCGCGCCGGCTTTGGCCTGGGAGGAAGGGCCGAAGGCGGCGTTGGTCGAGGTCAGCCCGTAGGTCGTGCATTTGCTGATGTGGGCCCTGGCGGCGAAGCGGGCGTTCAGACTGTCCCTTGGCCATGGGAAGTCGAACCCCGTCTTCGCTATGAGCAAGAGGTTGCGCGTGGGTATAATGCAATTGCCATTCCGAGATTCACGCGGAGGAAAAAGCTCATCAAGCGAAGGGCTCGGCCCATGGTTTACATTCCTGCACAACAGCCGTTGAGGGGTAGGCCCAAATGCGCTGATGGGTATGAACCTGCAATCGGAGAGATTCTAGGCAAGAAATTTTGGTTTTGCAGGAACATTCGATGACCAATCCTCGGCACAGCAGAGTCTATGGCGCCCGCAGGTCGTCCCCAGGTGGGTCGATCGCGGGCATGACTCAAGAGCAGCTTGGCCTCATCAAATGTAGGGCCGATTGTCGCAAGGAATATGGGTGGGGAAAATCCACGGCTAAGTGGAATTGTTACCAAGAATGCAAAATGCGTTCTAAAGAGCCGACCACCAAATATCGGCTTTATCCAAAGGGCCCGAGCGTCATGAGGCCCATCTCGTTTAGCGCGACTGGCAACCCTTTGATTCCCGGCGCATCACGCGAAGTCATTTCGGCCAACATCAGTGAGCTAGTCCATAGTGGCTATCCGCAAAGGCAGGCGGTTGCAATTGCCTTAGATGAGGCGCGCGAGACGGCTGCGCCTTGGGAAACCCCTCCGCCCGAACCGTTTTGAGGAAAAGCCATGAGCAGCAGACACCGCAGGATCTACTCGTACGCCGGAGTCCAAACGGTTCCGTGGGGTTCTTGCGGGCACAAGGCCCCTTCATGCGGTCGACAAATGGCGCAGACCGAAGACTCGTCTGCGCCGCCGCCGGAAGTAGAAAGAAGGCGGTTTGTAGCGCCGCCAACGCAAAGGTTGCCCGAGACGCCTGACGAATATCCGCCCACGGATATGGTCTATCCGGTTTGCGATCCGACCTATAACTACCCAGGCACGCAAAATCCCTGCTACATGCAGCACGGGCAGATGGTTTATTACTGCCCGCCTGATGATCGATGCAGCAGCCCGATGCCTTATCCCGATTACTCATATCGAGGAATTCGCGGACGCACCTTTGGGTGTACCGGATACAAGTGCGAGCGATGTGGCCGAGAATACGGGCAAGATCCGAAAGAGACGATCGAACTGGAAGAGATTGTCACGACTGCACGAAGAACGGCCGTTCCCGCGCACACTCGTAAGAGAAAAAAGTGGAAAAGACATGGCCGGACCTTCAGACAAACGGCCTGCCGAACCAACGCTGATTGTGAGAGAATCACGCAAGACACGACTATTCCGCATCTTTGCGTCGATGGTGAATGCATGCAAATCCGAGGGGCACACCGGGGTGTTCGACAGGGTATCTGATGCCCAATGGCAATCGCATAAAACCAACCGCCATTATCGCGGGGGCTGCTGCCGCAGGTCTGCTGCTTTATATCGCCCGTGGGCGCTATCAAAAATGCACGGAGTTCCCGGGCATTTGGAGTAAAGAAGGCCCCATCCATCTAACTACATCTGCGAATATCGAAGCGCGAGAGTTTATGCAGATGAAGATACTCGACGCACAGACGGCCAATATAGAAATAACGCCGCGACAATTGCAACTCCAGGCGGCAGACTACCTATCGCCGGATTGCGATTGGTCAGAATTGGACACGATCAAGGCACAGCAAATTTTTAGCAGTCTTGGCAC
>JABAOC010014878.1_pt2 | contig 18991 bp, 20 predicted proteins | sample 7062161 | NCBI WGS metagenome assembly JABAOC01 (sample SAMN14538625, study PRJNA623070) | marine sediment metagenome | biome: marine biome [ENVO:00000428]; feature: marine pelagic biome [ENVO:01000023]; material: deep marine sediment [ENVO:00002113] | place: India: Gulf of Khambhat ... | reverse complement strand
CAAGAAATCCAAAGAGCATTCCAAAACATAACATCATCCCTAGCCGACTAATTTCTTAAACGTATTTATCTAATTATTTTAATCATTTAAACATCAAGTCCTTCTATTCCATCCACGTTTTTGCCATTCAAAATGACGCAAAATGCCCTTAGCCGTGGCTGCTCTCTAACTCATTAATTTTATTCATCTTTCGCTCTTTTCTCCAAAATTCTATTTCCACCATAATTTTGCCATTCAAAATGACGCACGATTTTTACCGGCATTACATAAGTATCAAAAATATTTCATATAATCGCTCAACCATGCACTTTGGCCGCCGCGCCAACCCCCCCGTCAATTCACACATGTATTCAGATTCGCTGCGGTTAGAAATCGCTTTACAAAAGAGTAAATCTTACATTAGATTGGTAAGGTTAAATGGAGGTGCAAGGGGGTATTCTCCATTTGGGTAATGAGACAAAAAAAGGAAAAAAAACGGGGGTAAAGCACCGAAAGAAGAGCGTCCTGAGGGAATACACTGAGGCGGCTCTCATAGCCGTTTTTCTAGCTCTCTTTATCAGGACATTTGTGATACAGGCCTACAAGATCCCCTCAGGATCTATGGAGCCGACGCTTCTTGTGGGCGATCATATCTTGGTCAATAAGTTCATCTATGGTATAAAGGTACCATTCATCAGTAAGACCCTTATCCCCCTTGGTAGACCGAAAAGAGGTGATATCATTGTCTTTAAGTATCCCCTGGACAAGAAAAAGGACTATATAAAGAGGGTAATAGGTCTTCCTGGAGATGAAATTAGGATTATGGACAAAGAGGTCTTTATCAATGGGAAACCATTTGATGGTCGTTTTGGCGTATATGATAAGAGTTCGGGAAGGGACACCAACTTAGGCCCTATTGTTGTGTCTCAGAATGGCCTCTTTGTTATGGGAGACAACAGGGATCATAGTTACGATAGTCGGTACTGGGGGTTTGTCCCCTTGGATCTGGTTAAGGGAAAGGCTATCATTATTTATTGGTCGTGGCCTCACTGGAGTAGGTTTGGACGTTTGATTCGGTGAAGTTAAGGCCAAGGACTTTCACGCCGATCAGCCAGTGTCATCCTCTTTACATCCCGGAAGGTAGCCTTTATATCCAGGGAGCAATTTGATCTTCTTATTCAGACGAAATCCGATCGTGCATATGGCTTTACGTCATCTGTGTATCTATCTATCGTTGGGCATATTCTCAGGCCTAATACCCTTCACCTAAAGGTAAGGAAGGGGTTTTAAGGACAAATCCCATAATCACAGCCCACTATTGTCTATTAATTGACGATCACGAGAGGGCATGAGCTTCGGCTACGACATAAATGAGGATCAGCTAAGATGGTATGCGCTTCATGCAAGGAGCCGGCATGAGGATGTCGTGTTTCAGGGCCTGAGGAAGAAATCAGTCGAGGCCTTTCTGCCCAAGATCCAGGTTATGAGCCGGCGAAGGGACCGGAGAAAAAGGATATTCGTCCCCCTTCTGCCAGGGTATGTCTTCGTACATACAGACCTGAACCCACATCAGTACTGGGATATCATTAAAACGTATGGTGTTGTCAGGATAATCGGTGTCAAAGGTAAACCAGTGCCGGTCAAGGAGGAAGAGATAGCATCCCTCCAGATATTGCACGGTACCGACAGGACTGTCAGGAACCAGGCCTATATGAAAACAGGGGACATGGTTATGATTATGGAGGGACCTCTAAAGGGTCTGACAGGATTCTATCTCAGACACAGGGGTAAATCCGGCAAGGTGGTCGTTTCCATAGAGCTCCTTCAGAGATCCTTGGCAGTGGAGATCGAACACTGGATTGTAGAGAAGATTGGCTAGGGAAATCATGAGATCGGAGCGTGTTGGTGGGGAAGCCCGTTAGAATAGCCATTGTTGGTACTGGTAATTGGGGAAGGAATCTGGTGAGGAATTTCGCCTCTCTTGACTCACTTGCCGTGATCTGTGACGTGGAGGAGAAAAAACTCGCCTTTGTTAAGAAGCAATACCCGGGGTTGAAGACCACCAATTCCTTCGTGGAGGTACTATCAGATAGCAGTGTTGATGCGGTCGTCATATCGACTCCTGCGGAGCTGCACTATCAGATGGCGAGGGATTCCCTCGTGGCTGATAAGCATGTCCTTGTGGAAAAGCCGTTGGCGTTGAACGTTGCCCAGGGCGAAGAGCTTCTGGGCCTGTCCAATGAGAGGAAGAGGACCCTCATGGTAGGGCACCTCCTCCGCTATCACCCTGCAGTTATCAAGCTTATGGAGCTGGTCAACGAAGGGGAATTAGGGAAGATCCAGTACATTTACTCTAATAGGTTGAATCTCGGTAAGATAAGGAGAGAGGAAAACATCCTCTGGAGCTTCGCGCCTCATGACATATCGGTCATCTTGGCCCTGACAGGAGAGATGCCAGGGGAGGCATCCTCCTTCGGGGCGAATTATCTCCATGAAAGGATTGCAGATGTCACACTGAGTCATCTCTCCTTTCCCTCGGGAATAAAGGCCCACATATTCGTAAGCTGGCTCCACCCATATAAGGAACAGAAGCTCGTGGTCGTTGGAGATAGAAAGATGGCCTTGTTCAACGACCTCAACTCGGAGGACAAACTGATTGTCTATCCCCATACCATAGAATGGAAGGATCATCTTCCCACGCCGAACAAAAAGGAAGGGCAGATAGTGCCTGTTGATCTACTTGAGCCATTAAAAGAGGAATGTCGGCATTTTGTGGAATGTATCATCGACAATCGCCGGCCCGCGACAGATGGGATTGAGGGACTAAAGGTCCTCACAGTCCTTCAGGCATGTCAGGAGTCCCTGGAGAATAACGGGAGGGTCATCCCAGTGTCTCAGTTGTCCGATTGGAGGGAAAGAGGGGATGGCATTTACTATGTCGATAAGACAAGCGTCGTGGATGAGGGGTGCGCCATAGGCAGGGGAACAAAGATCTGGCATTTCTCCCATATCATTAAGGGAAGTGTCGTTGGCAATGAGTGTACCATAGGCCAGAACGTAATGATTGGCCCCGATGTAAGAATTGGCAGTAAGGTAAAGATACAGAATAACGTCTCTATCTACCCCGGGGTGACCATTGAGGATGGGGTATTCTGCGGCCCTTCCATGGTCTTTACCAATGTCTATAACCCGAGGAGTTACATACCTCGCAAGAATGAGATCAGGCCCACACTGGTTAAAGAGGGGGCCACCCTGGGGGCTAATGCAACTATTGTGTGCGGGCATACGATAGGGAGGTTTGCCTTTGTGGCCGCTGGATCAGTCGTCCTTGATGACATACCGGATTTTGCACTGGTGGCCGGAAACCCAGCTGTGATAAAGGGGTGGATTTGCAGGTGCGGTGTGAGGCTTTACTTTGAAGATGGGATGGCAACCTGCGATGCCTGTGGCTTTCGCTATGAAAAAGAGAAGGATAAGGTCACGCTCATATCCTAACTCTCCCCTCCACCTTCGTATCCTACCCCCATAGCCCTTTCAAGCCTCGCCCAGGCGATATTGTGCTCACTCAGGGCGTTGAAATAGTTTGTCCGTGCCTGGGTGAGCAGGGTCTGGGCATCCAGGACATCGGTCGAGGTAGCCACCTGTTGTTTATATCGTTCTTCATTCATCCTGAAGTTTTCCTGAGCCTGAACCACTGCTGTTCTGGCCACGAGGATATTCTTCTCCGCCTCCCTCAAATTCAAATAGGCGTCCTTCACCTCCAGCTGAATATTATCCTTGAGCTCCTCCAAGACATATTTGGTCTTTGCCAGTTCGGCCTTGGCTGATGCAACCTCATGGCGGGTCTTTCCCCATTCCCAGAAGGTCCACTCCGCCCTCAAGGTTATGGTCCAGATATCCGGATCTAATTTCTCTAAAAATACCCTGGTAGCGGTCTTTCTCTCATAATTTCCTATTAAGTTCACCGTTGGATAGTAGCTACTCTTGCTCAATCCCACGTTTTTCTCAGCAGATGCTACGTTTAATGATACCTCCTTTATCTCGGGTCTATTCAGTTCCGCCCGTTCCATGCATTCATCAAGGGTGAGGCCTACAGGATGATAGTCGAGTATGTCCTTAATCCTCACCTTCTCGCCCAGCCCCCTCCTGAGCAACTTGTTAAACAGAGACACCGCAATCTCTACCCGGTTCGTTGTTCTGATCAAGTCCTGCGTCGCCTGGGCCATCTGGACCTCTGTCTGTAGCAGCTCGTTCTTGGCGATAAGTCCTTCCTCATAAAAGGCCTGAGCTACCCTTAAATGTGCCTTCAGTTGCTCAACAGCCTGCCTTGCCACCTTTTCGAGCTTCTTCGCCTTCAGGATCCCAAAATAGGCCTCCTTAACGTCCACTATCAGATCTTGGATAGCGGTCTCCTTCTGGACCTTCGCTAGGTCTACACCTAATGAGGCTAATTCCCGTGTAATGGTAAGGGCCCATCCTGTGAATATAGGTTGAGTGCCTGTTACATTAATTTCGTAGGTACCGGCCTCCAGCGGGGAAACCTCCGTTGAATTAACCATGTATTTGGCATCATTAACAGTGTCGTCGTCAATACGGATATATGAGTAATCCGTACTGAATTTCGGGAAAAAATCGGCCTTTGCGGAGCGCTCCGCAAACTCCTTTGCCCTTATCTCCTGTCTTGCTGAGTAGATGGATAAGCTCCTTTCTAAGGCAATCTCGATGCTCTCTTCCAAGGTAAGTATCTCAGAGGCCATAATTGGTGAAGATACTAACACTAAGGAAAATACGACCCCGACGAAAATAGATACCGTTCTCATGATTCTCCTTTCCCCTACCTTTCTGCTTGACTTACAAGTGCGTCTCTAGTCTTTGCCAAAACATAGGGCTCCAGAATACGGGCGAATATTCATACATAGTCGATGAGTTATCTATGTCAAGAAAAAACGGCGGACGGTATGAGTGAATTATCCCTCATTAGAATATTAGTGCTTATCACAGGGGCGAGATAGGGATATACTCCTCACAAATGTGACGCGGGGTCTTAAATAATCTCAGGGGGTGGGCATTGGCAGAAGATGGAGTCAATCTACGGGCTGCGTGCAGGCTAAGGGAGGAGGGATTTGCGTCGGGAAGCTGCATGGTGGGCTCTGAAGGTGGGAAGATCGATAGGGCCTGCAGGGTTACCCTTAGATGGGAAGGGAACGTGCCTTTGAGACTTATAAAGTCTGCCCATCTATCAAGGCCTGAGCATTACTTCTCTATTTATCAATCGGGATGTAACTTCACGTGCAGGAAGTGCCACTCGTGGTATTTTACCCAGTATGCCTCCGGACAGTGGATGTCCCCGAAGGATATCGGGGCACTGGCACGTGATTATGCCAAGGAGATCACTTATTTGGAGCCGAGGGAGAGGGCGACGAGTTTTCACGCGCATGACCTCTGTCTTTGCTGTGGCCTCTGTGTTACCGAGAAAAACAGATCTCCGTATTGCCCAGGAGTATTGGGGCCTGATCAGGTAGTCCTCTCACCACAGGGATGGGGTCCAGCAAGAAACATAGTGGGCTTTACAGGGGGTGATCTTGCCTGCCAGCCGGAATTCTACTGCTTGGCCTCACAGGAAATTAAGGGACAGAGAGAGGATCTCTGGATCCTCCTTGAGACCAATGGCTATGGGCTTACTCCGAAGAACCTGGACAGGTTTAAGGCCTCTGGAATTGACGCCTTCTGGCTGGATATCAAGGCCTATGATGATGGTATCCATCGGAAACTGACCGGTTGCTCCAATGAGCGTATCTTAAAGCTTCCCTACGAGCTGAGGAAAAGGGGCTTTGTCCTTGAGGTGCTCTCCCTTTTTATACCGGGCTGGGTAGAGGTGGATCAAATAGGAGGGATAGCCGGGATTATCTCAGAGGTGGATCCCCTGATACCATTTACAATTCTCGCCTTTTTCCCGGAATATCAAATAAGGGATGTTTCCCCTCCCAATCTCGGGCAGATGCTGGAGGCTTACAAGAGGGCAAAGGACTTTGGACTTGAGGACGTGAGATTGGGAAACATCGGCGTATTTGTAAGCACGGAGGAGGAGCTGGAATTACTGAGAAATCTACCGTGATCCTCACCAACCGCCCTCCTTTGCGTCGTGGGCGATGGTCGAAGGGGGAAATAGGCTAAGGGAGGACGTCACAGGAAGGTGAAAAGGCAGTCATCGATACAGGTCGATGGGAAAAGACTGAGAGTGCCGGATGGGATAACGGTCAAGAGGGCCCTGGAGATGACCGGCCACGAGGTGACAAAGTATCCAGAGAAGGGCTCTCTATTTGCACCCTGTGAGGTTGGTGGCTGTTGGAGCTGTGCAGTTGAAATAGATGAGGAGATCAGGCCCGCCTGCGTCACTCCCGTAAGGGATGGGCTTAGAATCAGAACGCATCTTGCAAAGGACTATATACCCAAGAGAATAGTCCACGGCTTCACCCCGCATACTGTTGGCGGGGTGGGAACACCGTGGTGGCTGAAGGATGGCCATGGGTATATAGAGGCTGCCTGCTTTGCAGCTGGATGCAACCTTCGCTGCCCCCAATGCCAGAACTGGGAGACAACCTATAAAGGGAAGGGTACGGCATTGACCCCTCATGAGGCAGCGGAGATCATGACAAGCACAAGAAAAAGAGCTGGAGTGGACAGGATGGCGATTTCCGGCGGCGAGAGCACCCTAAACAGAAGGTGGCTAGTGGAATATGTAAGGGAGCTGAAAAGGCTCAACTTCGACCCAAATGCAAGGATTCACGTTGACACGAATGCCTCTATCCTCACAAGGGATTATATCGATGAGCTGGTGGAGGCGGGGATGACGGATATAGGCCCGGACCTGAAAGGGTATTATCCGGAGACATTTATGCGGATAACCGGGATTGAGGATAGGGGCCTGGCTGAGAGGTATTTGAATACGGCATGGGATGCAGCTCGATATCTGATTGCGAGATACAGCGAGGGGGTTTTCACGGGCATAGGGATTCCCTATAATGGAGAATTAATATCGGCTAAAGAGATAGGGCTGATAGGAGAGAGGTTATATGAGATAGACCCAGAGGTCCAGGTCTGCGTCTTGGACTACAGACCGGAATTTAAGAGGCCTGATCTCGTCAAGCCGAACTATGATGAAATGCTGAACATCCACAAAATCCTTAAGGGAAAGGGGCTAAAGACCGTACTCTGTCAAACCGAGTACGGGCATGTCGGACCGTAACTATGGGGACCGCGATTATAAGGCTTTCAGAGCAGAGGGAAAAGGCCTTGGTGAAAAAGGTGGATGCCCTTATCCAGTATGGCGCTTACGAAAGGGCAATCCGGTGCTGTGAGGAGTTTATAGAGGCCAACCCCAAGAGCCTCAGTGCTCACTTTGTTAAGCACGAGGTTCATATTGCCATGGGAAGATATGAGGACTCCCTTCAGGATGCCAATGACCTGCTGCGCAGTAGAGAATATGAGAGAGAGGGTTTATTCCTGAAGTTGCTTTCACTTATTGCGCTCCTCGAACGACCGACACGCCGCCTGATAAGGCCACGCTCTGGTCAAAGACGGAAACACCACACACAGCAGTTTGAAGAAATCGCTCAAAAGGCACTAACCAATTACAAGGGGGATACCCAGATAGCTTACATGATTGCAGAAGGATACCAACTCATGGGAATGAAACATAAGGCCGCTGAGCTATTGGAGGAGCATTTAAAGACGAGACCGTGGGACGTGCATTGCCTCTATCAACTTGGCCTTATCTATCAGGGCCGCGGGGAATATGAAAAGGCCGTGCGTTGTTATGACCGAGGCCTTAAGAGCATTGAAGAATACTCCGAGTCATTCAAGGAGAATTTTTTCAGGCTGATTTCAGACTCCAGGCACGAGGTCTTGGAAAAGCTGGGGATAAATCAAATACAAGGAATGTAATAGCCAGGGCCTACTCCGGGCCTTGGTGTCAGGCGTAGTCTAATTTTAAGCTCATAGGTATTGTTCTAGACGTAGACATCAATTTGTTCCCGAGGCTATAATCCGGTGTTGCTTCAACTTACCATACCTTGCATGGAGGGAATCTCTTGGGCATTTGCAGGTCTAAGTGCTTCGGGATCTCTTCGCTAAGGGAAGGGCCACCCCCTACTCCTGCATGCTTATTGTTATCCCTTTATAATGGGCTACAGCCGTGGAATCAGTATTATCCGAATCAGACATAAGTCCGATAGCCTGTACCAGTTTTGGCTCACGCCCAAAAAGCCTCTTATAATCAGCATACACGTCCACTCTTTCAGATACCCACCCGCCAATGGGAGAGTCCTGGTTCCGAAGCACTACAATCTTTGTCTTACTGCTGTAGGGGCTTTCAGTTGTGGTCCCGATGGGCAGGGATGGGCTCCACACATATTTTATATTGTCAGGCCTGAGACGACCCTCAAAGATCACATAGACTGCAGCGGCACTGTCCCCGGTCTTCTTGTACCGTTCATCACCACCCTCAGGAAGTTCGAGCACCCGCCACTGCCACAGCAGAAGGGGGTATTTCTTGAGATCATACTCAAACTCCTTGGCTATGGTAACTGCGGTACCTTTAGCCTGTGCTTCAAGATACGTCTCTCCGTTAGACCTCACCCTGTAGACTTCACTGCCTTCTCCACCCCGGGATTTCCAGCCTTCAGGAAACGCCCCAGGCTGAAAGGCAGAAAAATCCTCAACCCTTCTTGTCGCCTCAGCCTCATCACCTGAAGGATCTGTGACCTGCACAATTCCCGAGGCTAAGAAAGATATGAGAACAATCCCTGCAAACCTTTTATAGAGCATCTTTACCTCCATTATTAACCTGACTCATGCACATAAACCTAAACATCATTTATGATCTCTATCTTTACGCTCATGAAACTCTTAGCCAGATAAGCAACAATCATCATTGAACTTTTTTCTCCTCTATTGTTACCATCATCTTCTCCACAATTTCCTTGCCGTTCTGCCTTACAAACAGAACGATACCATTTTCACCGTCTGGCAATATGCCAGGATGGATACCTGGTTCGCTTACACTCCGGTCTCTAAGGGGGGCGCGCGCCAATAATCTGTAAGGTGAAATCACTTTTGAGAAAGATCCCCTTGGAGAGATTATATCCGGTGGTACGGCGGAGTATTTAATGTCTTCAGGCTTAATGCCCTTAAACACAAAAACGCCGTGGGTCTTACTATTGTGAATATAACGTGTGCTATTCCAATCAACCTCCAGATTTTTGTCGGTCTTATTAGTGATCCAGAAGTTAAAGGAGGTGTAAAAACTATATTCCTCCTTCACTGGTTCAATCTTGGCCTCATAATAACTATTAGCTTTGGTTTGAATTGCAGGATTACTTATCCATAGCGTTTTTGACGGGGCACACCCGGCTCCCACCGTAAGGGCGCAACCGACCATTACAATTAAGATAATTTTCATATCAGTGTTCATGGCCTCCTCCTTTTGGATTACCCAGTCGCCATCTGAGTATCTAGCGGCAATAGGGTATAGTCCCGTCTTTAAGAGCTGAGACTACGTGCATAAATTTGCATCTTTCTATTTTCATAGGCTTTTCATTCAAGAAACTCAATACTTTTAATAAAAGCGGCAGCCCTGCCCCCATCCCCTGAAGCGCTGGTATCAACTCCCAGACTTATACCGGATATGATGGGGACTTCATCTTTTTCGTAGAAGGCCTTGAAGTGATGAATCAAATCGAATTCCGTAATCACGGTTTCGCTGGATTTTGGGTTTCCTACGCACACAAACCGTCCACCCTTGTGGTAGAATCTTCCTAAATAGGGCTTGTTAACCTCATCATCCTTTCCCAAAAAGAGAGCAATAAAGTAAGGGCTGTTGGGAAGGGCGAAATGGCCGCTTGAGATCTTATCATATCCAAAAAATATATAAAGCATGAGCGCTTCGTTGTTCACCTTCTTCTCATAGGAGGCGTCTACTGGATACTTGATGATTCCCCACTCGATCCTGACCGAGGAGAATTCCTCCAGTTCCACATTCTCGTTGAATAGAAACTCCCTCGTTCGTGTCTTGGTCTCTAGCACTAGTCCATTTTCGCCGACATCCAGATCAATCTTCTTGCGATCCTTTGCGCCTCCTTCAAAAACAAACCCTTTCGATTGCAGCCACTGCTCGACTGAACCCCCTTCATAATCGGAAAAATCGATGAAGAAGTTAACCTTTTGAAATGTGGCGTTTTCTTGGCTTTTGGGCCTCCCCTCCTCAGCAAATGAAAAGTATCCATTACTTAATGAAAAGACTAGAGTGAAAAAGACTGTTGCTTTAACAAGGTTTTTCATTTGCCACCCCCTTGTTTTTCAATCCTATGCTTAACCTAACGCGCGGACGGGGGATAATCCTCCCGTCTCCTCCGGGGCTTGAGGACCGGCTCGCGAGATCTTCAGGACTGAGCCTGTGCTGCAAAGTTTTCGCATTCCGCTCCGTACTTCCGCCCAAATCTATTGCCACACAATAGACCAAAAGACACTGCATACAAAAGGAGCTGTGCATAGTTTGGCTTTACCCATGTCAGATCAGTGAACGAAAGTCCTATTTCATCTGTTCTTGGGGGACAATTCTTTCCTAAACTGCTCGCCTCCTGGGGGAAAATCCCAGTCAAAGCATTGAACCTCTGAATACGGAGTCGGCTCATGTGAAACCAGGAAGACAGCTGAATCAAGGACATCCCACATAAGCTAGCTTCTTGCCTCGTCAACGTCGGTATCGATCTTATGCGTCATGAGATACCACGTCTTAGAAGTGATACGGACACCAACTATTACGGCTCATCTGGGCGATCCAGAGAGGTTTTCCCTCAAAGCGCATCGAGGTTAAACAAATCCGAAGATGGTTACTCTTGTGGATCGTCTCCCGGGGCTTTCTGGAACGCTGCATGTTGGGGCCTATCGCACAGGTAGAGGGGACTGATAGGCGAGAACCTGTATCTTTTGCCAAGAAATAAACAGGGCCAAAGCAGGGGAGTTCCCGCTTGAGTTCCTCGTCATTTACGTCCCACCAATGGACGACAGGGCCGGTGTCGTAACCGTACCCGGTCGTTTGCACACGTATGTTAGCCTTTCAACGCGCTTACCTATGAATCCGTCCCGGTGCATCCAACCTCCCGCATGACCTGGGCCTGAAAGGGGTCTTTCACCAGCCTGCTAGAAATAGATCTTTGCGTAAAGCTGGAGCCCGCCATAGGTGAATTCAATATTTCCCGTGAGGTCGATTTCGGGAAAATCTTCGCCCTCTGCTTCGATATCCAGACGCATGGTATTATACCCAAGCCCAAGCCCCACACGCTCCCAAACATTGTATTCGACTGCGAGGTTGATATCCGTCAAGAGCCCCCTAAAAGTATCTATTTCTAGATAAAAGAATTCGATACTCTGTTTGAGAAAGAGCCTGGGCGTAAGCGCGAACGTACCCCGCAAACCAAGTACGGGAAGCGGCGCGGTAATTGCCTCCTCCTCGGCGGTTCCTGAAGCAGAAATGGTGAGCTTGAGACCTATGTCCGTTATATGGAATCCGAATGATGCCCCAAGGTCGAAGCGATCATCCTGGAAAAACGAGTACGTGTACGCCAGGTTATAGAAAACCAGGTCGAATTCACTATCCACGGTGGTCCCGGCTGTAAACTGCTTTTCACCAAAGTCGATATCTGCTACCAGGGTTTTCGTGCTATCACGGGAGAGATCGAAATAGGTGAAATCAATTCTGTGACGTCGGCTTTTGCCGAATCGATAGAGTGCGTCAGATCTGAACACCAGGGTCGAGCTTTCCAATCCCAGAGCATCTTCCACATCGATATCGGTACCCACGCCCAGCGTTTTGGAGCCAATTCTTACGTCGCTGCTCAAGTCTGAAAAAAAGCCACCAAGGGTAAAACTGAAACGCTCCCACGGTCTACTGGCCTTCTCCTGCTCCCCTTGATCAGCCAGAACAGGCTGAGAAAGCAGGGAAGCAACTAATAATACGAATGAAACCCAAACCACCTTTTTCATCGCGATCCTCCTCTAAAATTGAAGGTCTAAAGTCCCGCGGCAACATCCTCACTGTAAGATTTCTTGAAGTAGTTGTTAGTAGCGGTTAATCTCCCCTGCAAAGCCTTAGCTCTACCTTTCTTCTCCTCGGGTTCGGTGGGTTTAACTCCTCTCATTTTATATGAATACATTTGTCCTGTTCAATTGCATTTTCCGCAAATAAGCATGCTTCCACGTCCTTAATGATGCCCGCAGCTGCGAAGGAAGTCTTAGATGCACCTCTCGCTGTTCGCCGGCTTTCAAGTTTGTGGCCGGATAACCTCCAAGACATCCTCTTTTGCTCTTATCTGGATATTCACCGATGCGGTCTAGCTCCTTGCCTTAGTAGAATCGAGACCCCCGTTAAGACCGGATTGGCGTCAGTCACTTACTTGAGCTAAGGTACAGCAGACCGAGCGCTTAAAACACCTGTTTTGAATAACGGCTGTTCAGAGACGCTCAGTTGGCAAAAAAGTCACTGACTTGGACGTAAAACTCGATACCATCGCCGCCGCCGGCCAGATCGACGCCGATGCTGATCCCTGATTCTGGGTCGATCATGTAGCGAAAACCGGCACCGCCCGCGAACTGAGTCGGGCTGCTGCCGAGATGGCCGATCTCTTCGGCCACGCGACCCCCTCCCCCGAAAAACAATAGGGTCCATCGACTGGATACATCCCAGCGGACTTGCCTCTGCAGGGTTACCGCATGGTCGTCCGCGCTGGCCGGAACGAAACGGCCTTTCTCTTCCACCGGGTAGCGGATCGCCTGTCCGGCCCAAACGCCCTTCTGAAATTTGGAGTCCTTCACCACCAGCTTGCCGTTGACGATGACGTAGGGAATGCCCGTTGTGGGCAAGCCCTGCTTGCCGGCCTTGTAGGTCGCTTTGTCCTTGACCTTCTCCGCATCGAAGATGGTGATGTCTGCGGCCATGCCGACCTGCAGGCGGCGGCGCACCATCATGGCCTCGAGGCCGGCATTGCCCAAATGTTTGGCCGGCCAGTATCTCATCTGGGCCAGCGTGAACATCAGCGGCACGTTGTGCTCGCGACCAAGCACGACCACTTTGCCGTGTGTGCCTGCCGTCCGCGGGTGCCCCTTGAAGCTCTCGAGCGGATCGTCGAAGGACAAAACGGAATATATGGCATCTGAAGCGACCGTCATTTGGGGCATCTTGAGCCAATACGGCAGCCACTTCTTCCGTGCAGGATTGAAGCCGATGAGTGTCAGGATTCGTTTTGACACCACTGGTCAGAACCCCTCCTTTCACAGGGCTTCATACTGAGAATCGACAGCACGGTTAAGGCGTAAGTGGCCGCGACATGAAGAGGTCCCGGTTTCCTGGAAGACCGAGCTCAGAGGTCTATTGACTCATAAAGTCAGCTGCTCTTTTTCTTCTTTTCGGCACTGGCCACCGTCTTGCGCAGTTCGGCTGAGCCGGGGTTGCGGACAGAGCGCTTCACAAGGATGTCCACCGGTCTCACCACCTTTCCATAGTAGGCCTGATTCCACTTGTCCCGCGTCTTTATGACAGCGCCCTCGAGAGATACACCAGCGTAGGCTCCCTTGGATCGCGCAAAGGAAACTATGTCAGTCATGATATCCGATTTGGCACCGCCACCCACCGGCCCGGCAGCGATGGATACATCTCCCCCGAGCTTGAAAGACGATGCGTACAGGGTATCGAGGGCCTTTCGGGTCCTCAGCATCATGATTACCTCCGCGGCCTCACCGCCGATCTGAAACCCGAACGTCACAGAGCCAATGGTGTAAAACGCCGGCTGGCTCCATTCCCTTGTCTTCTCGTCCCTGGCAATGAGGACGGCGCTGCCCCCAGAGCCTCCGAGGACAAAGCCGCCCTTGAGCAAACTCGGGATGATCAGCAGGCCTTTGGCCTGAGGCAGGTTTTCCTGGAGCCAGGCCATGTTCTTGTCCCTCATGAAGACCTGAAACGTAATACGGGCCTTGTCCACGAGAGTCTGCTGCTCCACGGGCTCCGCCGCAGCCACCGGTGTGGATACCCCTCCAAGCAGAACACCGACAAGAACTACTGCTAGGACACTTGACAATGTAATGTTCATTTTGCTCATTTTCTTGACCTCCTTTCTTCTTTTAAGAACTGCTCATTAACGCATGTATCATTTACTGAAAACGCCAGAATGTCCCCTTAGGTAAACAGAAAACTTAAGTTTGAAATAAGGTGTGCCCGCCATAAAAGGCGGGCACATTATTGATTCAATTTACCTAATTACGGGTTCTTCAATTTGATGGAGCCGCCCTTATACCGGCGGCTCCTTAGTAGTTTCTATTAATATTTGTCAACGTACTTCACGATCACTTCGACCCACCTGCCGACTCCAGCGTCTCCATAACCTTATCAAGGCTGAAGCTTGCTGCTTTCTGACGGGGAGGATACTCCCTGAACGTTTCCAAGAATTTCCCAACATACGCTTGCGCAGGTACCAGCAGGTAAGCTCGATCGAGTAACCAGTCATAATAGGTGTTGGAGGTAAGCTGGGCCCGCTCATAGGGATCACGCCGCAGGTTAAAGATCAACGGCACGCGCAAGGGCACGAAAGGCTCTTGCCAGGCCTGGAAAGTGGCTTCCACTCGCTGCTCCATAAAGATGAGCTTCCAGTCCTGGTAGCGTAACGCCGTTAGATCACCATCATCGGAGAAGTAGAAGATTTCGTTACGGGGTCCCTTCTCCTCCTTACCCGTCAAATGCGGGAGAAAGTTATAACCATCAAGATGGACCTTATATGTCTTACTGCCAGCCTTATGCCCTTTCAAAAGTTTTTCTGTAATGTCAGCATCGCCTGCGGCGGCCAAAAAGGTCGGCAACCACTCCATGTGGTGCATGATCTCGTTGGAAACCTTACCTGGCTTGATCTTGCCGGGCCAGCGCACCATGGCAGGCACACGCCAGCCACCTTCCCAGTTGGTATTCTTCTCACCACGGAAAGGTGTGGACGCCGCGTCAGGCCAGGTATTGTAGTGTGGTCCGTTGTCCGTCGAATAGAACACGATAGTGTTGTCGGCAATGCCGAGTTCATCCAGTTTGGCAAGCAGTTGACCGACGTGGCGGTCATGCTCAACCATACCATCGCTATACTCATCCTGGCCCGATATACCGCGAAGTTCTGCTTTTACATGGGTACGGAAGTGCATCCGTGTGCCGTTCCACCAGACGAAGAAGGGTTTTTTCGCCTTGTGTTGACGCTCTATGAAATCCAGCGCCGCCTCTACCGTCTCATCGTCTATGGTTTCCATGCGCTTCCTGGTCAGTGGTCCTGTATCTTCTATGCGGCCGTCTGCATATGAATGAATCACGCCACGTGGACCAAACTTCTTTCTAAAATTGGGGTATTCGCTTTTCTTGGGATAGTCCTCATGTTCAGGTTCCTCTTCCGCGTTGAGGTGGTAGAGGTTACCCAGGAATTCGTCAAAACCGTGATTTGTCGGCAGGTGCTCGTCCCTGTCCCCGAGATGGTTCTTGCCAAACTGGCCCGTGGCGTAGCCTAATGGTTTCAGCAGTTCGGCAATGGTCGGATCCTCGCTGCTCAGACCCTCTTTCGCTCCTGGCAGCCCGACCTTGCTAAGGCCGGTGCGGAAGACACTCTGGCCAGTAATAAACGACGAACGTCCAGCAGTACAACTCTGCTCGCCGTAGTAGTCGGTGAAGATCATGCCTTCCTTTGCGATACGGTCGATGTTGGGGGTTCTATACCCCATCATGCCCATGCTGTAGGCACTGACATTGGTCTGGCCGATATCATCACCCCAGATGACCAGGATGTTGGGTTTTTCGGTTGCCACTGCCGGATTCACAGCCCAGGCTACCAAAACAAAAATCGCGAAAAATGTGAAAATCCTCGTGCTTATCCGTTTCATTTTCTGTCTCCTCCCTTTCTTCACCTTAATTATTGTCAAATACCAGCTTTTGATGATTCGTTCCCGAGTAAATACATCATCTCCCCCCCGACCGGATTTGCAAACGCGCTCTCCAGCTTGCATTATTTTGGAATATTACTATTCTTCCCAGTTTGGGTCTTCTCGCTGGCCTCCAGTTCTCTCAGTTTTGCCTCCAACCGATACCGGTCCTGTCGGGACAGCCCTTCAGTGCCCAAGGCCTTCTGGTAGAGTGCTTTGGCTTCCTTCACTTTTCCCTGTTCCTCGTGAATGTCGCCGAGCAAGAGGTATGCATCTGCGTACCAAGGCCACTGTTGAACAACCAGTTTAAGCATCTCCGCGGCCCGCTCGGGATCCCGGTTTTTCCGCATGTAGAATGCAATGGTGTAGGCGTACTTTGGATTTGGGTTTAACTGATAGGCCTTCAGCATCAGCTCCATCGCCTCCATGATGCTCTCGTCTGCTAAGAGCACCCCAAGATTATAGGCGGCCTCGTGCATCTTTGGATCGGATTTCAATGCGGCCCGAAGATGATCCTCCGCTTTCGCCTTATGTTTCTGCTCGGCCTTCAGGAGCCCCATGTTAAAGTGTGCGGCTGCATTGGTTGGCTCAAGCTGCAACGCCTTGTTCAGCGCCTTCTCAGCCTCCTCATTTTTTCCCATTCGCGCGTGCGCCATGGAGGTATTGACCAGTGCCATGACCGCCCGCGGCTCCAGCTTCACCGCCGTCTCATAGGCTGCCAAGGCCGTAGGGAGATCCCCATACTGCAGATAGTAGTTCCCGACGTTGTAGTGGGAGGTCCAGTGGTCCGGCCGGGAAAGGAGAAAACTCACGAACTCGTCCGTCGCCTTGTCAAGGTTGGCAGTATCTTGATCCTTCACAAGCATCCGTACCAGCAGCCCTGGATAGCTGGCTAGCGCACCTGCAGCCCGCACCCGCACCAGGCGATACTCATCGCCGGTAGCCTCAATCAAGGCCTGGCCTGTCTGCCTGGAGGGCATCGTACTAAGCGCTTCGGCAGCTGCGCCGCGAACCAGGGCAGATGTGTCCTTCATAGCCTGAAGAATTGCCTGCCACTTGATGGGCTCCGGACAGGCCCGCAGCAGCCGAATCAGGGAGGTGGCATAGACCTCGTCCCGGTCCTTGCTCCTGATGTATATCAATATCTCGGGAAGCCGACTCCAGTCCCGTTTCCGTGCTGCGTCGATCAGGCCGCCCCGATGAAGGATCGTTGCCTGGTAGTCACGATCGCGCCACTTGCGCACCCACTGGTCAGACCACGCCGCATCCTTATCCGTATGGCAGAGGTTGCAGGCGTTGGGTGAGTTGAAGGCGATCGTTGCCGCCGGTGTCGGGGGAAGCATTGAGTGATCACTGCGCCGCATCCGTGCAAACTCGCTCAATGGCATGTGGCATGATATACAATTGTTTCCCGGTGTGTCGGGGGGATGGTGCGTGTGATCAGTCGCGGTTTCGACCCGCTCCTGGTGACAGGGCATGCAGGATTTGTTCGGTTTATCTCTGTGCCGGTAGCGCCCACTGGAAGTATGGCAGTGCAGACAGCTGAACTGGCCCGACTTGACACATGGGCTCAGAAGCCAGAGCGTATAGGTATAGTTTTCTCCCAGATCCCTGCCATCGGGATAAAAATCGGGGTCCTCCAAGGTCGCCAAGTCATAGTGGTCGAAAAAACGCTCACCGGGCATGAACGACGTGGTCAAGGGTGTCATCTGTGCATGGCACGGGGCACAGGCTGCATTGTTTTGCTCGACCGTGAAGCTCCTGCCACCCCGGATAGTTTTCAGATCTTCAGGGACAGTACCCTTGGGGGCTTCCTTGCACACCTGGATGTGCTCCTCACCAGGCCCATGACAGGTTTCACAGTTGATGCCGGGCTCAGCCCAGGTGGTCTGGTAAGTATCGGTCTTGAGATCATAATTCATGGAGAGCTGGCTCACATGGCAGCGGTAACAGGCCGTGTTGAAGGTGTAGGCCGACTCCTTCCAGTTGACCGGCTCATCTGTCACGTGGCGCATACCGCTGGCAGCCGTATCGAACCACTCTTTCTCGCGCACATCGTAGGCCACAGGCAAAGTCTGCAGGCGCCCGCGCTCCATGGGGGTAAGGAAATAGTAAACATTCTTACCGCCAAGGACGTGCTCTATCGTGTACTTTTTGTCACCGTCAGGTCCTCGCTCCGCAACCCAGCCCTTATCCGGTTCGACCTGGGCACGGAGGGCGATATATAGGTCCGACCCTGAAATACCTCCTCCACTGCCGGGATCAAATCAGTCGCCGCAGACCGTTTAAGCACAAAGCCCGCGGCCTCCGAAGCCATAACCTCCTTTACTACAGTCGGCTCGTCATGAACGCTCAGAATGATGAGTTTAAGATTGGGGAGGCGCCTCTTCAATTGGCGCACAATGTTGATTTCGCCGGAGAACGGCAGCGAGAGATCCACCACAGCAAGGCCTGGCGTAAGCCTTTGTGCGGATTCAAAAAGCGAGTCCGCATCAGCTACCATTACAACCGTCTCAAACATGGTTTCCAATAACCCCCGAATACGTTCGAGCATGTCCTGGTGTTTATCAGCCAGAATGACGCAGCCCTGTTTCATGATTGCCCCTTTCCGCTTTATGCAGTAATGGAGTACTTGGGTGATGGCATACTGCAAAGATCTCTCTGTGGGGACTGTTACCGAATCAGGTGGGCAGAAGACAACTCGGAAAACTACTTGTTTTGAGGGAATAAAATACGGGGTCTTGGGCCGGTGGCACCTGGTTACAATGCGAGAAGCATTATCAGTCCGAAGCAGCTGGGGTCGAAGACTTGCGGAGTGCGAAAGAGACTATTGCTTGGTGGCTTTAGATCTTCCCCAGCCTATAGGTTCGAAAGCAAGGTTTTACGTTGACTCCTAGTGCAGTGTCCCAATAATAACTTGCATAATTTACACGATCGCACGGCTTCCTGAAAACCGACATCTTAAATCCGAAATTCGAATATCGAAATGCGAAACAAATCCGAATATCAAATGACCAAA
>JABAOC010010699.1_pt3 | contig 19002 bp, 11 predicted proteins | sample 7062161 | NCBI WGS metagenome assembly JABAOC01 (sample SAMN14538625, study PRJNA623070) | marine sediment metagenome | biome: marine biome [ENVO:00000428]; feature: marine pelagic biome [ENVO:01000023]; material: deep marine sediment [ENVO:00002113] | place: India: Gulf of Khambhat ... | reverse complement strand
TTTTGGTTATGAACGTGATAAAAAGCACCATCATATTTCTTCACCAATTCTGCCTCATACGGATACCCAAATTCTTCATAAATTTGAGGCGAACAGAGCATCGCCGCATCGTTGGAAAGATGCCCGAGGAAATTCGGTCCCATCCAGCCACTACCGATGTGAAAAACATACCCGCCATCGATCTTATCGGCCCAGGTGAGAAGATGGCGGTAGTACCAATCAATAGCCCTGACCAGGAATTTCATCAGACGATGGACGAATTCGGGCTGTTGAATAAAATCAGCAAAAAGCTCGTCTCCTCGTAACGCATTGGCTAAATCCATCGGTGCCATCGTACCCCGCATGGAGAGGAGAAAAGTCCCGTCCTTTTTCGAGTGCAGATAATCATACCCCTTTTTCATGTATTGGAACCATTTCGTTTGTTCGCTGATCGCCAAGCACTCCAAATCGTCAGGCTTTTTAAGCATTGGGATCGAGAGACAGGTGTCCTCCTGGAGTTGAACCTCCATTCCCAGCCAGGCAGAGTGTTCAGCAATGCCAAACTGTGGACAGATGCAGGGGATTGTATCGTCATCTAAGCCTGCTTTGGCGTGCCAGATGGGTCTGGCGGCTCCCAGCTTATGATCCAGCCATTCAGTTAGTTGACGGTCGAGATTAAAATCGTATAGAGGTGGAATTTCAGGAGTTTCTGAAGGCACGATTGCGTTTATTAAAAAATGACCCGGCTCTGTTGCAGCATAAAAAGCTCTACTCCTGCGGACAACGGCATCAAAATGATCGTCTAAAGTCATATTTTAAAATTTTTCCCAACCATTTGTTTTTTAAATCATGATGAATTAGCGTCATTGTTATTTTGCAGGAAGAGTTTCAACAAATGTTTTTGTTTGATTCGGGAATCAATTCCTGGATTGTATGGGATTGGCGCTATCCTCAAATTTTCATATTCGAATTACATTAGCATAGGTTGCAAAGGATCGCTGGATTTACTAACAAATGTCAATCATGTAAAAAATTCGGTCTTTACAAAACTAAAAGCCAGACAAATATAATTCATTGAAATCAAAATATCAAGCTATTAATGCTATCGGTGCCAAAAATGATCTTTCAATTTTCACTGATCATTCGCATTAAGGGGGTGGGATTAACTAACCTGGAAATTTGAAATTCTCTTTATGCGCAAATTAAGCCATCCTAAAAACAAAATTGGTAACTTATTTTATACTACCCCCTAAAGATTGATCTGCTTAAACTGCGGCAGATATTCCCTATTCTTCTGAAACATCTCCACAACCATTTTCTTAATTTCCGCTAATGATAACTTCGCAGCAGTCAATGGATCGTGGGCAATAGCTTGATAGATCAGCATGGCATCTCCCTGAAAGAAGCCTTCTACAGCCATCATTTCTATCTGGGCGCTGAGGTTTGTCAGGATCGCACAGCAATCAGGAAGACGAGCAACGTGTATTGGCTCAAAGCCTTTACGAGAGGCAAGGACAGGAACTTCGACACAGGCTCCCTCGGGCAGATTGGTAACCAGTCCTGTGTTCGTCACGTTGCCATTAAACTCATATAATTCTCCACCTAAATACGCATTAATAATATAAGCGGCGTACTCATGCCCACGTTCCAGTGAAATCGGGTGATCGCTATTAAGCCAATCCAAAAATTCCTGTTTCCATGTCTTGTCGGTACGGCGATATTCGTTCAATATGAAAGCATGATGCCCTGGATTCCAACCCGTACTGGTGGTACAGTATTTTTCAATCAAATCTGGACGCTTGCGGAACCACCAGTTATATTCTGAATTATGACCGCTGGACTCTGTGACATAGTAGCCCAGTGCCAGAAACATTTCGTTGCGGACTTGCTCCTCGTTGTAAACTTTTTCGTCTTTCATCACCACCTCACGTAATTTAGGATAAAGGTCTCGTCCCTTATGCTCCAACTTCAGGAACCATGCCATGTGATTGATCCCCGCACAAACAGAGTCGAGTTCCTCTGGTTTAATGCCAACCCATCGGGCTAGCATTTCTGCGGTTCCCTGGACGCTGTGACATAATCCTGTTAATTTTATGAAACTAGAGCGTTGCATGGCATGACAGAGCATAGCCATCGGATTTGTGTAATTCAACATGATGGTGTGAGGACAGAGTTCTTCCAGATCTTTACAAATTTCCAGCATGGTGGGAATTGTGCGCAAAGCACGAAAAATACCAGATGGGCCTCGAGTGTCACCAATATTGATATCGATGCCATATTTTTGGGGGATCAAAATATCATGCTGCCAGACGTTCGTGTCTCCGCAGAGAATTGTGACGAGCACAGCATCCGCGTCTTTGAGGACCTCGCGGCGATCCAATGTTGCGTTCACGCGTGCCGGGTATTTGCCCAATGCAATAATCTTTTCACAAGCTTTTTTGGCGAAATCCAGCCGTTCTGCATCAATATCAACCAAAGCCAGTTCTGCGTCTCGAAGCAGTGGAAATGTCAAAAGATCCCTTGCCAGTCCACGGGTGAAGCCGAGACTCCCTGCACCGATGAAAACGATTTTTACCATGCCTTTCCTTTCCGGATACTATCTTCCATTTCACGTCCAAATTATGCTCGTCAAGTGTCATTTTTTCATATCATGGCTGTGAATCCTGGCATATCCTACTCGCCTGTTTATATAGAGAATCCCGCATTCGCAGAAATGACAACAAAATTGAAATTTTTATCCTTAATGAGTATGAATTCATCATCAGTTGAAATTGGTACATGATTCTTTGGGATTTTTTACATTGTGTCGACTCATCCGACGCTTTTTAAAATCTATTACTCTATCAATAAAAAAGAGTACCGATTCATTGTTTGATGGTAATTATTAAGCACTTCGATTGGATAGCCACAGCTCCTGACTGTAGCAAATACGTTGACGGCAAGAGATTCTGGACTCGGGCGCGATGCTTTTTTATTTTTGCATTCTATCCGAATTCCAGGACACTCCTGACATAACCAACATTCGTCCATAAAGAGAAGAAATGCTTTATGATAGCCAGCTAGGAATACATCTCGTTCCAGCTTCAAAAGCTTATTATTCACCTTCCTGCTCCATTGGTGACGGTCTTCGGGTTTTTCAAACATCTTTTCAAAATGAAAGACCACCGCATCACGGTATTCTTTAAAAAATTCCTGGCATTCTGGCACCGAAGGTACATTTGGGGGGCAGGAGCCTTTTTTTCCGTAGGTCATACAACCGAACATACATTTGAACCTTACCCAATACGAAACCACGATTGACTCCGTGTTTATCCATTTAAAATCTGTGTAGCCGTGTTTGTGAAATATCTGTTCGAGTTCTTTGCGATTTATCATGCCAGAATTACTCCTTGTTTCAGCGAATTAATCCAAATTGTTTTTATTAATCTAAAATTTATCGAATCAAGACCTCAATCCCTTCGATTTCTGCGATCTTTGCGAATTCTAACATTTTATCTTTACTTGGTGGATTCAAATCTCGAGCTTTATACTCCATTCCCAGACTACGATATTTATTCGCTGCCAGTTGATGGAACGGTAGTAACTCAAGTTGGATTTCTTGATGTTTACCTGATCCATTGGTACTTTTCATTCTTAATTCGACGATATTTCGGACAAATTTAATAATTGCGCCAATTTCTTCTATTGTATCGTTTACTGTCGGCACAACGGGGATACGGAATATAATTGGTTTGTCAGTCAATGCCAAGCGTCGGGCATTCGCCAAGATAAGCTCGTTAGAATCTCCAGAAACTAATTTATGCTTAATGGGATCCAGATGCTTAATATCCATCATGACTAAATCAACATAAGACAAAATTATTTCTAACTCGTGCCAGTGATAATTTCCACATGTTTCAATAGCGGTATGAAAAAATTCGTCTTTACAGCGGATTAAAATAGTATGAGCAAACTCAGCCTGCAAGACAGGTTCCCCGCCAGAAAGTGTAATCCCACCACTGGAAGTCTCATAAAATATTTGATCTCTTAATATTTCTTCCATAACTTGATCGGCTGTCATGTAATAACCCGTTAACTCCAACGAATTGGAATAACAGGTTTCAACACATGCTCCGCAACCTTTACATTTTTCCCGAAGGAATAGATGGTACTGTTGATGTAATCGATGAGCATCGTTTGGACAATGAGTCACGCATTCACCACAGCCAGTGCATCGTTCAGGAAAGAATTGGATTTCTGGGCGGGTATGCCTTCCTTCAGGATTATGGCACCAGAAGCATCTCAGAGAACAACCTTTAAAAAACACTGTGGTTCGTATGCCTGGACCATCATGGATGGAAAAACGTTGAATATTAAAAATGAGTCCCGTTTTACTCAAAGGAATACCTCATTGTTGATTTTAAATCCTTCTTATTAACCATTTTCAAAATATCGAAAGAAATTTCTATAAAGCGCCCTGGCTCCAGCGCCACAGCCAACCAAGCTGAGTTTGACTTTTTCCAAAATCTTTCTCCTTTTTCAGCCTGAAAACGTATCGTTTTAGAATAACGTTAAATATCTAAAAATATAATAATATTGTCAAGCGAAAAATATTGACCATTGAATCTTATAGAAATTATTCAATGCTTAATTGTTTCAACTTGACAATCAATTTAAAAATATCTTATCTCGCCAGCAACTCAGCTTATGGCGTGATCGCTAATGAAAAATATGTATATTTAACGGATGAGAGTGATGGCCTTTATATATTAGAATTTTTAGGTGCTTCGCTCAATGTGGCGCCTGGCTCTCCTACATTAATTTCACCGGCTGATGACAGCTATATCAACAACGTAGCACCTCAATTAAAATGGCACGTACCCATTGATGATAATGGAGATCTTTTGCATTTTACAGTGGAATTGGATAAAGATGGTAACTGGGATAATATAGACCATGTGATCGATTCAAAAAATGACTTAGCTGGTTTTTCACCTATTCCACCAGTTGTACAAGGCTCTGGTTTGATAAGTTATACAGCACAAGCATCTTTATCTGAAGGCGATTGGTTCTGGCGGGTATCGGCCTGGGATGGATTAGCGTATGGCGAATACTCGAGTTTCTGGCATTTAACGATTGATACTACTGCCCCTGTTTTGAATAATTTGACTTTTGAAAATCCTGGATATGGTGTAAACTGGTTCAATCCAGATAGAGACTCCTTAGTTACTCTGGTAGTATCGTATGATGAACTGCATCCTGAAACGAGTTCATTATCAGGTAATTTATTATCAGGTAAGCTTATTATATCCAATTCGGTTGGAGGGTATGGTCAACAAGTTCGATTTAACTTTTCGATTGCCAATCAATCGGATGGTGCATATCCATTGCAGGCGAGCATTCAGGATAGTGCAGGTAACATTGGAACTGTAGATGGATTAATTCAATTAGACAGCACGCTGCCTTATGGGTATTACAGCTATGCGCCCGACACAATAGTAGCCGGTAAAAGCTATTTCGTCCATGTTTTGGGAGCAAGTGATAGTCCAGGATGTGGGATTGCTCAAATATGTCTGGATGTTTTTACAAATGTAACTGGGATACCAACCTCAGTTCAGGATTCAGTTATCGGCGTTACCGAGCCAGACATTTACTACTATCGCTATTTTGCAGAAGATCATCTGGGTAATCGTGGGGAGATCAAAACTGATACGACCGTTGTCATACCGGTCATTTCCCAGTCTCCAATTTTTCCAGCACCACAATCAACGGAAATAACGGCTGGAGAAGAGTTTTGGATCGATATCCAGGTTGGAACCGAACAAGAGCCGGCTGAAAATCTTTTTAGCGTGGCGTTTGAATTGAATTATTCAAATACTCAATATGTCGCCAGTGATAGCGTTTTACCGGGAAATCTATTAGGGGAAGATGTCGATTTAAATTCCAAACTAGACAATGAAAATGGAGAAATATCCATTAGTATCACTCGAAATTCAGTAACTGGCAAGGTAGATGGCTATGGTACACTTGTTCGAATCAAATATAGGTCAGAACCAAACACGCCGCATCGGACACCGGTACATTTTACAATTCCATCGGTGACAGCCAACGATTCAGCCGATAACTCAATCGAGTTAATTCCGCAGGACACAACAATCTGGATTATCAAACCATTTTCTGATTTTACCATGGATATCGTGCCCGATAGCCAGGCAATAAATCCCGGTGAGAACGCTGTGTTCACTTTTTCTTTTGATACACTGGGAGAATTCGACTCTCAAATTAGTCTTGATATCTCAAGTCTACCATCAGGCATGGAGGTAGCTTATCCATCAGAACCGTTCGCAATCCCTACTTCCTTCAATGTGACATTTTTTACTATGGGGGACATTCAGCCAGGTGTCTATGAACTAATTATTACCGCGACTGGTAGAGGAATTACACATCAAGAAACGGTGAGGATCAATGTGCTTCCACGTCCTGATTTCATAATGATAATTGATCCCGATAGCCAGGCTGTTCAAGCTGGTGAAAATGTTGAATTCCAGGTATCCTTTGTGCCAGTGGGAAGTTTTAAGGCTAAAATAGTCGTAGAAGTTTCTAACGTACCATCAGGCATGGATGCAATATTTACATCTCCACCATTTAATATCCCTGTTGCTTTTTCAATTACGTTTACAACGCTGCGTAATATCCCACCGGCTGTTTATTATCCCATTGTAACAGCAACTGGCGGCAGTATTACGCATCAGGAGACGGTAGCAATCAATGTGCTTCCAAAACCGTCGATACAAGAATATAGCGTTCAATCCAATCCGTTTACACCCAACAACGATGGTTTTAATGATTATGTAGAGTTTCAATACCCTGAAACATCATCGGGAAGTATCATGATGTTAATTTTTGATATTGATGGAAGAAAGATTAAAGAAATCAGAAATTCTGAATATTGGTATGGCAAAGATGATAAAGGCAGGGATGTTAAACCCGGGGCGTATATTTATATTGTTAAAGATGGGGAGAAAGTTATTTCGAAAGGTGTAATTAGTGTGGCAAGATAGCTTTTCGTGGGGTGCAGCGTAAAGTGTAGAACTGCATTTTAACTATTTAGTGCTTGAACGAAAACACAATTTTTTGTCATTCTGAGGAGCGAAGCGACGAAGAATCTGTGACCACCAAATTATTATTTAAATGATGGTTAGTGGTCTTAGATTCTTCGGCAAAAAACGCCTCAGAATGACATTTTAGGGAGTTTTCGTTCAGACACTATTTAGTGACAATTTTCAAGCTCCAGTGGAGTGATATCTCAATATCTTTGATATATCTGTGTTTTGTAGATGAGGCTATGAATGTTAAAGAAAATCAGTTGTTTTTTATTACTCATATCAATGCCAATAATATCGATAGCTCAAGGTATCAAGGGTAATACGGCCAATATCGATGATCAGAGGGTAATCTTTATTTCCACAGCGACGAGAACATTACAGCACAGCGCACAATTCGTTGCAGGTTATGAATTGTACTATTCTGGATTGGCTGGAACTGGACTGCAAAATGGCTTTGTTGGATTTTCTTTTCCTCATCGTTATCTTGGTTCCTTTGGCTTTTATGGACAATATTTCACCTCTGATATTTACCGCAGCGGTAATTTCAGTATTGGTTATGGCTACCCATTTGTAAATAATCAGATCAGTGTTGGATTGGATTTGGGGATAGTCTTTTTTTCCTATAATCAGGATAATTTTCGGCTTGTCGATTTAAACGATCCAGTTTTTCGAGACGGTACGTCAACAATTTCATTTGATTTGGGTCTTAGTGTTCTGGTGAATCCCTTAGACCCGCTATTTTTCGGAATAGCCGTTAAACATCTGAATCAACCAAACATGTCTTTGGTTGGAAATGATGTTCGAATGCCAATGAAATTCCAGAGCGGAGTCCTGTACAAAAATTCAATAGTCAGTCCTTTAATAAATTTTGAATATTTTGATGAAAAATTCAATATCGATTTTGGAGTGGAGCGCTGGTTGTTTGATCGCCACGCTATGCTCCGAGTGAATTATTATCGCTATAATCTTGGAGCTACTGCCGCATTTATCATTCCATTGCAGAATAATTGGTTTCGTTTCGAGTATGAATATCGATACCCATTATCAGAGCTAAGCGAGGTCTCCAGTGCGTCTCATCTATTTATGGTTTCTTACAAATTTTCCAGACAGCATCGTGATTTTGAATTAATATCAACACCGAGAAAGCAGACGATTTATGCCGGGGAAAGCGCCAAATATAAGTTAAATATTGTACGGATCGGTGGCTTTGATGAGCCGATAAATCTTATGATAACCAGTTCCGATAGCAGTATATCCCCTTCATTTATTCCACAAAGATTAAAAATTGATAGATATTCAATATTGACCTTAAAAACATCGAAGCAGTTCAAACCTGGAGATTATCGTATAAATCTTCTGGCTCAAGCTGCTGGAAAAGAGAAATCTCTGCCTGTTACCCTCGAGATTAAAAGTCTGCCACGTCTATCTGCGGATATTGTCGCTTCAGTAGAAAGATTAGCGATTAAAGAGATTACAACGATCCGTAGCCGTGATCCATTGTTACCCTATATTTTCTTTGGAGAAAACAAATATTCTCTGAACAAAGGGCGTTACCAGCTTCTAAATCCTGATCGTAAGCCTTTGAAAAACTTTATATTCGTTCCTGAAAAACTTTTGGACATTTCTGCCAAATATAAAAATACATTGAATGTCATCGCCAGAAGATTATGGGATCATCCTGAGATGGAAATCTTCATTCGAGGCTATAATTCCAACTGGGGAATAGAGCAGGGCAATATTGAATTATCGAAACGTCGCACCGAAGCCGTTCGAGATTATCTCGTCAAAAACTGTGGTGTTCGTTCAGAGCAAATCAAGGTAGAAGCTCATCACCTGCCACCAGATCCAGCCAGTAACCTTGATCCACGAGGGCGTGAAGAAAATCAGCGCGTTGAGATAAGCTGTCCTGTAGCGTCACAACCGATTCTTGATCCAATTGTGACCGAAACCAGCGAAATTACCACATCTGATCAAATTTGCAATTTTCAAATTGAGAATTTTATCGCCGAGGCCGGGCTGAGAAAATGGAAAATGACGATTGTTGAAGATCCATCGGAACCATTTAAAATATTTGTGGGGAAAAAACTTCCTGAAGGTGATATAATCTGGGATTGGAAAAATGATGCCGGGCAAAGTGTAGCTGTCGGCAAAAAATATCATTACCAGCTAAGCCTATGGGATAAATTCGATCAGACTTATACTACTGATTGGAAAGAGATTCTGGTCGAGAGTATCAGTGAAATAGAAACAGAATATGTTCAAAAGAACATCGAAAAGACTCGTCTTATTCTATTCAAATACGATAGGGCTGATATGGAGTTAACCTCGAAATCATTACAAGAAGAATTGGAACTAAACATCCAAAAACTTAAAGACAATCTTAAAGCCAAGTTACTCATTCAGGGACACACTGACATCATTGGCGATCCTGATTATAATATGAACCTGTCACTTCGACGTGCCGAAACGGTCGCCAAATATTTTATGGATCGTGGCATATTAAAATCCCGCATCACTTATGAAGGCTTCGGCTCGATCCGATCACTGATGAGCAACAATCTGCCTGAAGGAAGGATGATGAATCGGAGAGTGGAGATTTATATTTTGTATTGAGATATATACTTATTACGGGTAAGAATTTCATAGAATGCTGTCATTGCGAGCGAAGCGAAGCAATCTCGTAACTATTTGGAAATTATGAGATTGCTTCGTCACTTCGTTCCTCGCAATAACAGATGACATGCTGAAAAATTAACCCATAACGAGTATACTTTTTTAACCAAGAATGCACCAGAAAAGAGATCACAATTTTTAATTGTGATTATTTAAACTTTTTATTAGGATAAGATATTTAATTTTGAGTCAAGTTTTTCGTCTCCACAGATTAAATAATAAACCAAAAGTTTGCTCTGGTCAGTTTGAGGCGAAGCCGGGCTAGAGGTTACAGTTTTTTTATGTTCGCAATCTCAAAGAATAGAAGGTATAATATATATGGATTATAAAACTAAATAGATAACGATTTTTTAGATCATTACATCGTGAAACCTGCAACGATCAAAAATTTTTCTTTATTTCAGACATTGATTGTATTAAGCCTGTTTACACACTTTGCTTATGCTCAACAAACAGATTTTACCAGCGCAAACAACAAATTCCCTCAATCTTATAACATTAATACTTCCCAAAAAATAATAATTACCGACTTACCAGGTAAAAAGGGCGAGGAAGTTGGAGATACAACCATTGTGGTCAAGACCGAATTAAAGCTCTATGCAGGCCTCTATAGCGATGGTAGATATAAAAGCGAAATCTCAGTCGACTGGTTTTGGAGTGGTACCTCCCATGCTGCTCAAACTCCCAAAGATACTGCTATTTTCTTAGGTTCTGGTAAAAAATTTTTTTTCAAACCTACCACAGTGGATACTGGTTTTATTTTCGTTAAGTCGACTTCCCACAAAATTCAATGGGATTCGACAGGAACCATTACCATTATCCATAGTGAAAACCTTATTTTTGATCCCATCCGTTCTGATCGGACAAAAATCACACAGGGACAGGAGGGTATTCTCGTTTCGTTTCAAGTTGAAAATACGGGTCTAATGCCTTCACATATTATCGAAGCAGGTCTGGAAATGTTCGATCCAAATTCTCAGATTATATCTGATGATTACCAGATCAAAAGGATGGATACGGTTACATCCATACCCATCGGGCAGAAGCGCGAATTTAAATTTTTGGTTCATACCAAATCAGAAGCAGACACCGTGTTGGTTACTATAGACGGTAAATTAAGCACCGAAGGGGGCCTTTATACAAATTTTGAACAGAAACATTACTGGCAGGTTCAAGCTCCACCATTGTTGAATATTGATCTGATCGATGCGTTGATCGAGCAGGTTTTTCCAGGGCAGCAAGGATTGATCGTCTTGATGCAAGTCTCAAATAAAGGAGGGGCCTCAGTCCATAATATTAAAGCGGAGATAATATTTTGGCACAATGGGCAGGACGTTAGTTATGAATACGAATATCAATTGAGTGAGGAAAATCCACAGATCATTCCGGGACACAGTAGTGCCAGTATTAAAATATTGGTCGAGGTTAAGCCATCAGCGACTTTAGGTCCCATTGTTATCAATGGAAAAATTACAGCTTTTGATGTAAACACGGGATTAATATATTTAGATGAAGGGGCCGATGTCCCCGCAAGCTGGATTGTGACACAAAATTTAGCCACCAGTGTTGGAATTTTATCAACAAAAGTAAATTGCCCCAATTCAGACGAAGCAGGAGATGGTAAAGTTAATATTCATCAGAGATTTGGTGTTGAAGTTACAGTGAAAAATTTTGGCAATGAGGATGTCCATGACGTGGGCCTTAGTTTGTTCTCAGATGGCTTTTCAATATTCAACTCCGATATTTCTCAGGTGATTCCATTGTTATTAAAAAATCAATCGCAAACAATAAGATACGATATCGTTGCATATGCTGAAGAGCTGCCGGTGATGGAGACCTTTTCAGCCAGAATCGATGGAGATATTTCGACTGTGAGTGGTAAACCAGCTACTATCAATCCTGCATTTGATTCCCTGGCAAATGTCCTGATTATGCAGCCCGCAAATCTGGTTCTGGGATTAGACACAACTTTTTTGCAAATCCCTGTAGGTCAAATTTTTGAGGTGGGGGCTAAGATTTTCAATGCACCTGAAAATGCAGATTTCGATTCCAGTGGAAAACTCACTATCCGATTACCAAAGGATTATGATTTAGTCTCTCCCAATTTGACCCAGAGTATTTGGGAGCATGAAAAAGTGATTTGGCAAATAAAAGCCCCTCCTTTACCACACGGTGTTGATTCGATACTTGTTTATATCAGTCAAACTCCTCATGATAAAAATAATCCTGCGGAATATGCACGAGTCACAAATGATTCGATATTTTTTGTCGTTGAAACAGTAGTAACATTTCTTGAGATCGCTCACGTTTCCATTACAGCTCCTCCAGGAGCGATGGATGATACTCTTTCGACTGAACAAGAGTTTGTCGTTCAAGCTAAAATCAGAACGCAGAAGATTGAAGAAATTTACGTTCAAATTACTCCTCCTGTGCCTTATAAAAATTTAGATCTTGATGAAAAACCTCTGGCAAACGACACTTTAGTGGCATGGTCACTCAAGGCGCCTGATTACTCAACTTATATCCGAGAAAAAATGATCATTAAAGCCCGGGGCAATAGGGAAAATGATACAAAAATCGTTCGCAGTGAACCTGATTCCTCACTATCAGTTTTGACTGTTTTGAAGGCGAATTTAAAAGTGAACGGTGAAATTATTGCTCCACCGAGTGCAAGGCAGGGACAAATTTCTCCAGGTCTGACATTTCAGATAAAGGGAGAGATTTTAAATCTTGGAGATGCAAATACTTTTGGCAATAAAAGTTTAGAATTAATAATTGATCCGCAGGATCAAAACAACTTTGAAATTCATGATGATTTAGTTTTACACGTATTGGATGATTCTGTTGTCTGGACGATTCGTGCTTCAGAAAATCTCAATATATTACCAAAAATCATTAAGATAAAAATAAACGATATTCCGTATGATGAAAATACTGATAACACTGCTTACATAGCTGAAGATAATGAGGTAACAGATATACAGGTATTCGCTGCTACAGGTGTTGGTCGATTGGAGTTGATGGTGAAAAGATTAACAGCGATTGCACCGACAGTAATTGCTCCAGGCCTGACAGAAATTATGATGGGCTTTGAATGCACAAATCTGACTACCGAGAGCGGTTATTTCATTAAGATTAATTCTTTAAAGTTTGATGTTGAAGATAAAAATCATCATTTAATTCCACCTACTTCGGTGATCTCAGGTTTTCGAGTTAAGAAAGATAATTCGATTCCGGGATTGGCAACCACAATATTAACAAATCCAATTGAGGTTCCATTCACTCCTCCAATCTCACTCAATTCTCAGGAGACCGAACGATTGTATGTGGAGGTGGATTTTTCTGAAAATCTGTCTCAACAATTCAAACTAAATATAAAAGATAGTTCATATATAAATGTTGATTCTAACTTCGATGTATTAATTGTCGATGAATTCAGGAACTCCACCGGTCTTTTAAATCTACGTTCTCATTGTCCTGTTGTTATGCAAAAAGATTTAAAAGGGTCTTTTTGCAACTACCCAAATCCTTTTGGAAATTCAGGACGAAAAATAACTCACTTTGTCTACTATCTTTCTCAAGAGACTGATATTGAATTAAATATTTATACATTGATCGGGGAACTTGTGTGGAGTTGCTCTTATAGCAAAAACGAGCCTCAGGGGAAAAAAGGTCTCCACCACGGGAATGAGATCGTTTGGGATGGTCGAAATTTAAAAGGATTCAAAGTCCTCAACGGAGTTTATATTGCAAGAATTAATACCGACTACGGCGAGTGGGCTATTACGAAACTAGCTGTAATTAAATAGGATCTGAAAAAGTCACAGATTGTTAAGTTTTATAAATATAAAAGGAAAAAGGCTCAGGTGAAATCACTCAAACTCTTATCATAATCATATATAAGAAGAGACATCAATTTTATCAAATCAGGATTCACAACTCACAAAAAAGCACCGACCTTAAACATCACATCTAAACCAGAATTAAAGCACAAGTATTAATAATTTCTTATCCAACTCCCTAAAACGATTGCATCTCTGTTGCCTTCTATTTTATGGTCTCGGTAATAGGTTAAATAGTGGGTAACCGGTTCAATATCTTCTCGTCTCAGTTCTCGAGCTTTAAGATCAGCAATAAGCCCGACTCAATTCTCTCGACCGTGTCGAGGGAATTAGATACGTTCTGAAAAACTGGACAATTCTCCATAGCCCTTTAATAAGCAGCAGGCCTGCCAAAAGCAATATCCTAAAGAATCTGATTCTTATGTCACTCTTTTATAAAATATTCGCCTTCCCATTCTGATACAAATTCCGCCTCTGAAATAAATTTTCCCTTATAGGTACCTTTTCCTTGAATATCTTTGAATTGACCTGTGCCTTTGGTAAAAGTAAAGGTTCCTTCATACGATGTGATCGGTGTCTTGTCTTCGGAAAGAGTCGTCGTCACTTTGCCTTCCCATTTTGCAAAAACAGTATCGGCTGCCTGGATAAATTTTACATAGCCATGATGGTGTCCGTTTCCCATAATGGTATCAGAGAAGTACATATTAACAAGCTGAGCACCATCCATGAACTTGTTCTCACCTATATTAGTATTGGTTCCTTCTGCTTTACCCAGAGATATGGCATGACCCTCAACATCACCAATTTCGATCGTATTTACCCCAGATTGTGTAAGTGACATTTTTCCAGCGACTTTAATCTTTTGCTGTGCTGTAGAAAATGTAACACCAATAACAAAAATTAAAGCAAGAATTAAATGGAGTGCTATTAATTTTTTAAATTTAAATACTTGCATAGACTTCACCTCCTTTCGCTATCGAGGACAGACCTGCTGCTTTTTATCACTTCAAATCCATCGTATCCTTTAGCAGCCTTTTTAAATTTTTAACTGCTTCTCTGTAATCAATGATTTTAACCATGTCTAATCACCTCTGTTGGATGTTTAGAGGTATTAAAATAAATTAAAAAATTTATTAAAAGTCAAGGAAAATATTTAGGGCGTAAAAATGTCCCAGTTAATTAATTCCACTCCCTTAACATATTGCAGAATTTTTTTGTCCTATTCTAAATATCTAATCTTTAAGTTAAAGTCAAGCAAATGTCGTGAGTAAAACATAATGGTTCGGTTCTTTTTTTCTGCAATTGAAGTTTTATGCAGCTATTTTTGTTTTGCCTTTGATTTAATTAGTCATAGCTAATATTGAAATGGATAGATTATTAAAAGCTTTGGCTAAATTAGTAGATATGTTTTGATGCCAAGAATATTATTATTTTTTATTTATGAAAACCCTCAATTCCTAGGGGTGAGAAAAGATAAAATGTAATTTTATCATTTGCTATGTACAATAAAAACAACAAAGCTTTTTCTTCAAGAGTTGCAATTAGTTTTTTCTCACCCCCTTAATCAACCTACAGTAAATATTCTAATATTGTACTTATTAGGGGTGATGACTATGGAAGATGAAGTTAAAAAATTGACAGGTGTGAAAAAAATTTCAATGAACGGGAAAAGCTCCAGATTTCCTGGTTTTTACAAATATGATCTTCAGATGCGGCTGGATTTGCTCGAGCAATGGTATCCGTTAACAACGAAAGAAAAATGGATGTTGAAACGAGAGACTTTGACGTCTGAATTAGCAGATGTTATGGTTGAGAATGCAATTGGTGTTTTTGGTCTGCCACTTGGTGTTGCAGTGAATATCAAATTGAATAAAAAAGACTATGTTGTTCCAATGGCAGTGGAAGAATCTTCAGTGATTGCTGCACTCAGTAATTCTGCCAGACTGATCCGAGAACATGGCAAACTCACAGCCAAAGCCACTGAACCAATTATGTTCAGTCAGGTTCAACTTGTTAACGTAAAGCATCCAGAGAAAGCAAAGAAAAAAATTCTTGATAAAAAGAGAGATTTGCTTCGGGTGGCAAATGAGCAAGACCCGGTCTTGGTTAAACTAAAAGGTGGCGCCAAAGATATTGAAGTTAGAATTATTGACTCGCTTAGTGGACCCATGGTGATCGTCCATATCATTGTCGACTGCCGAGATGCCATGGGCGCCAACGCCGTGAATACGATGGCGGAAACTTTAGGTCCAATTTTAGCCGATTTGGTCGAGGGAGAAGTGATTTGTCAGATTGTCTCAAATCTCTCCGATCGCCGGTTAGTCCGTGTCAGGGTGGAATTAGAGGCCGATTGGTTGGCTCGTGCAGGATTTACTGGCGAACAGGTGGTTGATCGAATTATTAAAGCTTATCATTTTGCAGAAGCCGATCCCTATCGTGCAGCGACGCATAATAAAGGCGTCATGAACGGCATTGACCCCATTCTTATTGCGACTGGCAATGATTGGCGTGCCTGTGAGGCTGGTGTCCATGCTTATGCCGCTCGTACTGGGCAATATAAACCCGTTAGTAAATTTTATCGAGGCAAGTCAGGTAAACTCATTGGAGAGATGGAAATTCCCATGGCACTGGGTATCGTTGGCGGCGTAACCTCAATTCATCCGGGTGTAAAGATATTACTCAAATTAATGAAAGTCAGAACCAGTAAAGAACTGGCTGAATTAACTGCAGCCGCTGGATTGCTTCAGAATTTCACCGCCATCTGGACATTAGCAACAGAAGGAATCCAGAAAGGACACATGACATTGCATGCCAGAAACGTTGCTGTCTTTGCTGGCGCCATCGGTGAAATGGCAATCAAAGTTGCCAATCAAATGGCTCATGAAGGGCGTGTCCGATACGATCGTGCAAAACAAATCCTTAGATATCTTTTGATTCGAGAAAATCAAGAACAAGAAAATCAACACGAACTTGAGAAGGACTAACAGAATTGTAGAAATATCCAACGTTATTGTCGGAGCAACACCTTATACAGCCACTGAGATTCTGTGATAAAATTAAGAGAAGTTGAGGGAAGCCAAAGGGTGAAAATGGTAGCAATGTTTACGATAAAGTCTTAATAATAAAAACGCTTTTTTCATAGCGTTTTGATTGACATATATACATTAATCCTCTTTTTTGAAACCAGTCTGCATTTAACAATTCTTGATTCGAATAATTTATTTAATCTACCTCTAAGCACTTTCGTCCGTAATTGATCAGTTATGGAAGTATTTATACCGATGCCATCGCTCTAGCAAGTATAAACTGTACTGAAAATTGATTTGTTTTATATAAAATTAAGTCTTATAAAAATCCTTCGAAAGTTAAGCTATGGCATCGGTAACCAACCAATAACTGAGGGAGTACTTTCGTCCTCAAAAAATACTTGCTTTTTAAACGAATTGTTCTAAATTAGTAATCAAGTTGAAGTAAGGTTAAACATAACTTATTTACCTAAATGAAAATCAGCGGCTTTTCTTTTGTTAGAAATGGTGTTAAACTTTACTATCCAGTTGTGGAGTCAGTGAAATCGATTTTACCAATGGCGGATGAATTCGTCATTGCAATCGGTAAGGGCGATAAGGATGATATGACACGTGAAGAGATAGCTGCAATTGGCGATCCAAAGATCAAAATAATCGATACCACCTGGGAAGAAAAATATTTCAACAAGGGTATTATAAACGCCATTCAGACCAATATCGCCAAACAGGCTTGCATTGGCGATTGGCTGTTTTATTTACAGGCAGATGAAGTCGTTCATGAAAAATATCTGCCTGCAATTAAAGCCAGATGTGATGAACTTTTTACTAATGAAGAAGTAGAAGGTTTGCTATTCAGATATAAACATTTTTGGGGCGATTATAATCACCATCATGAGGGACATGGCTGGTATCCATTTGAAATTCGCATCATCCGCAACCGTCCCGATATTTATTCCTGGCAAAGCGCACAATCCTTCAGACGATTCGATTATTACGATAATCCTCGTCAAAAAAGTGGACATCATAAATTAAAAGTCGCTCAAGTCGATGCCGAAATCTATCATTATGGCTGGGTACGACCGCCGCATCTGATGCAGAACAAGAGACGAGCTCTGGATTCGGCCCATTGGGGGCTGAAACGAGCCAGGGATTATTATGAAAAAGCACCGAACGAATTTGATTATGGGCCTTTGAATTTGCTTGCTACTTTCGAAGGAACTCATCCAAAAGTGATGGAAGGAATGATAGCAAGGATGGATTGGAAAGATAAGTTACAGTACGATGGGAAACCTAATCCTTATCGGGAAGCCCATAAACATGAGCGGTTTAAATATCGATTTTTATCTCTTATCGAACAATGCTTGACAGATGGAAGACAAATTGGGGGATTTAAAAATTATATGCTTTTGAAGAATGTGTAGCGGAGTTACACTTCAAACTGACATTGAAGAAAAGATGTCACAGGTTTAAAATCTTATCAAAAATTTAGTATCAACAATGCCGGAATCTTTATCAGTAACTATAATTACGAAAGACGAGGAACATAATATCGAGCGCTGTCTGAAGTCTGTTCAATGGGCAAATGAAATCGTTGTGGTGGATAATGGCTCAACGGACAGCACACCAGATATTTGCCGAAAATATAATTGCAAGGTCGTTGAATCCAGTTGGCTGGGTTTTGGCTTAACAAAAAAGCTAGCTGTCGATTATGCTTCTCATGATTGGATTTTCTCTATTGATTCTGACGAAGAAGTCAGCGAGTTGTTGAAAAATAGGATATTGAGCATCTTAAAGAATCCTCAATATAATGGCTATCGAATTAAACGAATATCGTATTATTTAGGCAAACAGATACGATATTGTGGATGGGATCGGGATTATCCGCTTCGATTATTCAATTGTAAGTTTGGAAATTTTAATGATAAAATCGTTCACGAATCTATCAAATTATCAGGAGAAGTTGGAAAAATCGAAGAACCAATGTATCATTATACATATCCAACAATTCATTACCATGTCGAAAAAATGAATCGTTACACAAAGTTGGGAGCAGAACACTTAATGGATAAAAAGAAATCATCTTCAATTATTCAAGCACTGTTAAGAGGACTTACAAAATTTATAAAAATGTATTTTCTTCAAAAAGGATTTTTGGATGGAAGGATCGGCTTTGTTCTTTGTTATAATTCGGCGTTTGGCGTATATTTAAAATATTTAAAGCTATGGGAAAAGAATCGATAAGGGTTTTACATATCGACTCCGAGAAAGGATGGCGGGGCGGTCAACAGCAAGTCGTCTATCTATTGGAATCTATGTATAAAAGTGGTTACTTAACAGAATTAATCTGTCAGCCGAATTCTGAGATTCAAAAATACTGTGAAGAAAATAGCTTGCCAT
>JABAOC010013040.1_pt3 | contig 19015 bp, 21 predicted proteins | sample 7062161 | NCBI WGS metagenome assembly JABAOC01 (sample SAMN14538625, study PRJNA623070) | marine sediment metagenome | biome: marine biome [ENVO:00000428]; feature: marine pelagic biome [ENVO:01000023]; material: deep marine sediment [ENVO:00002113] | place: India: Gulf of Khambhat ... | reverse complement strand
GGTATTCGTTGATCGCCAACTTCCTCGCCCTCTCCCTCCTGTCCTTCACGGTAACCGTTGCGTCTATTTTCCCCCTGTTTACAAACTTCCTGATCCTGTCGCGGATAGGCGGTTCCAAAAAGGACAGGCTCGAGGAGAGGCGAACGTTCATTTCTAGGTACCTGTGGTTGAGGGACTTCACCTCGGCGGTAACTTCCACGTCGCCGGAAGTGGTGCTCCCCCTACCGTAGCCCGTCATACTCTGTATCATGTCTCATTCCTTTTCCTATGGTTTCTCGATAGAGCACCTCCCGCACATCCCTCAGAAAGCTCTTCACCCTATCGTGCCGGTAATCGGGATAGGTCCACGGCAACTCTCTGAACGCACCTCTCATGTAATAGAGCGTTACCTCCCCGAATACACCTTTGCCGAGGTAGATCCTGTGATAGAAGTTTTTAAATGTGGACAGCAGATAGTTCTCAAGGGTAATGATCCCCGGGTCGATATTGACGAGCCTTCGGCCCCTTTCAGAATATTCTTTTTCGACTTCGTAGCTTTCAAGTTTGGCATCCACGAGAAATTCCCTGTTAAAAAGTCCCTCGATAACGCAAAATACCCTGTACAGGTTTCTTCCCATTTCTTCGGAGTAATAGTCTGTCTGGTCGAAGGGGAATATCTCCGACACCGCCTCTACCCCGCCAAGCCTCTCAGAAATTGCTTTTTTCGCCGATTCCAGGTCTGCCGTTGGCGAATAGATGATCCCCGCGATCAACTTGCAGGGCAGGGGGTTCCTTGGGAAACTCAACGATGCCTCCGAATTTTTCAGCCATTCCTGTCCGCTTCATACCGTTTGATAGCTTTGATGAGTTTATCTTTTGTTATCGGGGACGTCCCTATTTCCCCAACAACAACGGCGGCAGCGATGTTCGATATCAGCGCTGACTCTTCATATCCACCGCCAACAGCTAAGGCTGCCGAAAATGTGCTGATTACCGTATCCCCGGCCCCGGTAACGTCATACACTTCTTTTGCTATGGCCGGAATATTCAGCGGCGCCTTCGCCCTTTTCTTTACGAGGGTCATCCCCTCCCCTCCCCTTGATATCAGCACAGCAGAAGCAGCTGTTTTCCCTAAAATTTTTTTCCCTGCCTTTACGAGATCTTCTTCCGACAGGATCTCTATGCCCGAAAACAGCTCCGCCTCTTTTCTGTTTGGCTTTATCACCGTACATCCTCTGTAAAAGGATATATCTCTCTTTTTGGGATCAACGACAACAACTTTTTTGTTCAGCTGTGATGCCTGTATCAGGACACTGAACACGTCCTCACAGACCGTTCCTTTGTTGTAATCCGACACGATGACGAAATCCACTTTCGGAACAATTTTTACCAGCTTCGCACCGAGTTTTTTCCTGATATGATCGGGCATGACAAAAGCGTTTTCCCTGTCCATTCTCACCATCTGCTGGCTGTGAGCGATGATGCGCGTTTTCACGATCGTTTTCAAATCCTTGACGATGCAGACACCATCACCATCAATACCATTTTTCTTCAGTATATTCATTATGGCTCTGCCATAATAGTCTTCCCCCACCGCGCCTGCCAGCACCGCGTTCATCCCCAGCATTCTTATGTTCAGGGCCACATTCCCCGCCCCTCCCACGGTCCGCGTCTCCCTTTCGACTTTCACCACGGGTACTGGGGCTTCGGGAGAAATCCTCTCAACAACTCCCCAGACATATTCGTCGAGCATGATATCGCCGAGGATAAGCGCACGCTTCCCCTGAAATTGCCGAATATACTCCAACAATTTATTGCTATCCATCATCGTTTTCTCCCAGTGGAAAGGCATCATCGGCGAGNNCGGCGAGCATAACCGGAATCCCATCTATCACAGGGTATTTTAATTTACATCGGAAACAGACGAGAAAATCCTCCTCCACACCGGCTGCCACATCACCCTTGCACACGGGACAGGCAAGTACCCTGAGAAGTTTCTCATCCATCTTCTCTCCCTCTCCCTATGCTTTTCAATTCTCCCGTCAGCGTTCCCACTTTGATCTTTGCGTGAACCAAGAGAGGAATATTGGAGCCGTCGTTTATGAGCCAGGCAGTTACGTCCCTGTCCTCCATCACGGCGCCCTCATACTTCACGATCGGCTTGATCTCCAGCGTGTCAAAAACTCCGATATCGGTTTTCACTTTTCTGTTCCCCTGCATCTTCACATCAATGGAGTATACCTTTCGCCCCCCGTAAACATTGACATTGGTTGGTTCCTCCGAGAGCTCTTTTGTCCTCAGGTAATAGGCCACCGTGATCGAATCGAATATCTGGGGAACTGCGACGAAATCCTTGATCTTCTTCCCCTCAAGGTCGAAGTGCTCGAGCAACCCCTTCTCCTGGTCATAATACACTATCTTGTTTACCTTTCTATCCGATTCATTCTGGTTCACGATAACCTTATAGGGCAGGAGACTCTTCGAATCAACGAAGTAATCGAATTCATCGACAATCTCTTTGAAAAATTTCACCAGGCCCGTTGTCCATATTTTCGCGCGGATGTGGTACAGCGTCCTGTCGCCTTCCACTTGTTCCCCCCGGTAAGAAAACTCTGCGTAACCCGCCTTCAGCCCGAAAAAGGAAACCTCATAGGTGAGCACTTCGAAATTCCGTGCCCAGACCGGTCCATTTGTTCCTGCCAGAAACGGATCGTTGTCGAGCAGCCCCCCCGTCGCGAGGGAGGATAATAGGAGAACCATTATGACGATCAACGAGATCTTTTTCACCATCGCGCCACCTCAGAGCTTTTCCACCATGATGCACACGGCCTCGTCAAAATCTCTTGCAATATAGTCGGGCAGCATCAATGGATCAGCGATTTTGTCCTTGTCCCCCTTACCATACCCCGTTTCAACGAGAATAGTCTGATACCCCATGCTCTTTCCCATCATGATATCGATCGTTTTATCCCCCACAGAATATATCCTATTGAGAGACGGTGGTATTCTCAAAAAGTTCATTGCCGTCTCCACCATCAGGGTTCCCGGTTTTCTGCATGAACAGGATCTTTTCAGCTCCCGGACGATACCGTCAACATGGTGTGGACAGTAAAATATACCATCAAAAATCGTCATTTCCGCATCGAAGAGGGCGTCGAATTGCCTCTTTACCTGATTGAACTCCTTGAGCTTTATTTTCCCTTTTGCCAAACCCGCTTGATTGGAAATGAGAAAGATGGCAAATCCGGACTTCTTGAGCTTCTGAAGTGATGATACGGCGTCGCCAATCGGGAATATCTTGGAAGAATCGGAAAGGTACCCGTTGTCCTCGATGAGTGTTCCGTCTCGATCGACAAAAGCGACACCCCCTGGGTCTTTCCTTTTGACATTCGCCCTAAATATCATAGATTGCCTCGTCCCCCACAGGTCTGGTTCTCCACCTCCTGTGAAACCAGAGCCAGTGTTCGGGATCATTGCCTATCACCTCTTCGAACGTTCTGTTTATCCTCTCAAGTGAGAGACGAACGAACTCGTCTCTGTCTTCAACCACGGGGTTCAGGGCCGGTAAAAACCTGACCGTGTGCCGGTACTTGTTCGCAGGGTCACGTATGGGGAAAACGGGTACCATCTTCGCTCCAGTCGCGTAGGCAATCCTGGGAATCGCATCGAGGGTACAAGCAGGAAGGCCGAAGAAGTCGACGAATTTGCCTCTGTTTAAATGGGTATCCTGATCCATGAGGACCCCTATGATCCTTCCCCCCCCGATCCTCTTCATTATTTCTCTCGCTGAGTCGAACTTGATGATTACATTATTTCCGAACAACTCCCTCTTTTCATTCAGGTACGTGTTTATGAAACTTTCCCTCTGTGGCCTCACGATAACATCTATGTTCGCAAAATACTTCCCGAATGTCGAAGCCATCAGTTCCCAGTTACCATAATGAGCCGTCACCGCAAAGACTCCCGTGCCTTNNCGAACCTGACGTGACCTCTCAGGTATTTATCGTCCAGATTACCAATTTTTATAATCTCGGCGACAGTTCTCGCCATATTTTTATAGGTTCTTCTTATTATTCTGCTTTTCTTCCCCCTTTCCATTTCGGGAAAAGCAATGTCAAGATTTATCTTCGCTATTTTCCTGTGCTTCGCGTCAAGCATCCAGTAAACATTCGCGAGGCATTCAAGGGTACGCATGAGGACAGATAACGGCAGTTTTTCGAAAATAAACAGAAGTGACCGGAGGATCTCCTTCTTCATCCTGTTTCCACACTCCTTAAGACTTTTTCCTCGAATAGCTCCTTGCCTCTTAAAAATTCCACTTCAATAACGAGGGAAAATATCTCGCCGAACCTCTCGTAGGGAAGTTTGACTATATCCTTCTCCGTCGTCAAAAGTTGCCGCCCGCCAGATCGATGCCGGATCGAATCCATCAACGTATCAGCATACGATACGTGATCGGGAAGAGGGTGGCAGCCGCCCACGTTTATCCCGTGTTCCATCGCCGTATCGACGAGCCCGTTGAAATCTCCCACTCCCCCAAAAAGGTAGAACTCGCCCTCCCGGGGATATTCCGTAACACTACCCTTATTGTTCGCTATGCCAGCCACCCTGAACCGTGTGAACGCTCTTTCCAGCTCGATGCCGTAGCGCCCGAAGAGCGCGTCCACTGACCCCTCCTGAAAAGTTACGGGGGTTTTCGTAACCAGGATGAAATCTGCATGCCGCATCGAGCCGGGTGATTCCCGCATCTTGACGTGGTTGAGCATCTTTCCCATTCCCGGCAGATCATTGTACCGCAGTAAAACAGCGTCGAATGATTTTTCCATGCGAAACTGCTGAAATCCATCGTCCAGGAGAAACAGGTCAACGTCTCCCTGGCGTAAAACCCTCTGCATGCTCTCCCGCCTGTTTTCCCCCACGCAAAGAATCACGTCCGGCACTTTTTTCTTCAACAAAAACGACTCATCGCCCGATTTATCAACGGAATCTGGAATTTCTCCCGAGGGGAAAAGATGTAATCCCCGCTCTTTCCTTTTATAACCTCTCGTGAGCACGCAGACTTTTTTCCCGCGTTCTATGAAAAATTTCGCCAGGTAAATCACATGGGGCGTTTTCCCTGTTCCGCCGAAGTGGATATTTCCCACTGAAACAACGGGTCGGGGGGGAACGTACTTTTTCAACACTCCCCCATCGGTCATTACCCTCATGATTCTATTGACGAGGAAGAGCATCGGGGATCGTTCCTTTACCCGACGTATCGCAAGAGCTCAGAGGCTACTTTTTCACCGAGCCCACGGTAATTCGCCACAAGATCGCATGCCCGCTCGCCGATATTCCTTGCGAAGCCGGGATTCTGCAACAGCCTTCGAACCTCATCCCCGAGCTCTCTCGCTCCGCTTACGATAAGGACTCCCCCGACCGAATGCAATTCTTCAATAATATCTTTAAAATTAAAGTAATAAGATCCTGTTATTACAGGTATTCCGTATAACGCTGGCTCCAGGACATTATGCCCCCCCACAGCAACGAAACTCCCGCCCATGATTACGATGTCAGCGATAGCGTACAGGCCGGACAGCTCCCCCATCGAGTCCAGTATGCAGATGTCCGTACCACCCGGGTCGGCCTCAGCCAACCCGTTCAATGTGCTCCTCAAAACATAGCGCATATTGCTATTGCCCATTGTTTCCGCAACTTTGTCAAACCGCTCGGGATGCCTGGGTGCAAGAACAATATAGACGGTCCCTGCATAATCCGACAGCGCATTGATAATTATCATCTCTTCCCCCTCATGAGTGCTACCGGCGACTATAATTTTTCTCCCTGCAGCCTCCCTCCTGATCGTCTCCTTGAGTTTTAAAAGATGTTCCGTGTCCACCTTGTTTATGTCATATTTGAGATTTTTCGTCACTTTTACCCTATCGGGAGGAGCACCGAGGGCCAAAATCCTGTCTCTGTCGAGATTCGATTGCATGAGAAAAAGATCCACCCTCTCCAGAATGTTTTTGAAGAAAAATCGAAAAGGCCGATACCGCGGAAACGNNTCGCGGAAACGACTTATCCGATATCCTGCCGTTTGCTATAGCAACGCATACACCCCTTTTCTTCGCCGAAACGATCAAGTTGGGCCATATCTCCGTTTCCATGATCACGAGAAGGTGCGGGGAAATATCCGACACCACCTTTGATATCAGAGGGAATATATCGAAGGGGAGATAAAATATGGACACAACAAGGTCTCTTGCCTTCGCCTGCGCCACCGATTGGCCGGTGACGGTAATGGTGGAAAAGTATATTTTTGCCTCGGGAGACACTTTTTTTATCCCCTTTATAAGAGAAATTGCGGCCAGAACCTCACCCACGCTTACTGCATGGATCCAGATTTTCATTTCACCTCGGCCGACAAGCCCCCCCGATTCCCGGGGGCCCTTCATTCTCAAAAAAAAATTCTCCCGGTGTTTCTTTTTTAAAAGAAAGACGGGGAGGTAGAGCAATACAAGTAACGGCGAGAAAAACAGTAAAATAAGGTTGTAGAGAAGCACCATAATTTCTGTCTCTGAAGGTGATTTATCGGCTCAACCAGATGCTGTGGCCTTTGTCTCTTTGGTCTTGAACTGTTTTTCGTAAAAAACTTTGTATCTCGATTTTGAGGCCATGAGCTCCTCATGGGTGCCCTGCTCAACTATCTCCCCACCTTCGATGACGAGTATCGTATCCGCATTTTTCACCGTCGATAACCGGTGAGCGATGACAAAAACCGTTCTCCCGGACATGAGCCGCTCGAGGGCCTCCTGTACAACAGACTCCGATTCGCTGTCCAGAGCCGATGTGGCTTCATCCAGTATGAGCAGCGGTGAGTCCCGCAAAAGAGCCCGTGCAATCGCGATCCTCTGCCTCTCTCCTCCCGACAGCCTCATCCCCATTTCCCCAACGCAGGTATCGTAGCCATCGGGAAATCGAGCGATAAAATCGTGTGCATTGGCCGCCTTCGCCGCCCTGATTACCATTTCCATCGTTGCATCGGGCATTCCGTAGGCGATGTTATACCGAATTGTTTCATTGAAAAGTATCGTGTGCTGGCTGACGNNTCTTTGATATTGTAACCATCCATGAGTATGGCACCCCTGTTGACATCGTAGAACCTCGGGATCAGATCAACGAGAGTCGATTTGCCGGCCCCGCTCGACCCGATTATGGCCACCGTCTGCCCCCGCTGGACCTCCAGATTTGCTCCCGCCAAGACATATTCGTTCTCGGAGTTGTATCTGAAGAACACGTCGCTGAAGACGATGTTCTCCCGAAAGGGTGGCAGCGTCTCGGCTCCCGGTTTCTCTTTCACATCGGGAAGGGAATCGAGAAGCTCGAACACTCTTGCCGCGCCCGCAAACCCCTGTTGTATGATATTGTTTACCCTGCTCAGCCTCTTCACCGGCTCGTAGAGCATGAAGAGCGCGGTGATAAATGAGAAGAAATTACCTGGCGTGCTCGTCCCCTTTATAACGCTCAAGCCTCCGTACAGGATAACAGCCGCCGCACCGAAACCGGCCAGAACCTCGGAAAGCGGTGAGGAGAGAGCCTGCACCTTGAAAAGTTTCATCGTCTGACCGAAGAGGTTCGCGTTTTCCCGCTTGAATTTATCAATTTCATATTTTTCAGTGCCAAAGGCCTTGATCAACTTCGCTCCCGATATGGTCTCCTGAAGGATGCTGCTCAGGTAACCGAGGATCTGCTGTGATTTCGTGGCCGTCTGGCGCATCTTTTTACTGAACTTCACTATGGGAAAAAAGGCGATGGGAAAGAGTATCATAGCGACAATGGCGAGTTTGAAATCCCGGTAAAAAATGACTCCGATCAAAAAGATAATCGCGAAAAAATCCTTGATGATCCCCGTTAAGGCGTTGGAAACCGCATTTTGCATCAGGCTCACATCGTTGGTTATTCTCGCCATTAAAACGCCTGTCGGGTTATTCATAAAAAAGGAGAGAGAGAGCGTCTGGAGGTGGCTGTAGAGGAGATCCCGTATGTCCCTGATCACCCTTTGGCCGACCCAGGCCATGAGGTAGGCCTGCGAAAAATCGAAAAATCCTTTCAAAAGGTAGATGGCTGCAACGAGAACAGGCATGAAAAAAATTTTCGTCGCATCTTTGTTGATAAATATATCATCGAGAACGGGCTTCACCAGGAACGCTATCGCGCCGGAAAAGGCTGATACGATAATCATGCAGACCATGGCGAGGAGAAGCCTCCCGTAGTAGGGCCTGACGTAGACAAGAATCCTTCTGTAGAGTTTTATGAGATCTGCAATCATTGCATTTCCCGCATGACGAGCTCCGCCACCTTCTTCGATGGGCCCTCCCCGTCGAGGGTAACAAGCAGCTCCCTGCTTTTCTCCCTTATTTTCTCCACTGCAGCTGTATCGGAGAGAAACCCATCAATTTTCCCGGCAATATTTTCCGGTGTCGCTGCACCCTGTATGAGCTCCGGAAACATCTTCTCTCCCGTAACTATATTCGGAAGCCCTATTCTGTCAACTTTAACGAGCATTTTCCCTATAATATATGTTAGCGGAGATACCTTGTAAATTATTACTGTGGGAACACCGAAAATCGCCAGCTCAAGGGTAACGGTGCCCGACGAGGCAATTGCAAGGTCTATCGTGTGAAAAAACGCATAGTCCCTTTTCCCGAGGATGTTCACGGAAACGGGAAATGCGCCCACTACTCTTTCAACGCTTTCACGCAGTGAGCTGTTTGCAAGAGGCAGAAAAAACTCCACATCCCCTTGCCTCTCCTTCAATATTGCTGCCGCTCCCATCTGGAGAGGAAGCATTCTGTTCACCTCAGAATTCCTGCTCCCGGGAAACAGGCCGATGCGAAGTGATTCACCCCTGGCGATCTGCGTCGGGGCCTCGCTTTGAAACTCGATCCCCTCATCTCGTAATATCTCAAAGAGCGGGTGCCCGTAGCAGTGAACCGTCACATCGTGGCCCTTAAAATAATCTACCTCAAAGGGAAACGGAACTACGACGTGGGAGGAAAAACGCTCCAAGACCCTCGCCCTCCCTTCCCTCCAGGCCCACAACTGGGGAGGAATATAATAGATTACGGGAATACCAAGCTTTTTCGCGTATTTTCCCACGATAAAGTTGAAATCCGGGAAATCTATCAAGACGATACACCGGACCTCCCCCCCTTTCATCATTTTCTTGATCTTTTTCAGCAGGCCCGTTATCTGGGGGAGCCTGCCGAGAACCTCTACGAGCCCCACTACCGAGATCTCAGAGTAATGGGAAATGAGGCGGGCTCCCTCTTTTTGCATGAGCTCTCCGCCCACAGCCCATATATCCTTCGGGGAAGGCATCTTCATCATCTCTTTGATCAGCCGTGAACCGTAATTGTCTCCGGAGGCCTCACCGGCAATGATGAGCACCCTGTCGCTATATATTTCGGATTGCATCCGCACGGAATGATCAGATCTTATTGATTATTTTGTATGCAGCCCTGAGGGCTTCCAGCCCCTCATGACCGGAGACCTGTGGCCTCTTACCCGACCGGACCGAGGAAATGTACTCTCGAATCTCTTCAAGGAGGGGATCACCCTGCTCCGTCTCGTGAAATTCTCCCGCCAGCTCTCTTCCCTTTCCGGAAGCAGAGGGAACCATCCTGACAACCTTAATGTTTCGGTTGATGAAATCTATTGAAAAGTATCCATCTTCCTGGAAAATTCTTATTTTTCTAGCCCTGCTCATCGATACTCTGCTTGCCGTGATGTTTGCCACGCACCCCGTCTCGAAAACAACCCGTGCGTTCGCTATGTCAACTTTTTCGGACATCACGGGAACACCGATCGCTTCCACTTTTGCTATCTTGCTCTGAACGAAAAAGAGTAAGAGATCGATATCGTGAATCATCAAATCGAGAACCACATCGATATCGGTACTTCTGTCGGTAAAGGGGGATATTCTCTCTGCTTCGATGAAGCCCGGTTTTTTTATGTATGCGGATATTTTTTTCAGCGCCGGGTTGAACCGCTCCAGATGCCCCACCTGGAGAATGAGATTTCGCTTTTCAGCCAGCTCTATGAGTCTTTTTGCCTGCCATATCTTTTCCGTTATCGGCTTCTCCACGAGAATGTGTTTTCCCTGTCCCAGGGCATATCGGGATATCTCATAGTGCAGAGCTGTCGGGACGGCAATCGAAAGGGCGTCAACGAACCGAACGAGTTCCCGGTAATTACGAAAAAAACGGGCGCCCGTTTCCTCCGCTACAAGCTCGCCCTTCTGTTTATTAATATCACAAACGCCGACGAGGCTGACCCCTTCGAGTTCAGCATATTTTTTGGCGTGGAAGGTCCCAAGATGGCCGGCGCCGATCACCCCTACGCGGATCACAATCGCTTCACCCCTCGCTTTGAATTTTTGAAGAAGTCCGCCATATACATCACTTCCTCGGAGTCAGAAAAATCTCTCTCAAGAATCTCGACGAGCTTCGAGACGGTGAATTCGATTCGTTTTACGAGCTTGACCGCCTCACGTATCCTGGCGATCTTCTCTTTCGAAAACCCCCTTCTTTTCAAACCGATCAGATTCAGACCGAATATCGTTTTTCTCTGTCCCCTCGTTAGCGCCGCGGTGACAAAGGGTGGTATATCCCTGCCAACACCAGAGAGCGCACCGACGATCGCGTGGGCCCCGATTCTCACGAATTGATGTATCCCCGTAAGGCCTCCGATCACTGCATAATCATGTATTTCCACGTGGCCACCAAGGGTTGCCGCGTTGGCCAGAATCACCGAGTTTCCCAGAATGCAGTCGTGGGCAATATGCGAGTAAGCCATGATAAGATTTCCATCGCCTACCACCGTCTCCCCCCCTCCCTCAGCTGTCCCCCTGTTGATGGTCACGTATTCCCGCACCGTGTTGTTATCACCGATAACACAACTCGTTTGCTCTCCGCCGTATTTTAGGTCCTGTGGATCTCCGCCGATGGCCGCATGGGAATAAATCCTGTTGTTTTTTCCCAGCCTGCAATCTCTGTCGATAACCACATGAGAGCCGATTATTGTCCCTTGCCCTATCTTGGAATTGGGCCCGATCACAGAATACGGGCCGATCGAGACGTCTTTTTCAATCTCACTCGAAGGATCAACTATCGCCGTCTCATGAATCGTCATTTATTTCTCCTATCCGTCACAGCTGCGGTGAGGTCCGCATGAGCAACAACGACGCCATCCACCATAGCTTTCCCATGCATCTTCCACATTGGCCCTTTTTTCGCAATCATATCGAGTTCCAGTCTCAACTGGTCGCCGGGAACAACGGGCTTTTTGAACTTGCAGTTATCGATGCCGGCAAAGAGGACCAATTTATCTGCAGGAGTATCTTCATCGTAAAGGTTGAGAATCACGCCTGTCTGGGCCATTGCCTCTATTATCAACACACCCGGCATAACGGGCAAGCCCGGGAAGTGACCTGCGAAAAATCCATCGTTAATGGTTACATTTTTTATACCGACGATACGTTTGCCCTTTTCCAGCTCGACGATTCTGTCCACGAGCATGAATGGAAACCGGTGGGGGATTATCTTCATGATTTCCTCGATCTTTAGCATTCCCTCTTAACCTCCCTTCTCGCCTTTTATCTTTTTGAGCTCTTCCTCAATCTGGGTAATTTTTCTCAGCATGTCGGGAATCTTTTCCATCGAGACTGCGATCCTGAGCCACTTGTTGTGCGGAACGGCAGGAATTCCCGACCACCCTTGGCTCTTCTTCGCCGACAGAGACCAGGGGATGCCAGATTTTGCCCCCACCATAATGCCGGAGTCGATTTCAATGTGATCGGCCACACCCGTCTGCCCGCCGAGCATGACCCAATTGCCGATTTTCACGCTTCCGGATATTCCCGTCTGGGATGCGATGATACAATCCTCGCCGATTTCCACGTTATGCCCCACCTGCACGAGATTGTCCAGTTTCGTTCCCTTCTTTATCCTCGTCTCTCCCAGGGCTGCCCTGTCGATCGTTGCGTTGCACCCGATCTCCACATCATCTTCGATCACAACGGTTCCTATCTGGGGTATTTTGAGGTATCCTCCGCCGTGGCGGGCAAAGCCGAACCCATCCCCCCCGATCACCGCTCCCGAATGAATGATAACGTTCTTCCCGAGCTTGCACCCCCTGTGAACCGTTACGGAAGGATGAATGACGGTGTTTTCTCCGATGAACACGTCCTGCCCGAGGTAAACTCCAGGGTAAATGACGGCATTCTTTTCAACCGTCACCCCCTTTTCGATGCAGGAAAAAGGCATAATCGTCGCCGAATCAGAGACATGTGACTCTTGATGGATGCTGGCAAGAGAGGAGATCGATGGAGCGGGTTTATGGTGGGGAAAGAGTATCCAGAGCGCCCGAGCGAAGGTGTAGATGGGATTGTCAGAGATAATGACCGTAATATCATCCCTGCCCACATCTTCTTTCGATATGATGGCGCTTGCCGCGGTGGTTAGAAGCGCTTGTTTAAATTTGACATTGGCAAAAAATGTGAGGTCCCCTTCTTCGGCTTTATCGATGGACGATGCGCCCTTGATGAGCACATCACCCTCGCCGAGAAATGCGCACCCGAGCGCCTCAGCCAATTCACTTGCTTTTATTTCCGGCACTTTCGTACTCCTTGTTTAATATTTTCAGCACATCATCCGTAACGTCGAACCCCTCATCTGCATACACGATACCGCCGCTTCTGTCCAAAACCATATTGAACCCTTTTTCCTTCACCAGTTTCTCGACGGTAACCTGGATTTTCTGGAGGATCGTTTGCGTGTAAGCAGATTCGGTATCTCTCATCTCTTTCTCGGATTCGGCCACGATCTTCCTGAATTCAACCATTTCTTTGTCGAGCTGGTCCTCCTTCTCTTTGAGCTTGTCTTTTCCCAGGATTATTTTCTGTTTCTCGATATCACCCCGCATGTTTTTCAGCTCTTCCTGTTTATCGTTCAATCTTTTTTGAAGCTCGTCATACCGTATCTTCATCTTTTCCTTCGCTTCTGCTCCCTCTTTCGACTCGTTCAGCACTTTGTTCACGTCGATTACCCCGACTTTGAACTCTTTGGCGAGCAGTGGCCCGGCGTGTGCCATTAGCATGGCTGCCAGAATAACCAAACCTCTCTTGCCCATAACGGCCTCCTTTATAGATATTATTAAAAGTTTGTGCCGATGGTAAACTCGACTACCCTCTTTGGCTCATCTTTCAACGGATCGAGGTTGAACCCCCATTCCAGCCTGAGGGGCCCCATAGGCGAATACCAGCGTATACCGAAACCTGCGCCGTATCTCAGATCAGAGAACGAAGAAGGCCAGTCATCCTGCCTGTAGGCGTTTCCCACGTCGAGGAAAAAGACCATCTTCAGCCCGATCTCTTGATAAAGGGGCACCGTAAGTTCATTATTTATCACAATTTGCTTGTTCCCACCAATCTCTTCGCCTGTGTTCCCATCAACGGGGGTAATCGTCCTCGACTCGAAACCCCTTATGGAATAGGGGCCACCGAGAAAAAACCTCTCAAAGAGGGGTACCCTCCCGCCGACGGTGCTCACAACGTGGCCCCATTCGATGTTGAACCCATACACCATCCCGGCAGTGAGGGGCCGGTAATACTTTTCGTTGATGAAGTACTTGACGAAGTCGGACTCCCCCCCGAGGGGTCCACCAGCATATTCGACGCTCAAACTTTGAACCGAGCCCCTTGTCGGATTAATAAAGCTATCGGTGGTATTGCGCGTTATACCCCAGGTCAGGCTGTGGGTCTTCTGGGCACCTTTCTCTTCTTCCTCTAAAAGGATCGAGTTGGGGATGGTGGTGTCCACGTCCTTGATCCTCACCTGGTCCAACCTGAAGGTCAAATCCGTACTCACGTCACGGTTTAAGGGGTAACCAAACCCGATTCGCCCCCCTTTGGCATCCCGGGTAAAATCAGAATACTCGACGCTCGTGTTATATCCGTTGAGTCGCAAGCTCCATTTGGAATCGAGAAAATTGGGCTCCAGAAAATCGAGGGAAAAAATTGTCCTTCTCGAACCAAACTGGGTATTCAGAGACAGCCTCCATCCCCTGCCGAACAAATTGTTTTCTGATAGCTGTAAGACGCCAAAGAATTTGTCAAGAGAGCTGAAGCCGAACCCACCGCTTATCGTTCCCGTCGAGGCCTCCTCAACCTCCACGTCGACATCGATCTCTTCCGGGTCGGCTCCTTTCTTCGTCAGGACTTTCACATCCTTGAAGTACCCGATTCTCATGAGATTGGCTTTTGAACTGTCCAGACCCGAAGCGGTGTAAATCTCTCCGTCGGATATATCGAGTCTCCGTCTGATGACTTTATCGAGAGTCTTCGTATTCCCCTTCACATTGATCAGTCCGAAGCGGTACTTTTTCCCTTTGTCGACATGAAATTCCATGTCTACAACGGGAAATTTTTCCCGCTTTTTGTAATTGGGTTTTACGACGGCGTCAGCGAAACCGATGTCCTGGAGCTTTCTCGATATGTGGAGAATATCTCTTACCATCTTTTCTCTGCTGAAAGTCTGGAAAGGTTTCATCAACAAATTTTCCGCCAGCCCCTCCATCGTCTCGGGCACTTCCCCGATAATACGCACCTCCCCGACCCGGTACTGGATACCCTCGAACACCCTGATTCGCAGCCCCAAACCCTTTCCTTTTTTCGTTGATTCAGGCTTTTCAATCTTCACATCGAGAAACCCGTTGTCCAGATACTTTACCTCGAGGGCTATGAGATCATTGTCAAAAACATCCTTTTTAAATGTTCCCGACCCGGTGAGCCATGAAAAAAAACCCTTCTTTTTCGTCTTTATGGTTTTTCTGAGCTCCTTGTCCGTGAAGAAATTATTACCCTCGAAATCGATTTCAACGATCTTCACCTTTTTCCCTTCCGTTACGTTGAAGCTGACTTCTACTCTTTTCCCTTCTCTTTCTGTTATTTCTGTTGCAACCTTTCCCTCGAAATATCCGTTATTGTTGTACAGCTCCGTGATCTTCTTTTCGCTCTCTTTTACCTTCTCTTCAGAAAAGAACTCTTTCTCCTTGACCGTGATCACCCCATTAATATCCTCCGTGGGCAGACCTTTGTTTCCCCGTATCGATACCCTGAAAATTACCGGCTTTTCCTTCAGGATATAGGTCAAAACAACGCCTTGATGGGTGAACGCGGCGTCGACCTTCACGTCTTCGAAATAGCCCGTTTCGAATATCCTCTTTACATCCTCCCGCAATACGATATGATCGAGGTCTGCTCCCTCCCTGCTTCGGACCAAATCTCGTAGCGTATTTTCCTGGACCTTGCTGTTTCCCTGAAATTTGATCTCCCGTATCTGCATATCCTGGGAATAGGAATGCATCGCGACGAGCACGGTGAAAAGCGTCAAGAGAGAAGCGACTCGTATTTTCCACCTCTTACCACTCACCCCCTACCGTTCCTCCAGCACTTTTCCGTCATCGATCAAGAACCGCCTTTCAAATTGTGATATCAGCTGCTCGTTATGGGTAACCATGATGAGGGTTGAGCCTTCCTGTGAGACAACCTCTCTCAGAAGTGCTATGACATTCTCTCCTGTCTTTTTATCAAGATTTCCCGTCGGCTCGTCTGCCAGTATCAGGCTTGGACCGAGGGAAATAGCCCGGGAAATCGCAACCCGTTGCTGCTCCCCTCCGGACAACTCACCGACCCTGTGAGACAACCTCTCCTGTAACCCGACCCGCTCAAGCAAGTGGGACGCTCGATGAAACGCATCTTCCTTGGGCTGCCCATCGACCATAAGGGGAAGCATTACATTCTCGACAGCGTTGAACTCGGGAAGCAAATTATACGACTGAAAAATGAACCCGATATTTTGTCGTCTGAAATTGGCAAGTTCATCCCGCTGAAGGGAAAAAACGTCCAGACCGTCAAAAATGACGTCTCCCTTCGTCGGTCTGTCGAGTGTTCCTATTATCTGCAATAGTGTAGTTTTTCCGGCCCCTGAAACCCCCACGAGACCTATCGTCTCATTTTTTTTTACCTCAATGCTGATACCTTTGAGGATGTGAAATGAGGTCTTCCCCTTTACAAACTGCTTTTCAAGGTTTCTAACGGATAACAGGGGAGTATTATTCATACCGGAGGGCCTCAGCGGGGTCAATTTTCGAGGCTTGGCTGGCTGGATATAGTGTCGCCAGGTAACAAATGGAAACGGCGCTGATGCCGATGATGACAAAAGTCAACAGCTCCATTTTCACCGGCAGGGTTGAGATGTAGTACACGTCACTCGGCAGATGGATAAACTGATACTTGTCGAGGAGAATGCAACCGATGAACCCGAGCAGGAGGCCGATAGCGGTTCCGATAAATCCGATTATCAATCCCTCAAGGGCAAATATCGTCCTAATGCTTTCACCTTTCACGCCAAGTGACATCAGAACGGCAATATCTTTTGTTTTTTCCATGACGACCATGATCAATGTGGACACGATATTAAAAGCAGCCACAAATACGATGAGGACAAGAATGATGAACATCACCACCTTTTCGAGTTTCAGGGCTGAAAAAAGGTTTTTGTTGGACCGCATCCAATCTCTCGCAACGAAGGGAAACCCGAGTTCTTCCTGAATTTTTGCGGCAATGCTATCGGCGCTGTAAATGTCCCCCACTTTGACCTCTATCCCCGTAACGGTATCTCCGGCAAGCAGAATGTTCTGCGCATTCTTCAGGCTTATGAACGAAAAACCCGTATCAAAATCGAACATCCCCGATTCAAAAACGGCTGCCACTCTGAATTTCCCCACTTCCGGTATGGGACCGAAGGGCGATATGCCTCCCGTGGGGACCATTACCTCGACAAAATCGCCGGGAAATGCTCCTATTGTCTCAGTTAACTCCTTGCCGAGGATTATCGTTGGTGTCTCCTCATTCGCTTCTAGATCTTCTATCATCCCGGCCTTTACGAACTTGGCGATCCCGGTGGTCTTTTTGGCGCTTCGTACGTCCACACCCCGCAAAATTGCTCCGCTGGCCCCGCTTCTTCCGCTTATGAGCACCTGAGAGTACAAGTAGGGGGATGCTGAGATAACTCCCGGGGTATTTTCCACCTCTCCGCTTATTTTCCAGTAATCACCGAAATTTCCCTTCAGTGAGAGTATATTCGCGTGAGCTGTCGTCCCGAGGATACGGTCCCTGAGGTCCATTTCGAAGCCGCTCATAACGGAAAGAACGACAACGAGGGCAAACACGCCGAGAGCAACCCCTGCCACTGATATCACCGTGATCACAGATATAAACGTCTGTCTCCTCTTTGCTTTGAGGTAGCGAAGACTTACAAATAATTCGAAAGACGACAAGTATTACCTCCCTTTTTCAGGCCGAAGCAGGGGAAAGAGAATTACATCTCTTATGGATGGTGAATCCGTCAAAAGCATCGTGAGTCTGTCTATGCCGATGCCCTCGCCGGCAGCAGGGGGCATACCATACTCGAGGGCCTTGATAAAGTCCTCGTCCATCATGTGCGCCTCGAGATCTCCCCGCTCCCTTTCTTCGAGCTGTGAAAGAAACCGCTCCTTCTGATCGATCGGGTCATTTAATTCTGAAAATGCATTTGCTATTTCTCTCCCGAAAATTATGAGTTCGAACCTGTCAACCATCGTGTCATCACGGGCGTTTTTTCGGGAAAGGGGCGAAACTTCGAGAGGATATTCATAAACGAAAATTGGCCCTTCCAGCTTGCTCTCCACGATGCCTTCATAAATATCTGACATAATTTTGCCCGTCGAGGCACGAATGTCGACGTTGACGGAATGACGTGACGCAATGGAGATCAAGGTATCTCTGTCCTCAACGTCATCAATCGCCTCTCCCGAGTATTTCGCTATGGCTTCCTTCATGGTAATCCGCTCCCAGGGAGGGGAAAAATCGATTTCCGTCCCCTGATACAGCACCTTCGTCGAACCACAGAGCATCTCGACCAGGGAAGAAACCATATTCTCCGTAAGTACCATGAGGTCTTCGAAGGTCGCATACGCCTGGTAGAATTCGAGCATGGTAAATTCAGGATTGTGTTGCGTTGAAATGCCCTCGTTTCTGAAGTTCCTGTTAATCTCGAATACCCTCTCGAACCCTCCCACGAGAAGTCTCTTCAGATAGAGTTCAGGGGCAATGCGGAGATACAGGTCGATATCGAGAGCATTGTGGTGGGTTGTAAATGGTCGGGCCGCTGCGCCACCGGGTATGGGTTGCATCATGGGGGTCTCGACCTCCACGTATCCCCGGTCGGATAAATAATTTCTGAAGAAAGAGATGATTTTCGTCCTTTTTTCAAATCTTTCCCTCACATCTTTATTTACTATGAGATCGAGGTATCTCTGCCGGTATCTCGTTTCAACATCCGTCAGGCCGTGCCACTTCTCGGGAAGAGGCCGAAGAGATTTCCCAACGAGCCGTATATCCGCAGCCTGGACGGTCAATTCCTTTGTCTTGGTTCTAAATATGGTCCCCCGGGCCCACAAGAAATCGCCGATATCGACGTACTCTTTGAAAAATTCGAATTTCTCACCGAGGGCATCCTTCTGGAGAAAAAGTTGAATCGTCCCGCTCCTGTCCTGAATTACCACAAATGTGGACTTTCCGAATTTTCTTATCGCCATTACCCTCCCGGCGAGTGATACGACCTGTTGGGATGCCTTCAGCTCCGGATCGGTCAATCCTCCCCAGTTTTTTACAACGTCGCCGGTCGTATGGGTAACGGGAATGTCATTTGGATAGGGATTTATCCCGCTTGTTTTCAAATCATCCAGTTTCCTCATCCTCTGCAGGATTATCTCATTGTAATCATCCATCAATACGGCTCTCCTTACCCAGTTAGTTGGCGGTAGAAAGAAGATAGGCTTTAATGAAGGAATCGATATCGCCATCGAGGACCGCATCTACGTTCCCCTCCTGGATATCGGTCCTGTGATCCTTGACCATCCTGTATGGCTGCAGCACGTAAGAGCGGATCTGAGA
>JABAOC010039179.1_pt1 | contig 19035 bp, 18 predicted proteins | sample 7062161 | NCBI WGS metagenome assembly JABAOC01 (sample SAMN14538625, study PRJNA623070) | marine sediment metagenome | biome: marine biome [ENVO:00000428]; feature: marine pelagic biome [ENVO:01000023]; material: deep marine sediment [ENVO:00002113] | place: India: Gulf of Khambhat ... | reverse complement strand
ATAATATTTTCGCTGCTTCTCTGTAGTCTGACCGAGCACTGCTACTCTGGCAATGTCTGAGTAGTAGTTCTGGTAGATGCAACCGCCATCAAAGCGGACGATGTCTCCTCTCTTTATCTGGTAATCGGTGTTAACGGAGTTGAAGGCGCTGTGATGACCACAATGGAATACTGAGGGGATGGGCTTGGCCCCCTCTCTGGCCAGTATGATCTCAAATTCCTTTTGTAGATCTAACTCGCTCACTCCTTCTCTAACTATGTTGAAGGCAGCTTCCACCGCTCTTTCAGAAATATTTGCAGCTTTTTTCAAAAGTTCGACTTCTTTCTCGGTCTTTACCATCCTTATCTCTCTTAGGATGGAGTAGGCCTCCTTCAGCTGAGCCCTTGGCAGCCTAGCTTTGAGTTCTTCCCAAGTCGGATGAGTAATGCCCCTCTCATCGATACCCAGCGTCTTGTCGTGAAGACCCTTTTCTTCCAGCGTCTTTACCAACGCCTCAATATGATTGGCCTCAACTTTAGTGACTCTTANNCAGTCTCGGGGGGCTCAATGTAAAAGGTTCCATAACATCGGATTTCCTTTATCCACGGCTGGGTGTCCGCAACCACGTCTAAGTCGCCAATCGTGGATACGATGGCTGCATGACCGTCCCGCGGCAAGACAACGTAGACAGGGACATATTTCAACATCCATTGGTTGAGGCTCCAGTGGTCACCCACATATACCACATTCTCAGAGGTAGATGCCACCAAAGCATCAAGTCCGTACTTGTCCATCTTTTCATAGGCTCTATCAAAATTCAGAGGCATATCACACACCTCACCTATTCGATAACGTGTTTGAGGAATTATAATAACTTAACTTCATAAACCTAAAAGCCTTATTGTGAATCTCTAAGGCTATCTTTTTTCGAGAAGTCTCCCATATCCTCTTATAGGGTCTTTTATTCTCACTGTGTTCAGCAGTCTGAACATGGTGGCCTGGTTGCTAGTCACCACAGGCTTATCTGTGTCTCTCTCTAGCATCTCAATAATCTCAATGGTTCGGAAGTCTGTGCAACTGATGAAGATTCCATCGGCCTCGTCGCTGATCTCTCTTGCAATGCTATAAGCCACCTCCGGAGGATACCTCCCTATCTTTAGCACTTCACTTGTGGTATGCTCTCTGAAATCAATCACCGTGAAGCTCTGTTCCTTCAGAAACACTTTTAGTCTTTCATTTAAGTCTCTGGGATAGGGCGTCGCCACTCCAACCTTCTCTATGCCGAGGTGTTTCAACGCACTTATGACGGAGGTGCTTGGAGTCACAGCCGGTATCCCTGTGGCCTCTTCTATCTTCTTTATGATGCTTAGATCGTGCTGTATACCTTCAACGAAGCTCCCCCCTGTGCTCCCAAAAGAGATGGCGGAGACTCCTACCTGGGCAACCTCTCTTGCGGCCTTCTCAACCATCGCCAAACTGCTGAATTTCACCTCAAGATCCACAGAGAGAGGCTCTTCCGGGATGGACATCCGTGAGGCGTGAACGGAGACCCCATCGAGTTGTTGAGCCATCTTGTTGAATTCGGGCTCCATCACAGAGTTCGTGGCCGGAACCAAGAGGCCTAGCCTAGCTCTCCATCCATACATTCCTATCCACTTCTTCAACATGAAACGCTTACTATTGATGACCGTCCCAACGATTTAAGCCCCATGCGGTTTACTTGAAAAGACTGATTTATCTACTCTACCCATTAGAGTTGTAGTGGTCAATTCATCATGAAAGACTACTACCTGACCGGGAATGAAGCCCTAGCATACGGGACCTATGAAGCAGGAGTCAGAGTCGCCACAGGCTATCCCGGATCTCCGGTGACAAGATTTCTAGAGTATCTAGTAGATGTCTCCGCCAGAGAGGAGATGTATGTAGAATGGTCGGCCAACGAGAAGGTGGCTTTCGAGGTAGCTTTGGGGGCCTCCATGGGTGGTAGCCGATCCACCGTCTGCTTCAAGTGCGTGGGACTGAACGTGGCTATGGACCCCCTCATGGTGGCAAACCTGGCTGGGGTGGTGGGAGGCTTTACAATCGTGCTGGGAGACGATCCAGGAGCGTGGTTCTCCCAGAACGAACAGGATGGGAGGACGTTGGCCCGCGCCGCCGAAGTACCGATTCTTGAATTCAGCTCACCCCAGGAGGCCTATGACATGTCGAGATACGCCTACGACCTCTCAGAAAGGTTTGAGATACCGGTTTTGATCCGTGAGACGCGAGCTAGCAGCATAGAAAGGGGTAAGGTGAAGGCAGAAGGGAAAAGAGTTGAGAAGCCGCCTATACCTTTCTCCGAAGCCACCACTTGGAAGAATCTACCCATACGCCAATTGGACAAGCACATAGAGCTGCAAGCCAAGCTGCCTAAGATTACGGAGGAATTCAATGCCTCACCTTTCAACAAAATGTTAGTAGAGGGGCCCAAAGGTGTTATAGGTTCAGGATACACGGCCGCCACGGTTTCAAGGCTCCTCTCAGAAGTCCAAGAGGAGAGTCTGAGCTTTTTCAAGCTTGGCACCGTGTACCCTCCCCCAGAGAAACCCTTGCAGAAGTTTCTATCATCTCTGAAGGCTGTCCTTGTCGCGGAAGAGGTTCAGCCCCTGGTTGAACAGTACACGCGCTCCCTTGCACATCGAAACGGGTTGAGTGTCCAAGTATACGGCAGAGAGACTGGGCACCTGCCCCGCGTAGGGAGAATCTTCAAGAGACACTTGTTGGAAGGGATAAAGCGATCTCTAGGCATAGAGCTCCACGTAAGCATTTCCAAGGAAGAGGGTTTGCGACCAAAGAGTCCACTGGAAGCTGAGCTGCCTCCAGAGTGTCCTTACTACCAAGCCTTTGAAGCCTTCTCTGCGGCGTTAAGAGATGACCCGGAGGAGAGGCCCATTTTCATAGGTGATGAAGGTTGCCTCATGAGGCTGAAGAACGAGCCTTTCAAGATGTTCGACTCGAAGTTCTGCATGGGCGCCAGCATAGGTATGGCCGAAGGTCTTGTGAAGGGAGGGGAGAGGCGTAGAGTAGTGGCCCTAATGGGGGACTCTTCCTTCTTCCACTCAGGAGTATCAGCCTATATGGACGCCGTGGCCAATGACGCCGACATCGTTATCATCATCATCGACAACTACACCACCGCTATGACAGGCTGTCAGAGCAACCCAGGTTCAGGAATGGACGCCCGTGGAGAGGACAGGGTCAGGGTTCATCTCGAGAATATACTGAGCGTCTCTGTTTTGAAGAATTTCTATGTCCTGGACGCCTTTGGAGATAAGGAAGAGCTGGCCTCAGCTTTTAAACAGTGTCTTGAGAGCCAAGGTTTGGCCGTAATGCTCATCCAGGGAGCCTGTGTAAATCTGATGCGGCCTGGTAGCTGCCCTTAGGGGACTCAAATTAAATTTTGAGATTTAGATATGGTTTATAAATATCTGGAGAGTTTTGGGAGATCCCCTTTTCTCTTCTTAGCTGAGTATATGAGGGCATTGGCGTAAAGGATAGTGAACTGAGTCACGTCTTCCGCCGATATCTCCAGGTCGAGAGCCTCCCTAGAGTAGAACGTCACAACACTATCTTCGAACTCAGGGCTGTATCGCTGGAGGAAGTAGTAGATCTCCAAGATCGGCAGAGGTCTGAACGCGATCACCCACTCAGTGGCTTCATCGATCTTGCAGTCAACTACCTCACCTCCCACGAACTCCGCTATCGCCTCGACTTCGTTCTCCTCTATGAGGCGTAGTATTTTCACTCTTTGACTTAAAGCATTTTGCAGTTGTTTCTTGTGTTCCCTTCCTCCTTCGAATGCGTCTAGGCCTCTAAGTCTAGACTTATCCACCTTCCGCATATCTTCATCCTACCTTTGAGATTCCTTATTAGAGAGTCAATGATTGTATGTGAAGTATTTCCGCTACTTTTCATCCACTCTTCAATTTCTTAAGGAGCTCCTTAGCCCTATCCATTCTAACCCCTCTCTCCTCAATCATCGCCTGGGCCACCTTATCAATCAGATCCCCTGAGGCCCCGGCCATCACAGCTATGTTCCTCGCATGAAGCTTCATGTGACCTCTCTGTATCCCCTCTACGGCTAGTGCCCGAAGAGCGGCCAGGTTCTGAGCCAATCCCACAGAGGCCATGATTTCTGCCAGCTCTGTGGCGGACTGAACTCCCAATATCTTCAGACAGGCCTTGGCGACCGGATGCACCGCTGTGGCGCCCCCGATCAACCCAACGGCTAAGGGAAGCTCTATGCTGCCCACAAGGTCTCCATCTTTATTGGTTTCCCATACGGTCAGAGGGCTGTAAACACCATTTCTGGCCGCGTAGGCATGAGCACCCGACTCAAGGGCTCTGGTGTCATTACCCGTGGCGAGAGCCACCGCGACTATACCGTTCATGATACCCTTGTTGTGGGTGGCGCATCGGTAGGGATCGGCAGCGGCAAAAGCGTAAGCCTGGATTATACCCTCAACAACATTATGTCCCCCAACAGCCTCTTTGGCTATGATGGCCTTACTTCTCACAAGCCTCTTATCGGCCAGATTTGAGATGATCCTGAGGAGAACCCTGCCCTCTGATGCCCTCTCCACGATGGGAGCCACTGCCTCGGCCATGGTGTTGACGACATTCGCGCCCATAGCGTCTCTACAATCTACATGGAGTTCCGTGATGACCATAGATCCCCTGAAAGTCTCTATAACCTTGACGTCGAGGTCCTTGACTCCACCTCCCAAGGATACGAGCATCGGGTCCTGTTTGTTCGCCCTTTCCAAGATCTCTTCCTTTGCAGCTAAAATAGCCATCCTCGCACCGTAGGGATCGGCGATATCAACGGCTTGTATCTGTCCAATCATCACGGGTCCCGTGTTGCTGGTGGTGAACCCTCCTTTGACTCTGGCCATTTTAGCAGCGTTACTGGCCGCAGCGACCACCGAGGGCTCCTCNNAGTCTTTCCCATTGACAAGAAAATTGACGGCGATCCCTAGGGGCACGGCGATAGCGCCTATGACGTTTTCGACCATCCTGTTGGCCAAGTCTAAGTTTAGTCCCCCCATAGATCGAAGCGTCTTGACTTCCTGCTCTGTGAGAGCCACGCGATCCCTCACCGCCTCGAGTCTCTCCTCTGGATTCAATTTGTAGAATCCAGAGATCTCTGAGGTTCTTTTCATGTCAATTCTCCCAAGATATGTTGGAGTTTTAGTATATATCCTTGCGACTTGTTGGGAGATAGAGGTGATTCATACGAAACATAGAAATAGAGGGATCTTCCCATCGATTCTTTGGTGAGTGGAATGCCCGTGGTAATAATTAATTGGCTGGAAGGTAGAACGACCGAACAGAAGAGGAAGATCTCTGACGTGATCACCAATACTATCGTTAATGAGGGAGGCACTAAACCCGAGTCGGTGACCATCATCTTCAATGACTTGTCCCGGACCGACGTCGCTAAGGCCGGGAAACTCTACTCGGACCAGTGACTAACCTAACGTTGAAAAAAAATTCATAGTTCTGATGTAAAAAGAGCTAATCGAAGATCAAGATAATATACGCTGATGCCCAGACCTCGCCTGATATAGGTATGGTTGAGGCAGAGAGGCTGATCATCGAGGAGGAAGTGTAGATGTGAAAGAAGGTGGGGCAAATTAAGCATATTCAAAAAATGAACATCTTGATCTTCGATGAAAAGTGCACAGGTTGCAGAGCATGTGAATTAGCCTGCTCATTTCATTTTTCCAAGGCCTTTAACAGAAAAATCTCCGCCATAGAGGTGAAGCGATACGACTCGGAGGGAAGATTTGATATACTGATACATAAAGAACCAACAGGGAACAGACATGCGTGTAACCTTTGCAGTGGCGAGGCTGAGCCCCTCTGCGTCAAATACTGTACCATTGAGGCCCTACTCCTTGGGGGTGAATCTCCTTGAAGAATAATGAAGTTTATGGCTGGGCTGGCAAGATTCTTCGAGTAGACTTAGATAGCGGGCACACATCGAGAGAGCCAACCTTAAAATATGCAAAAAAATTTCTTGGGGGACGAGGGATAAACTGGGGCATATTGTACAGCGAGATCAAAACCGGAACTGATGCCCTAAGCCCAGAAAACATGATTGGAATTGGCACCGGAATCCTTACTGGTACCTTAACACCGGCTGCGTGCAGGTCCTCCCTCGACATGAAAAGTCCTTTGACGCACGCTGTAGGATCTGCGGATGTCGGCGGCCACTGGGGACCTGAACTCAAGTTCGCCGGATACGATAACATTTTGATCAGAGGTAGGTCTAAAAACCCAGTATATCTGTGGATCGACGACGAACACGTTGAGCCTAGAGACGCTCGTAAACTTTGGGGTATGACAACGTGGGAGACACCGGGACTCATCAGAGAGGAGCTGGGTGACCAAGACATCCAGGTCCTATGCATCGGACCAGCGGGCGAGAATCTGTGTATGGGGGCATGTGTGATAGCCAACAATGGGCGAGCGGCAGGTCGATGTGGTGTGGGCGCCGTTTGGGGGTCCAAGAACCTCAAAGCGATCGCCGTCAGGGGGACAGGCTCAGTAGAGGTTGCGAAGCCCGAAGAGTTTATCCAGACTGTGGATAGATTCTATGAGACTCTGGTAAATGATGCAGGTTTTCAAGGCCTATCGAAGTTTGGAACAGCGGGTTGGGTGATAGGTGAAGCAGCAGTTGGAGCAGCCCGACCTTTTAAAAACAGCCAAGATACCTATTGGCCGGACTATTTTTCGAAGTCAGGTGGAAGGTTGCTCGTGGAGAGATATCAAGTCAGGAGGTTGGCGTGTTTCTCCTGTCCCGTTCACTGCAGTCAATGGGTCGAGGTTGATGAGGGTCCGTTCTCGGGTTTGAAGGGAGAGGCCTACGAGGCAAACACCGATGCCAACTGGGGATTCAGGGTCGGTGTGGACTATTTACCTGCAACCATTAAGCTCCACATATTATGCAATCAGCTGGGCCTTGACATAGATATTCCCTCCGTGACCGTCGCTTGGGCCATGGAGTGCTACCAAAGAGGGATCCTGACAAAGGAAGATACCGAGGGCCTTGACCTAACCTGGGGTAACTATGAAGCCATCATAGAGTTGCTGCATAGGATAGCGTATAGAAAAGGAAGGTTTGCGAATATCTTGGCTGACGGAGTCAAACGGGCATCAGAGAAAATCGGTAGAGGATCCGAGAAGTATGCGATGCACGTAAAGGGTCAAGACCTCTACGAGGAAGGCAGAGTGGGTTATGGCTACGCGCTAGGCGCAGCCACCTCAACAAGATGTGGAACACACACGAGGGGATCTGTCGTGGGCGCAGAGTTTGGCCATGTACCGTCTGAAGTGTCTGAAAGAGTTTACGGCGTTCCCACGGCTTCGGATAAGTGGAATCATAAAGGCAAAGGCAAATTGGTAGTTTACACTGAGAGGTGTAAAGGCATCTTTGATTCTCTAGGTGTTTGCGTCTATGTCACCAACTGGTGGTCACCCTATTTGATGGGACCAGATATGTGTGCCGAGCTAGTTACTGCAGCCACTGGTTGGAGAGTCACCGGAAAGGAGCTATTAAACATCGGTGAAAGGATTCAAAACGTCGAAAAGGCTTTCAATGTAAGAGAGGTAGGATTCACCAGGAAGGACGATTCTTTACCCGATAGATTCTTCGAGCCGATCCCCTCCGGGCCGATGAAGGGCCTTCGACTCGAACGAGAGAAGTGGGAAGAAGCATTGAATGAATACTATAGGGAGCACCGCTGGGACATAGAAACAGGTTTACAAACGAAAGAATGTCTAGAAAACTTAGATCTTAAGGAGCTGGTAGATGATTTAGAGAAGATAGGAAAGCTTACAAAGTAGACTTTACCCGATGACTGTAGGCTAATGACTTCTAGTTAACTCAGACCAAAACACAACCAAATGTCGCGATAGCTGGAAGACTTTTGCAGCCAAGAAATATTAATGAATTTAAAAAGTTATAACCCGAGTTCCTCGTTAACCAGCTGAAGTGAATTTAAGGCTAAAGAAAGTCCTCGAAGTCAAAACCGATCTCTTTGCAGAGCATAATCTTCTTCCTATCAACGTTTCTAGCGAAGGATCTGTCCTTAAACTTGTTCTTCAAGGTTTTAAGCCTAACTTCTGAGAGCTTCCTATTCGGCATCACCAGTGCCGCCGCCACAATTAGTCCGGAGACCGCATCCGCGGTTATGAGAGCCTTATCCATCAAGGTCTCGGCCACCATCCCTATTCTTTTGTTGTGGGCTTTAATCGCGTGGAGACACTCATCAGAGAGCATTCCTTTAAGTATCTCCGCCGAGACAGAGCCATGTCTATCCAAGTCTTTCTCGACTCTTTCATAGTCTATGTCGTGGAGAAGTCCTGTGAGTATCTATGGCTCTTTGTTTTTGTTAAGCCTGTTAGCGAGTTTCTCCATAATAGCCGAGACTGCAATCATATGTTTCTTGACATTCATATTTGAGACGTTTATATCGAGGAGTCGGAGGGCTTCTGCTCTTGAGATCATGGATTAGAGATAGTGGATTCAATTCTTAAGGGATTTTTCAGGGATCTTAAGCAGATTCTATGTGGCTAGCAGTCGGGATGGCCTTTTTTAGGATTTTTCTTCTGCTTTTGTCTGTTCTTTCTCCATCTTTTAGCATGGGCCTTCCTCTTCCTAACCATTTTCATCGAACCCTATGATCATTGATATGCCATTCAATCTATTAAGCTCGTTAGCTTTGCTTTTACAATTCTTTGAAGATCCCTAGGGTTTATTACAATGCTCTCGGTGTGGGTGCCCGCACTCAAGTAGACGAGTTTGTTGCGTATGACTTCGATATCCAGCAGTGCTGGAATGTCTTCCGCTAAAAGTACGCTGACGGCCCCTATCTCAACGTCCAGTATATCTTTTACCTCCTTAGGTATGGCGAGGCGTAGCTCACGGACTCCCAGAGCCTTCGCAGCTTTCCTCAGATTTAAGCGTCTGTCACCAGGTAGTAATGCAAAGGCTGGACTATCGTTCATGTCCATTAACAGCATTGTCTTCAAGTGCTCCCGGGGCTTTGATTTAGTACTTCTCGCCGCTTCTTCGCAGGTGTACACAGGGCTATGTGTGATGAGTTTATAGTCAATGTGTGACGCATCAAGCCTCTTGAGGATTTGGGGTTGAACCAAGACGGAGTCCTCTTATACAATTAAATGGGCAGTCGATAAAAATTTTACAAGATGAGTAGCCTGAGCCCTCTCTAACATTTCGAGAAGAAGTATGTTGAATATTATACATCTAGTCTTTAAGTTGATAGAAGAGTATTTCATTTTCCTTGTTGGTCTATGATGAGGTGTTTCTGATGAGAATCAGCGAGTTTCGCGATTTCCTGGGTAGACTCCTCCTCCCCAGGATTCAGAGCGTAATGTCTAGGCCTGTTTTGACGATAAGTAGAGACGCATTCATAACAGAAGCTGTTAAGCTGATGTTGACCCACGAAGTTGGAAGCCTAGTGGTAACATCAAACAATGAGCCTGTAGGAATCTTCACTCGGCGCGACCTGATGAACCGCGTTCTGGCGGGGAAACTCAGCTTAGACCAAAGCCGTATTGAAGACGTTATGTCTTCCCCTATCGTTTCGGCTCGCCCCAGCGACGATCTCGCAAAGGCAATGGAGGCTATGAGGAGTAACGACGTGACAAGGCTCGTCGTCCACAAAAATGGAGAACTAATAGGTATTCTTACTACTACAGACATCAGACTTAGGTTTCCCAGAGGCTATTTCTCATACTCATTAGCTCTGAAACGCTTCTTAGTTGACACAATCGCCTATCTCACCTTCTGGTCTGGGATCTCCGCGTTCATCCAGATATTCATCATCCGACTCACTTGGACCCAATTCATCGCGGGGTCCATCATCGGCTTTATTCTGACCATACTGCTCGGCGGCTTCTTCGGAAGATACTTGGACCTATGGAGAAGGAACTTCGAGGTCTAACTGAACCTTAAAATGTTAATGATAGNNTAAAATTTTAATGGTAGGTTGGTAGCGGGGGGTGGATTTTCCCGGATATAGCTTGAAGCCGTATCCGTTTTGAACCACCGATCTCAGGGTTTCTCTCATGGGGATATGAGCCCTGCGGGTTAGACCTGGCTACCCTACCCCGCTACATCGGTTTAGTTCTATAAACATCTTTAAGCCTTGTTAATTATAGTTTAAACGGTATAAATTTAAGTGTTAATGAGAAGGCTCCATCCATTCTTGTTTGTTGTAAAAGAATCCACGTCATACTTCAATTAAATCTCAAAAACAGCTCTGTGCGTAAAAATATAATACTATGAATCCTGATCGTTGAGAAAAGATTATTAATAAAGTGAGGGGTTGGGAAGATTATTCCTCTTCCCATTCATGTCTGACAGTCCAAACAGCGTATATCGCGATTATGATGCTGACTATGCTAATGGCTATGCTTATGTATACCGTGAGATTTAATGCGGCAATGCTGGATCCTTGTTGTTTGATATCTGATTCCAGTGATTGACTGGTGGCTTCCAAGCTCGAAACAGAGGACTGAAGAGGAGAGATGGTTTTTCCTACCTCTTCAACTTGTGAAGAGACAGCTTTCGTAAAATCTTCGAGCTGTTTGGTTAGAGATTCAATGCCGCTACTTAGGGCGCTTTTTAGTTCTTCAGTGGTAGCCTCAGCGCTATCAAGCGCGTTTTCTAACTCTTTGATGGTAGTCTGAGCACCTTTAAGTGCATCACTTAGCTCTTCGATGGCTGTCTCTCTCTCTTCGATTGCGGTACTAGCCGAAACCCTAGCGTCTTCAATGGATTCAGATGCTTTGGCTTTTATTTCCTGAACATTTTGTAGAACAGACTTATATGCGTCTATCACATGTGTTGTCCACTCAGCTTTCTTTTTTTCAACAAAGGATGGATTCTCTTCTAGGCTGAAATCTTCGGCAATGTCCAGGCTTTCGCTCTCAGTGAGGGGAACCATTAAAGCCTTCGCGTCATCATATAAAGAAACTGCCTCTTGATGGGTTTTCTCTGCCTTTGAGACGTCGAAGCCCATGCCTTCGATATCAGTGATTTTCTCTTCAGCCTCTAATAAAGCTGACTCAGTGTCATAAAGGCCATCCATCGCCGTCCGAAGGTCTTCCTGACGTTCGGTTATCAGTACATCGTATAGTACGTCTATAAGATCATACCTTAAGGATCCTTTCTCCTCGTCATAAGTCATTAATGTCATCTCGGTTGCGAAGGGATTGAAGTATCCTTTCGGTGCTTCGGCATAAACATCCTGTCTAATTGGAAGTCTGTTGATGGGATCTTCGAATAGAAGCTTTTGTCCTTCGTAGCCAAGTGCAAATTCCATGAATCTTTTGCCAAGTTCTGGTTCAGGTGCGCCTTTAAGTAACGCTATTGAATCTGGGTTTATTATGGTGGCTTTCTTAACCTCGTCCTTCGGGGGATAAAAGAATTCCACAGGGTATCCAGCGGCTATACCCCCGAAACCGTAGAAGTCAATCACTAGGCCTATGCCGTACTCAGCGGTGTTCACAAGGCCGGGTACATGAGAACTTCTTTCAGCAAAGAAACCTACATTTGAGCCGATTCCCTCGAGAATTCTCCAACCCTCTATCCAACCATAGCTTTGTAAGATGATTTCTATGATCATGTGGGTGGATCCCGATCTAATAGGCGCGCACATGGTGACGTGTCCTTGATAGATTGGGTTGGTTAAGTCTTCCCATTTCTCGGGATAGGGTAAACCGGAACGTCTCAGATAGTCGGTGTTGACCATTACTCCGAAACCGGATAAGGCGGATCCCCAGAAGTTATATTTGCCATATTCCTCATCTAGGTCCTTCTGCGTCAATCCGAACAGCTCAGCGGGTATAGATCTATCTATTCTCTCCCATTTTGGGTCTCCAGGTTCATAAAAGGATGCTAGTAGGCCTTGGGCTTCCACGTCTTTAAAAGCATCTAGTCCGCCACCCCACCACACACTCCAAGCGGGTGATCCATCCGCGGCCTCGACTAACCTTTTAATGTCACCAGTGCCGTGGCTCTCAAAGATAACATCGACGGTGGTTCCATACTCTGTTATCATGTATTCTTGGAAAGCGACTCCTATTTTATTGTATATGCCTGACCAATGCGCTGTTATTACATGCAGTGTTTGAGCCTGTGCTTCTACAGGCCTAGTTAATAGCGTTGAGGTTGCTGTGAAAAGCAATAGCGTCACAATCGATATTCCTAACGCCTTTCTCATTTGTTACAGCATCTCCATTGAATAGCATTTTCATCCATAAGCTATTTAAATTATTACCCTCGAGTATTTCATGGACTATTTTTTTCTTCTTTTTTAAGGGTGTAAGATCTTGGATATGGGCAAAGCTTTCAGGAAGTTCGTTTGGGACACGAAGGCTAATTGGGGATCCTTCAGCGTTTTCATGCCCACATTCACTTTGTTATTATTTTTCGTTGTCATCCCAATTGCTAGTGTCTTATATGGCGCTTTTAGTATAGAAGAACAGTTCACAATACAAAATTTTATGACATTCTTTGAAAATCCTATTTATATCGAAGGTTTTCAAAACAGCCTGATTGTATCCACTTTCACAGTAATTTTTACCTCTTTGATCGGCATTCCGCTAGCCTATGTGTTAACAAGATACGATTTCCATGGGAAAAAAATTTTTCAAACTTTGACACTTGTACCTTTGGTTATAGCCCCCTTCGTAGGAGCATTAGGTCTTTTAAGAATTTTGGGGAGAAATGGAACATTCAACCTCCTCTATTTCGATTTCCTTAAATATTTGAGTATTCTGCCTGTTGGTGCAACATTGGTAGATTTCGAGCCTTTTAGAATAAACTTCCTCATGGGACTACATGGTATAATACTGGTAGAAACGTTGCACCTTTATCCATTAATCTATCTCAATACCCAAGCGGCACTATCCAACATCGATCCATCTCTTGAAGAGCAGGCCAAAAATCTGGGTGCCAAGGGGTTCAAATTATTTAGAACCGTCACATTCCCTCTTATGCTTCCGGGATACGCCGCTGGTGCCATTCTGGTCTTTGTTTGGACTTTCTCTGATTTGGGAACGCCTCTCATGCTCATGGGGAAGCAATCTAGGGTAATGGCTACGCAAATGTTTTTCCTTTACACTGAGTCGGGGCGTGAGGTTAACCCCTTGGCATTGGTGATGTGCGTACTTATGATTCTTGTTTCCTTCATCTTTCTCTTTGCCATAAAAAAATATGTAAGCTTGCGTCGGTATGAGACCATTTCTTCAGGCATCTCTACGTCAGCCTTGGTTAAGAGAGCAGGTAGACTTAAACTCATTGGAATCTACCTGTTCTTTATTTTCCTCTTGTTTTTCGCGGTTTTGCCCCATGTGGGTGTTATACTCAACTCTGTTTCAACCCCTGAAGGATGGTCTTTCACACCACTGCCTCAAGGGTTCTCTCTTGACTTTTGGAGCAACTTGATTCTCAAATCTCCAACTCCAATTTTTAATAGCTTAATATATTCTGGTTCTGCTGCGATTTTCACCATCTTATTGGGTGCAACTATTGCCTTCCTTCTGGCTAGAAAAAATTTTCCAGGTAAAAACCTGTTAGACTTCGTCGCTATGCTTCCATTGGCGGTGCCCGGCTTGGTAATCGGATTTGGATATATATTGTTGTTCAATAATACGCCTCTAGATCCGTTTAAGGGAGCATTAAACCAGTATATCCTTACAATTTTGATTATTTCCCTGACATTCAGAAGGCTTCCCTTTACAGTGAGATCCTCATTCGCATCTATACAGCAGATACATGAATCCCTTGAGGAGGCCTCACTGAATCTTGGCGCGAACAGAGTTAAAACATTCTTTAGAATATCGCTGCCTCTCATGATTGGAGGAATAATTGCAGGCGGCTTACTCGCCTTTGCTAACTCTATGGTTGAGGTTTCAACGACCTTTCTCTTTGCTGGTGAATGGAGAGAGATGCCCTTAACCGCCGCTATATATGAGAGCTTACGGGATCCAAGGTTTGGCTATCAATCAGGATCTGTAATGGGCGTTATCTTGATTATAGTTAGTATAATATGTTTAGTATTGGTGAATAAGGTCTTAGGTGAGAGGATGGGAACCTCACTTAGAATTTAGACTGGATATGATGAAAAGTGGTTGATGTGAATATTGTAAAACTGACAAAGAGGTTTGGTGAGGTTACAGCTGTAGATGGGGCCAGCCTTCATATAAATGAGGGAGAGTTTTTCACGCTTCTAGGACCTTCTGGATGTGGAAAAACGACGACACTGCGACTTGTTGCTGGCTTTTACAGACCTGATGAAGGCGAGATATATTTTGGTGAGAAACTCATAAATAGAATTCCACCCAACAAAAGAGATACAGGTATGGTTTTTCAGAATTATGCTCTCTGGCCACACATGAACGTCTTTAACAATGTGGCTTATGGTTTGAAATTAAGAAAAATGACTAAGAGGGAGATTTCAAAGAAGGTTGAAAATGCTCTAAGCTTGGTCGAGTTAGGGGGTATGGGCGATAGGTCCCCGAGTCAACTGAGCGGTGGACAGCAGCAAAGGGTGGCCTTAGCACGTGCTCTCGTAATCGAGCCTAAAGTACTTCTACTTGATGAGCCGCTAAGCAATCTCGATGCGAAGTTAAGAGTTCAAATGAGGATTAAGATCAAAGAAATCCAAAAGGAACTGGGAATAACCTCGATATATGTGACACATGATCAGGAAGAGGCTCTATGTATATCGGATAGAACCGCTGTGATGAACGAAGGGAACATTGAGCAAATCGGAACACCTAGAGAAATTTATGAGGAACCAAACAATGAATTTGTGGCCGATTTCATAGGTCTAACGAACTTCATGAAGGGAACGGTATTAGAAGTAAGAGAAGAAGAGAAACTAGCCGTTCTAGAGACGTCACATGGTAATCGAATCGAAGCCTTGGTTAGGAGTGGAGAGGTTGAGAAAGACCAAAGGATTTTAATATCCGTTAGACCTGAGGCAATCGAAGTTATCCATAGAAGTTCAATGAAGGAGGACCTTAATGTGATTGACGGCGTTGTAAAGACGGCAACCTATCTCGGTGATATAGTTAGATACGAATTCTTAACAGAGCATGGAGATGAAATGAAGGCTGATGTTCATAATCCACGATACAGACAAATCTTCTCGGGTGGTGATAAGGTATCAGCCGTTTTCGAGAGACGAAGCGCCCGATTAATACCGATATAGTAGGAAAATCCTTCTTAATAACCGTCTCTCTGCCTTCTCATTGCAAGAAACACACGTCAATCGGCTGGAACCAGGAAAGAAGACAATCCATACGTTGAATAACTATATGGTCTTTAGAGATGGAACGCTCATCCTAGTCGGNNCCAAGTTCAATCAAATCTCCAAATTATTGTCAATGTCATCGACCATGGAATGTCCATCCAACAAGCTATCGAGGCCCCTCGCTGGAGCAGCAGACCTGGTACGGCTCCCGGAGAAGAAGGTCTTCCATATGAATTGCAGTTAGAGGGACGCATCCCGAACGAGACACGGAGAGGTCTTGAACAAAAGGGACACCGTATCAAGATAGTAGGCGACTGGTCTTTCGGGGGGGCTGAAGCTGTATTGGTTGACCCGGCTAGTGGTGCGCTGATGGGCGGCGCCGATCCCAGACGAGATGGATACGCTATCGGATGGTAGCTAAAAGATCACTTCCCACTGTCTTTTTGACCCTTTTTTTTCTTTCATGAATAGTTGTTGTATAGATACATTTTTCTTGTAGATTGATATAATTGATATTTTGTACATATCGGTGAAGGTATGGAGAGCTTAACTCTACTGTCTACCATAAACCTAGAGAGCTCAAACAGGAAAGCGGTCAATTTTTTAGAAAGGAAAGGATGTGACAATCTCTTCCTAGATTTTCCAAGAGACCAAGAGATACATATACGATCTATTGCTCTAGGGATTCCCCCTAAAGAAGTGGTCCAACAGCTTAGGGATTGTGGTCTAATTAAGGATCCTGAGGATACCCAAAAGTATAGAGCCGCTGCACCTATCTTCGATTATCTTTCCTGTATGAGTCCTGAAACTGGTATCTATTGCTTTAGAGACCCGCTTTACTACTATCTCTCAAGGAAAATGATGGGAGAGATTCTTGTATTGACGTATAAGACTAAACTACGGGGTATTCGGGTGGACGAGTGGATCAATGTTTTTGAAGATGAGATTATGCTTAGAATGAGAGGTGTAGAGAGAGAGGCTAACATAATTGCAGATAGGGCGGTGGGTGAGAGTATTTGTTTGGGAGCATCCAAAGAATTCATACCTTTTTTAGAGGGCAAGGGTTTTACAGTAGAATTGATCGAGCTGGATAGGTCTTATAGCCCTCTAGACGTGTTAAGGATCAAGTTGACGAGAAGCACACTCCAGGGTGAGGAGCCGCCCCGGAAGATGGTGGCCAGACTGGTAGGATATCATCTTAAGTTCACAGATTTGATAATTGACAGCCTTAACTTCGAGAAAGGGTATCAAAGTTGGAAAGAAAAATATTCAGAAGAAATTGATGAGATTCTGTCTATGTAAAGGTTGTTTTTATTATCCATACCTTTGTTTGCATATAACCTTTACTCGGGCTTTTCTCTTGGTTTATAAGGTATGATGAGTTTCATCCCCTTCACCAAGAGTATATATCCTATAGATCCCATGATTATGAGGTATATGGTGTCTATGCCGGCTTTTATGAGAGACGCCATCGACTCGCCGAAGAGCTTCTCCAAATCTCCAGAAGCTACGATGACCAAGTCTTCTTTGAGAAAGAGGTATCCGCTGTAGAAAGTGAAAATCAGTAGGGCCACGCCGATGAAGAAGGTAGCATATCCTGCCACTTTTGCCCCCTCCATCTTAAAACCTCCTTTCCTTAAAACGCGTCTCTAAGTATTTAACTCTTCAAATTAAAACTCACAATTCAAGGGAGCCTACTGCGCCATTGGTCTTCAATGTTTAAATATAGTTTCACCATAACACTTTGACCATGACAGAAGAGTTGTTTGGAGAATTATCTGAGGCAGTTGTCATCGGAGACATCGAGAGGGCTAAGGAATCAGTGAACAAGCTGCTGGAAAGTGGTCAAGACGCCTATCAAATTATCGAAAGAAGTATCTCGCCGGGGCTGGAGGTGGTGGGGGAGAAGTTTGAGGCCAGGGAGTATTTTATCACTGATCTACTGGTCTCGGCCGAAGTTGCCAAGGAGGTCATGGGTCTTCTGGAGCCTCACATGTCGAAGACGGAAGAGAAGAGTAGAGCCGCAAAGGTCGTAATAGGCACCGTGGAGGGAGATATCCACGATATAGGGAAGAACATCGTGGCCACCATGCTACGAGGTGCCGGATTCGACGTGGTGGACCTGGGGGTGGATATCTCGGCCCAGGATTTCGTCAGTTCAGCCAATAAGGAGAAGGCAGGGATCGTTGCCATGTCAGCCCTCTTGACGAGCACCATGTTAAAGATCCCGGAGGTGATTGAGGCCTTTAGGAAAGCCGGGATTAGAGATGAGGTGAAAGTACTCGTTGGAGGAGCACCTCTGAACGAGGATTTCGCCAGGAAAGTTGGTGCCGATGCATATGGGAAAGACGCGTTACGGGCCATTGAGAAGGCCAGGGAACTGGCCGCTGGGTGACGAAGAGGGATCCTTATGAATCCTAGAGAAAGGGTTTTAGCAGCCATTGAGCACGAGGAGCCTGACAGGGTGCCCCGCGACCTCGGCGGATCTCTGTGCAGTATCCACAAGGTGGCCTACGATGAGCTGAAGAGGTATCTGGGCGTGGAGGAGGAGACGGTGGTAGCCGATCTCATACAAGGAGTAGTAAGTCCCTCCGAGAAAATCTTGGAGAGGTTTAAAATCGACACTCGATACGTCTATCTGCCGAACGTCCATATACCCGCCGAGACTCTTCCCGATGGGTCCTTCATCGACATCTGGGGTGTGAAGAGGAGGCCCGCAGGATACTACTACGATATGCCGAGCGATGGCCACCCCCTAGCAGATGTGACCACTATTAGTGAAGTGGAGGAGTATGATTGGCCTGAGCCCAAGGAGTTCATCACAGACATCGACGTAATGGAGAAGAGAGCCAAATACCTGCGCGAGAAGACAGACTACGCCGTCATCCTATCCTATGCCAGGATGGGATTCTACTTGCAGTCATGGTATATGACGGGCTTTGTGAAGTACTACATGGATCTCAAGCTTAACCCCGAGTTCGCATGTAAGGTCATGGACAAGGTCCTCGACGCGGTTATAGGGGGGACGGAGATACTGCTCGACGCCGTAGGCGACTATGTGGATGTGGTATGTACAGGTGACGATCTAGCTATGCAAGACGGCCCATTCCTATCACTGGATATGCACCGAAGATACATCAAGCCTCGTCAGAAGAGGCTTTTCGACGCCATAAAGAGCAAGACTGATGCCAAAATATTCTTCCACACAGATGGTGCCTCCTCCTATTACTTCGACGACCTAGCCGATGTAGGCGTCGACATCGTAAACCCTGTTCAAGTCTCCGCAGTCGACATGGACACGAAGATACTTAAGGAGAAATACGGTGACAAACTTTGCTTCTGGGGAGCCATCGACACTCAGAGAATTCTTCCTTACGGGACACCTAAGGACGTAGAAGAAGAAGTAAAGAAGAGAATAAATGACTTGGCCCCTAGAGGAGGCTATGTGCTCTGTGCTGTCCACAACATCCAGCCCGGTGTGCCACCCCAAAACATATGTGCCATGTATGACTTGGGGTTAAAATACGGGTCATATAGTAGACCCTAGTCTATATTCTTCACCGAATCGATCATTCCTATCTCTACCGATATAGCGTCCAAAATGTTTACATAGTGCAGTAAATCAGTACTTTAGGAAAAGGTTAAAAGATATTGGGCGATCCATTACGTCTTTAAGCCTGATGCGCGAGCCGCTATTTCAGCTATGTCCAGTACCTCCATT
>JABAOC010004753.1_pt2 | contig 19045 bp, 14 predicted proteins | sample 7062161 | NCBI WGS metagenome assembly JABAOC01 (sample SAMN14538625, study PRJNA623070) | marine sediment metagenome | biome: marine biome [ENVO:00000428]; feature: marine pelagic biome [ENVO:01000023]; material: deep marine sediment [ENVO:00002113] | place: India: Gulf of Khambhat ... | reverse complement strand
GGAGCGCAGCGGAGAGCCCGCCCCGGAAATGTGGCTACGGACAGGAGGCGCCTTCCCTTCGCCGCCAGATGTCCCGGGGTCCCCAGACGCATCGTTTTGCGTTTGGGGGGCCCCTTGACTGCGCTGACGCTTCGCTCGACATGACAGACTAGGCAAGATATCTGTATTACCTACAAACATGACACGCACCCCCGCGCGGGGAGGTCGGGCCGAAAAGTGGACTATGATACGAGGTACCGCCTGGCATGCCTACGCCTGCGTTGGCGTGACGCCCGTCGGCCATTGCAGCATTTTGATAACCGCGGTTACAGGGCCGGCATCTCGGGCGAGGGCTGCGTCTCATTGTGGCCGGGCGAGGTGTCGCGCGCCTTGACACGGAATTTGGCGGAGACATGCTGGCCGCCCAGGGCTACGGTGTAGGTGCGCCCCTTCTGCCAGCCACTGCTGAAAGCGGACCGGTTCGTACACTCGAAGTAATACTCGACGTCCCCGCTCTCGTCGGTGGCTTCCACCGCCGTCATGGTCGCGTGCCAACTCCAGGTGCCGTCGCCGATCTGGATTTTCTTGGGCGCCATTTCCCACTTCATCGGATCGGGGCTGGGCGGCTGCAGGTCCACCGCCACCTCAGTGGACCAGCCCGTAGTGTTGTGGTTGAGCGATTTGTCCCGGGCCCGGACCCGGAACCTGTAATGCCCCTGAGGCACGGAGGTTATCTCGTAAGTCGGACTGTCCCCCCAGTCACGGCCGTAGGCCGCGTGCGACGTGCACTCGAACTGATACTCGACGCCGCTGTCATCGGCGGCCGTCGTCGCCGTCATTTGGATGGAACTTCCTCCCACGCCATAGGGTTCGGTCTGCCAGGTCATGGGGTTCGGCAGCGGCGCCGCCAGGTCTTCCCGAAGAGTCCGACCCCCCCAGTGCTCGGACCAGGCGGTCTCGAGACGGTTGCCCCGGTTCCGCGCCTTGACACGGTACCAATACATCGTCTCAGGCTTCAGATTCGTATCCTCCCAGCGCGGTTCCTCGGTGGGCCCGAAGAAGATCCAGCCACTATTGTACGTCGGGGCGTAGAAGTCCTCGAAATAATACTCCACGCCGGTCCCATCGGTGGACGTAGCCGTCGTGGCCACCATGGTCATCGAGTATGGGCCGGTCGCATACGGTTTCTCCGCCCACGTCATGGGACTCGGCAGTGGCGGGCCCGGCACCACCGGAGTGGCTCGCCAGTCCCGCGCGAGCGCCGCGAAGTCGTTGAAGTCCACCACGCCGTCACGATCCAGGTCCTCTGCCAGCAGGTCCTTGCGTGTCAGCCAGCTCGTCGCGACCAGCATGAGGTCCCGGGGTCCGACTTGCTCATCGTGGTTCAGATCCGATGGGTGACCGAGGCCCGCGGGGGACAGGCTCGCCTCGGGCGTTCCGCCGTAGGCCCCGAGATTGACACGTTTGCCGTGCGGCCACAATTCGGCCGTCCAGGTCGCGCTCGGCTTGCCCGCATCGATGCACGGACTCGTCGTCGTGTCGCCGACCCACCGCCTGTTTTGCCTGTCCCAATGGCCGGCCTGCGACCTCAGGTGGTAATCGCCGTGCACCCAGACGTCGTCACGCGTGTCCGAGGCGTTCCTGGTGTCCCAATAGCCCCCCAGCACAAACAGAGGATTGACGAAGATATCGCCGACGCCCACGACCGCGCCGCCGTCGAGATGGGTGGCGCTATTGCCCCAAAAAGCGTTGTACGAGTAGCTGCCCGGCCCGTGGATGCCGCCTCCCTGGGGCGCGTCGTTGAAGGCGATGATATTGTTGGAGACAACGCCGGTGCACCTGCCCAGTCCTCCACCGGTAGCGCCGGCCCGGTTTCCCACGATGGTATTATTGGATATCGTCTGGCTGCACTCGTACAATCCGCCGCCGTGAAAATCGGCCCGGTTGCCGGCAATGATGTTGTTATGGATCGGACCGCCGCAATGGAACAATCCGCCGCCGTATGCGGACGTGGAGTTGTCAACGATGGTATTGCCGGCAATTTCACCGCTGCAAAGGTACAGGCCACTGGCGGGCCCGTTCTCGAAAATCACGTTGTCGAGAATAGGGCCGTTGCAGTAGGCGATGCCGGTGTTGTTCCCAGAGATGGTATTACCCCGGATCAGCCCGTCACAGGAATAAATACCGTCGAGAACATTGGCGAAAATTTCGTTGCCCTCAATGGTCGGCGCGGCTCCGCTCCTGCCCTTGATACCCTCGCCGGTGCAGTTGCGAATCACATTATTGACAATCGTGGGCGACGCGGCCGAGCACAGAATCCCGCCTCCGGTAATGGTGAAGCCCGTCAACATGGATTCCTTGCGTTCCCCGAACTCGAAGACGACGCTCGCCCCGGCGGTACCCTCGATAATGGTGGACCGCACGATGCCAAGGTCCCCCGGATCTTCACTACGCACCGTTATGCGCCAACCTTTGAAACTGACGTTCTCACGGTATGTCCCCGGGCTGACGATGATCGTGTCGCCGTGGCGGGCATCATTGATGGCTTCCTGGATGCTCCGGTAGTTCGCCGAGCCGTTAGTATCGACGGTCAGCGTTCTGGCCGAACAAGGAATAACGAGGAGCAGTGCCGTCACTATCGTGCTGAGTTTTCGCATATTAGTGCATTTCCTTCCGCTAAACTTGTATCAAATACCCATTATACCCATCTTCACCGCCAAGTTCAAGCATAATAAATCAGACAGCAGGCCCATTATCGCCTTATCGGACGGCATGGGTTGGAGTGGCCGCCACATGGGTTGCGTGCAGGAACACCCAACTGCCCGCCAACGTGGCATACGTCCCTCGGGTGGGCTCGCGCGCCGCCCTGAGACGTATGTGTGAAGTGACAGGGCATGACCCCCAGACGCAAAATGCCGCGTCTGCGGCACCCATGCCCGTGAAGGGTCCCCGATGCGGAATTATGCATTGGGACGCCGAGCCCGGCCGCAGGGCCATCCCCCGCCTTCGCCGACAGGCTCCGGTCCCGCAGATGCTCGACCTTCGACGGGCGCCGACGCGGCCGGCTGGGACCCGAACGCCGAATTCCCCGGTTTCGGGAGTCTTGCCGTCAGCCCAGGGCTGCCTTCTCGGAGCGTGCTGTTCGCCTCCGCCGGGCAGTACGCCAGCAGCCTATTCTGGGACAACCTCGTGGTTACACCCGTGTCCGCCACCCCGGCCCCGGGCGCCCTAGTGCTCGGCGGAATCAGGCTGGATCTGCTCGCACGGATGCGAATGCACAGGCTGCGTACGGCCCTGCTCCAGGATGAACTCGGTCATCAGCGTCCGCTCACCATAGCACAGAGTCCTCATCCGGATCCCCGCCAGCGGCGCCCTGCAGCCCTCCGGACGATGCTTCCTCGAACGCATTTCACCCTTTGCAGCCGGCACTCATGCCATACGTGTCATCTTTCACTGTTCCACGACGCGGCCATTTCCTGAGCCACGATTTCCTGGGCCTCTCGTCTGACGTTCCGGTTGGGATGACTGCGAGCCGCTTTCTTCAGGTAGGCCAGAATATCCGGGTGTCCGACGTTCTTCAACGTATCCAAAGCCCTGCGTTGAACCTCCTCCAACTCATTCGGATTGTCAATAATACTCTCCAGGCACGTGATAACTCCGGGGAGAGTTTCGGCGCTCAGTTCCTCCGTACGTCCCAGTTCGTCGATTGCCTTCTGGCGTATGCGAGGGTTGGCATGAGTGGTCGCCGTCTGAGCCAGGATCGCCTGTGTCTTCTCATCCCGCGCTCGGGCCAGCGCTTCGAGGGCTTTCCGTTGGATTCTCTCCAGCTCTTTCCGATTGTTGAGGACGCTTACGAGACACGTGGTGACGTCAGGAGAAGTACCGAGTCTCCACTCGTCGACGTCCCCCAGCCTGTCGATCGCGTCTTCCCGCATACGGGGGTCGACGTGAGCTCCCGCAATCTGAATCATCGCCTCCCAGGCATCCTTCGTCCCGTACTCGGCCAACTGGCCCAAAGCTCTCCGTCGGATTTCCTCCAACTCCTCTTTCTTGTTGATGATGGTCACCAGACAATTGAGAACCGCGGGAGAACTGCTGCTCCATTCATCGAAGCACCGGAGAGCCTCGAGCGCCCGGCAACGGATCGAGGGACGGCTGTGCGTCCGGGCGACCTGGATCAGCATGTCCAGCGCTTTCTCGTCCTCGATATTCGCCAGCGTTTCCAGCGCCTTCACCTGGATTCTCTCGGGCCCCTCCGTGCCATTGACGATGCTCAACAGGCACTCGCGAGTTTCCGGAAACGCGTAATCGCGCAACGTGCCGACAGCCTGCTCCCGTATTCGAGGATTGGCGTGCGCCTTCGCGACCCGGATCAACATATCCAGCGCCTCCCGGCTCTCCATCTGCGCCAATGCCTCCAACGCCTTGCGCTGGATGGCTTCGTCTTTGTCCTGATTCACGATACCGACCAGGCAATTGACGACCCCGGGCGAAGAGTGCCCTCGCAGCTCGTCGATCGCCTTGCGTCGGACCCGGGAATTGGCATGGGTCTGGGCCGTCTGGATCAACATATCCAGCGCTTCCGCGCTTTCCATGCGGGCCAACGCCTCCAGCGCCGCGCGCTGGTTCTCCCAAGGTTGGTCCTGACTGTTGATGAGGCCGCCCAGGCACTCGACGATCGCGGGGCAAGTCCGCTGGCTCAGCGCATGAATCGCTTCTCGTCGCACGCTCGGAGAAGGTCCAGCCTTGGCGATCTCGATCAACGCATTCTCGGCGCCGGGCGATCCGAGACGGCCCATCGTCCCCACCGCCTCCCGCCGGACGGTATCCGAAGGGTCTTGTCGCACGGTGCGAAGCAGAATCTCCAGGGCTTTCTGGTTGTCGTGCCCCCCGAGCTCATGCACCGCTTCACGGCGGACACGTTCCGATTTCTCTTTCTTCAGGACCTCGCCCAGAAAGGACAGCGCCTGGTCGTTCTGTGCCTCGGCGATATGTGCCACCAGCCGGACCTTCAAATTGTCGTCCTCGGCGCTGCGATAGAGACTCTGGAAGAGAGATACGGCTTGCTCCCGGCCGACCTCTCCGAGCCAGAAAAGGACGCCCCGCATCATATAGACCGACAGCGCGATGTCGCTGGTTTGAACCTGCTCTATGCGGCCGGAGGCCCGCTCGACTTCCAGTAAGCAGGCTACTTCCTTGGCCACCGTGCGCGGCGTCTTCCGCCGGGAATAGGAGAGCCGGGGCAACTCCACCCGGACGCCGTACACCAACTCACTCAACGTCGGGTAGTCAGGACTGACGGGCCAACGCCCGATGAAGGCATTTTCGTGCATCAGCCGCCGGCTGCTGAACCCCATCCACACGTGCTCGGCGCCCGGATGAGCCGGAATCTGCGCCAACGCCCATTGCCACCGTGCTTCCAGAGAGCCGCTCTGATCGGGATAGTGGACCACGGATAACGGCTCGTTGCCTGCCGGCTCGGAGAGATTGACTCCGTTCACAACGGCCAAAACGGTGAGGGAAGCAAGATATAGCGCGCAGGGACAGAACTTCGCGTTCCACATAGTATGTTCTCCTTATCATGACGCCCGTCAGGGGGCATTCTTTCCCGCGGCGTCTGACTGAGCAGCGTCCGACTCCGGCAGAATCACCATCGCTCCCATGGTTCGCGTTCCATACGAGTCCCGGTTGTACCCGATGATAATGGGCTTGCCGATCCTGCCCTGGACGGAGTTGGACAGAATGCGGGTCGAAGGCATAAAGAGAACGCGGGATTCTCGATTGACTTCGATCTCGAGGAGCAGGTCACGGGCCTGATTCGTTCTGTAATCCGATCGGGCCTTCAACTCCAGCATCCACGGCCCGATGGGAGCCTTGATCTCGCCGGGAAACGACAGACTGCCGAACCAATACCCTACCGTCTGTATCTCGTCGCCCAGAAATTTCCGCAGGTGCTCCTGCAGTTGCGGGGGCAATCGCGTAATCTGTGCCGCCGGAATCTCGGCCGTGAACGTTTCGTCATCCCACACCAGTTGCCTGACCCGGGAGCCCGGGATTTTCTCGACCACCCGCTTGATCGCCTCCCGGGAGGCCACCCGCCCCAGGATCACAAGCTCCCGTTTTTCATCCTCGTTCCGTTCATCACGTTGAAACAAGCTCCCGATCTGCAATTCCTTGTCCTTCAGGGCGTCCAACAACTCTGCGGAGGGCACTTGGGAGGAGCTCTCCAGAACGAGGGAAAACGGCTGGAAATCCCGGCCCTTCGAGGGAATCTCCAGCATGTAGACGCGGTACGTCAGATACTGGCCCTGCACGGTCCCGGCGCCGGCGACGTCCAGTTGCTGGATCAGGAGCAAGATCTCCTTCAGGCGTTCCGCGGGCGCTTGCATGATGAGTCGACTCGTGCTGGCGTCCGCGCGGATCTTGACTTCCTCTTCCCCGGCAATCGCCCTGATGATGTCTTCCATCTCCAGGACCGGGTAATGCCGGAGCGTGACGATTTTCGTCACGTACCCTTCCGGAGACAAAATAGGCTCGGCACCTCTCGGCGCCCGCGAAAGCTGCTCTTGTGACCACGACACGCCTGAGGCCAACAGGAGTCCCAGGCCCGCGACAAACATCGTTCGTATCTGCATCGTCTGCTCTCCTTTTCATTATAGATTCCACACGACGTAAATCTCGCCATCGTCCAGTGTTCCATACAGGACACGCTGTGACGTGGAAGCCCTCTCGGGCTTTTCCAACACGATCTTGGGATCCTCAATCTGCGGATACAATTCCTCGACGAGTCTGCCCTTATAGACTTCCATGTACCGGGTGCGCTCGATCGTCAACGGCTGGTTTGCCACCGTCGGTCGGGGAGGGACCGGCCGGCGGCTCAAAACAGCGAGCATCAGGATGCATCCGAAAACGATGCCCAGAGCAAATGTGGCGGCCGGCTGCCGGAAAAAGGCGAACCATAGCCGTATCCGCGAGCAATCGCGCCGCGGTTGCCGCCAGGAGCGTCGGAATATTTCCGCTTTCGCGCGGCAGGACAGTTCGGGCACGGCCATCCGGTCCAGTTGCTCGAAAACCGAGAGAAGGGAGTTGTACTCCCGCAGCAGGTCTTCCGGCGATGCAAACCCACGGGGGAACAGGGCCTTGAACTCTTCAAACGAAAACCGCCGATTTCTCATATGCTTGAACCTTTACTGATCGAGTTTCATAGTCAGCTTCTCCCGCAGCGCGACCAGGCACCGATGAATGTGAGTTCGGACCGTGCCCTTTCGGCAGCCAAGCAGGCGGGCGACCTCCGACAGGGGCATACCCTCGAAGTATCGCAGAACGAACGCGGTCCGCTGCTTGATACTGATCTCCTCCAGAGCATCGTGAATTCGTTGCTGTGTGATCGCGTCATCCAGTTCCCGATCTCTCACTCCCTCCTCGGACAGGAATGATTCCGTGCACGTTTCGAGATCGACGCGGTTCCCTTGCCTTTTCCATCTGCGGTAGTAATCGATGGCCGTGTTAGCGGCGACGGAGTTCAGCCAAATGGCAAACGACCTTTCGCATCGGAACCGGCCGATGTTCCGGAAGACCTTGAGCCAGACTTCCTGGACGCAATCCGGCGCCTGTGCCCTGTCGAGCACAATCCGATAGCAGATGCGATGGACCCGGTCGATATGCCGGTGATACAGGCAGGCTGCAGCATCTCCCTCGCCCTGCTGAATTGCCTCGATCAAGGCTTCATCGGACATCGAATCGTATCGGCTCATCCATATAATATGTACGACCGCCTGACGAAAGATGTATACACGCGGAAAGAGGATTGTAGGAAACCTGTCCGGATTGGGTCATGCTCTCGCCACCGAGGGCGCGGCGCTTGTCCCACCGGTGTTTTCACGGATTCCAGTGGAGCCGGCCGGCGAGGCAGAGGTTGCCGCCGGCGTCGACGCAGGCGACGGTATTGCCGAACCAGTCGCGCACGGTGAAGCCGCCGCCGGTCAGGGAGCAGTCGGATAACTCGCTCACGTCGCCGCGGAGGGACAGGTTGCCAAGCAGATCGATATAGCCGGCGATGCTCTGATCGGGACTGCGGAAAACGAACGCGCCGGGGGGCGGCGTCGGCTCGGCATGTGCGATCAGGGCGCCCTGCAGAATCAGATCGCCCGAATCGTCGAACTCGGCCACGGCGTTTCCGAGATAGCCCGTGACAGAGAGGATGGAAGTACCCGCCGAGACCGGGACCAGGCCGCCCCTGGTCATCAGCAGCGAGTAGGTCTGATGTTCCTGCGGCACGGTCACGCCCCAGACCGCGACCTGCCACGTTCCCTTCTGAGGCTTCTCGACACAGACCTGCTCGATGTTATTCGTGCGGTCAGCCTCCGTCCGCTCGGCCGGTCTATTGGGCTCGTACGGGTCCAGCCGCCAGGGGTAGCGCCGTTTCCCGTCCGGGCCGATCACCACGAGGTCCAGGTCGTTCACCAGCGCGTGGGCGGTGAGGGGATCGGCCGGGTAGTCATCCCAGACGAGCGAGATCTTCAACTCCTCTTCGCCGGACCCGACTCGCAGCGTATACAGGTCCCGCTCGCCCTGCCAACCGATCACCCCTTCCACGATCGCGTCGTCCAGCGTGTCGGCCCGGACCAGGTCGATCGCCTTTTTCGCGCTAATCAGGCCGTAGCCGAAACGATGATCCGGGCCCGGATTGCCCAGGTCCGTCGCCGTGTGGATCAGGAGACCTTTGACCGTCGAGGGCAGCGGGTCGCCGTCATGCGTGGCACGCCAGTCTTCGAGGATCAGGGCCATGGCGCCGGAGACCGACGGTGCGGCCAGGGACGTGCCGCACGAGCCGCCGTAGCGATTGCCCGGCAGCGTGGACCAGATCGAGCCGCCGCTGCGTACCTCGCAGCCGGGCGAGACCACGTCCGGCTTGAGCCGTCCGTCCTCGGTCGGGCCTTTGTTGCTCCACGCCCACAGGGAATTGTCGTCGGAGTTCGTTGCACCCACGGTCACGACGTTCTTGCCCACGGCGGTGCACAGAACGGTTGCCCAGCCGCCCTCGTTGCCGACGGCCCAGACAATCGAGATCGGCTTGCCCAGCGAGCCGCGCACGATGCCGTCCATGGCCGCCGTGTAATCCTTGTAGGCGTGCCATTCGACCTTGGCCCAGGAATTGTTGGCGATGTCGATCTGATAGTCCCGGATGGCCTCCTGGTACTGCCTGCGCAGGCCGCTGACGTTGTCCCACGAGTGGTACGAGACGAGCGTGGCGGCGGTGGCCATGCCACGATAGCGGCGGTCGGGCAGCAGTCGGCCGTCGCCGATCATCGTGCCGGCTACCTGCGTCGCATGGTCGCCGACCGGCCACTGGTCGTCCACATTCGTCACGCGGCCGGCCAGATCGACGTGCGTGTCGTCCGGGTGCTTCGATTCCCACTGGCCGATGACGACGCCCGAGCCGGTCAGATTGTAAGGAGCGACCTGGACGGAATCGATGTCGAGCGCCAGCCGCACCCCGTCATTGAGGTCCGTGGAGGGGTAGTGCTGGTCGATCCACTTGACACCGTCATACGCCGCCAGGGTGTAGATAGCCGAGGCCGGCAGGTGAAAGACCAGATTGTTCTCCACGGGATCCCGGTCGAGAATCGCGCCGCCCAACCCTGTAATCGCCGCGGCGCCGGCCTCCAGTGTCACATCCTGAAAGAACAGCGCGGTCAGCCACGCCCGGCCGTCGGCGGCGGTGGAACAGGTATTGATGCCCGTCTCGCGGATGGCGGGGGCGAGTTTGTCCTGTGGCAGGATTTCGCAGACGGCCCGCACGCCCGCGAGCCGTGCGACCTCGGCCGCGCGGTCCGCCGGGACGCTGGCCAGCCACGCGCGATTCGGGATATACGACAGCAGCTTGACGCCTTCCTCGACGAAGGCGGCCCGCCGCTCGACGGTCGGAATACCGTCCAACTGGATGAGAACGTGCATTCTGTCCGGGGCCGCTGCCACCAGCCGGCCGCGCAGGCCCGCGCTGACACCGGCCGCGGGCACGAACCGCCGCGACTTGAGGATCACCTCGTCGCCGCCGGCCGCGACCGCCGCGCTTACCATGGTCAACATGGCAGCAAGAATGCCCGTCTTGCCCATGACTGCCCTGCTCCTGTGTGAATGACGCAGCCTCATCGTCGCAGGCTCCCCCGTGACTCCGTCACGCCGGACCCGCCGGCCGCCCCAAGCCGTTCTCCGCATTTCCGGCCTCCGTCTATACGAAAACCGCTGCGCTCCTGCCCGACGCGGAGCGAACGAACCGGCATCCGAATAATCCCTTCACCCCGCGCACGCCCTGGACCGCCGACACAACGATAATTATCAGACCACCCTACGGCTGTCCGACTACAGCCTATTATACCATCTGCACCCCCATCGTTTCCAGCGCCAATCCGCATGGCATCGACACATCGGTGCACGTCATTCCGATATGTACAGTGCTCCCATGCTGCTTTATGAGGAGGACAGATGGCACACGCAGTTGCTGCCACCCGGCCGCAAAACGGGGCAAGCGTTCTGGCTCGCCTCCGCAGACGGGTGGCAGCGTCAAGCGAAGCTTGGCGATGGTCTGACGCCTGTGCGGGGGAGCCATCGTCAAGGCCTACGGCCTTGACGCTGCCACTCTGGAACTCAAGATCAGATACGCGTCGTGATCTATCGCGTTTGGGGTCTCCACACCCTTCGGCCTTGCCGTTGCCACCCGAGTCAACCACCGCTTCGCTGTTGAGCACCACGACGCAACCGCTCTAGTCTTCGGCAAGCGGACGGCGTGACGATTCACCACCTGATTACCTGGCGCTGCGACTCTACGCCGGATTCCGAAGCTGCGCCGGAGTCATCGATAGCGACAGGGGCGGGTGCAGGCTCGCCTCTTGCGGGGACCGTTGCGACGAGCTCCGCGACAAGCTCCGCACTGATCTCGCCCCATCGTCCGGGACCGGTCCCGGGTTGGCACGCGGCGCCGCGGACGCACACGGCATCAACACCCGCAGCCCACAAGCCGGGCAGCTCGTCTTTGGTGATACTGCCGCCGACCCAGGCCTCCAGACCTCTATCGTGGCATTTCGCGATTAACTCTTCGATCTCATGGAGCCGATAATAGTCCAACAGACCCATGCCGATCCCCTTGTCGAACGTATCGACGAGCAGCCCGTCGGCCTTCATGTGCGCCGCCAGGTCCGCTCCGTCCTTGATCGGGTCGATGTACCAGCGTGCCAGCCGCTCGTCAGCGAACAGCACGGGCACGCATCTCTTGCGCGGGAACCACTTTTTGACCGTGCGAACGAGGGCGGGCCCGAATTCCTGTGCCTCCCCCAGCGGCATTTTCGCCAGGCCGAGCTTGATGATATCCGCCCCGGCCAAGGCCACACCAAGCGCCGCCTGACAAGCCGTCGAACGCCCAGGCTGCTCGCCGCCGATATTCGTGGCAATCGGTATCGATTGCGGCACGGCGTCGCGCACCGCCAGGATATTGAGCGGATACGGCGTGCCGAGCGCCGACGCCGGATACTCCACATCTACGATTTGCGCCCCGCCCTCCACCGCCGCACGGGCTTCCGTCGTGCCCCGCACGCCTACCAGTAATCGTTGTCGCGATTCTCTCATGATCAAACGCTCCACTTCAACGGCAACTTGCACCTGTTCGTCTTCCCAATGGAAATACGCACCGCAAGCCCCCTCCGTTTGACACCCGCCTTGCCCATAACTACCCTGCTTCTTAAGGGATGTTGTGTAGACGCATGTTCGCAGGCCCCCCCTGCATTTGCTGCCTCGGGCTGTTTCGACGTCCGCTAAAAAGGTCGATTCCTACATCCTGCGCCCCCGGTTCGCGCACAAGCGTTCGCGACGGCGTCCGAATGTACGTCAGATTGCAAGCCACCGTACTACGCACTCGGCCTGTGAGCGTCCCGTATTGCCGGAGGTACGGCCACGATGATCGGGCCGCCCCGCCCATCTGCTCACTAATATTACAGTATTTTCGCCCTGTCGTTTCCAGTGGTGATTGGCGTGGGCCGGCAGCGGAAGTGTGACGACCATAGCGGCCTGAGGGTCTGGCCGCCGCGTGTTGTGGTTCAAATCCGACCTCCGGATGGGCAGGCTGTTCCTCGGCAAGCCACACCGACGGCACGCATCCCGACAGTGCAAAGCCCGGCATGGAAACCGGCGGCCAAATTTGGTATACTACTAATAAGTGTGCGATGAGTGCAAATGAACGACGAAGACCGGCGAGTGGCCGCTTCGGCATCCGCTCAGCCGGAGATGCGGCTGGTCCCGCGAGATGGAGACAATCATGGCCAAGGCCAGTGTTGACCCCGCCGAGTTGCGAAGGTTCGCCCGGGACTTGACCCGGTTCAACTCGGAGCTCGAGACCCTGATGACCGGCCTCCAGATCCGCATGAGGGAACTGGAGAGAACCTGGACGGATCAGGAGCAGAAACGGTTCGCCCAGGAGTTTGAGCAGACCGTGAAGACCCTGAGCCGTTTCCTTGAGGCCTCCGGGCAACACGTGACGTTCCTGGGCAAGAAGGCACGGTATATTGAGGACTATCTCCAGCAGCGATAGGAGATCGGATGAGCCGGCAAGCCAAAGTGAGTTCCTTCGCGATGCTCAGGCGGTTTCGAGCCTCGCTCGTGACCTTTGCCTCGGTCGCATCCGGTGCGCTGGACGAGGCCAGCGCGGACCTCGAAGGAACCCGCTTGTGGCTGCGAGGGGACCAGTACCGCTACTGGAAGAACCAGGTCCGCGCGTGCACGGAACGGTTCGTGCGGGCCAGGCTCGCTCTCGGGCAAAAGGAGGTCCTGGACCGGGCCCTGGCGGGCAGCCGCAGCTCGTGCGTGGACGAGAGGAAAGCCGTGGCGGCGGCACAGAGGCGGCTTCGGGAAGCGGAGGACAAGCTTCGACAGGTCAAGCTGTGGAATCGCCGGTTGGAAAAAGAGTCGCTGGACTTCCGGGGAGCCACCCAGAGGCTCATCAGCGCCATTGAGACCGACATCCCCAACGCATGTGCCCGTTTGGACAAGATGCTGGATTCCCTGGAGGCGTACGTCGCACTCGCGCCGCCGGAGATGCCAACGGCCGTAGGAGAAGAACTCGAGACCACAGCTCCGCCACCCCAGCAAGAGCAGTCTGAATCCGAAATGCCAAGTCCGAAACCAGAGCCGGACTTGAATGAGTCATCCAATGAGAAAAACGAAACTCCAGACACTACGTCCAAGCCAAAGCGAAATACCCAATGACCGGCATACTCTCGTGACGCTGGGCGCGCGGTCTGGAAGCCGGGGAATCGGCCATTGGGATTCGCTCGGCGGTTGGACGGTAGAACTTAGTCTCCTTCGTCGTAGAACCGGAGAGTAAGCCCATGAGCGCCTTCGAAGGCCATGCGAAGCTGGTGCAAGCAGCCAAGAAACTGATGCTGGAGTGGCATGAGGTCAGGGAGATCTGGCGCGATGAGAACTGCTTGCAGTTCGAGAAGAAGTACATCACGCCGCTGGAGGCCGGCATCCGCGCGGCCACGGTGGCGATGGAGCGCATGGGATCCATCCTGGAGAAGGCCCGACACGATTGCGGAAGCAGCGGAGAATCCGGCGTATGAGCAGCGATCTGGAAGCCTATCTTCGTGATTCGGGGCCAGGCGAGGGGACCGGCTACACGGGCCTTCTCCGTCAAGCCCTCAATGAAGTGCTGAGACTCTCCTCCGCGGTGGTCGAGCCCCTGGAATCCCAGATCGAATCGGACTGCGAGACAGCCAAGATCCAGGCGCAAGAGCGATTTGAAAGAGACAAGGACCGGGTGGAGCGGCAGTTGCAATCGCAGACGCAGGAGATTCGGCAGCAGTACGAGGCCCGGCGCGAGGAAGCCCGGGCCGCCTTCGAAAGCCAGGCTGAGGCGATCAAGATCGACGCCCGGCAGAAGCTCATGCGGGCCGCGGAGGCGGCAGCGGAGCTGGGGGGCAAGGCGGAGAAACAACGGCAGGAACAGGAAATGGTTGCAGACTTCGTGGGCGAAGGGGCCGCCACGAAGCGACAGCAGAAGATCTTCGAGGCCAAAGCGAATGCCGAGGAAATCCGCCGTCGCCTCAATGACCTGAGCGCGCAAGCCGACGCACTGGTGCAGCTTTACCGTCAAGGCAATCTTACCTCCACCGAGCAACCCAAACCGAGCGCGGACAGTGGCGCCGATCCGGGCGAGGTCTGCCGGGCACAGCAGGCGATGGCCGAGCAGCACCTGAACACGCTGGGTCAACTGTTCGTGGCCCAGCTCTTCGCGGGGGCCCGTCCGGTGCTTTTCGCCGCCGGGCTCTTAGGTGCGGCTGCGGTGCTGCTGACGACTCTGTACCTTCTCAATGTCCCCGGCCTGCCGTCGGTCATGCTGACCGGTCCGGCCGTCCTGGTTCTTATGGCCGTGCTGATCGGCCTCGGCGGGCGCGCTCTGTGGCGGCGCGCGAGGCGCCGGGTGCGACGCGTGTACGGTGAATTCCAGGAAGCACTGGCGGGTGCTCGCGCGGCCCTGGAGCAGCAGCTCGCACTCGCACTGCAGCAGACCGAGCAGGAGTGGCAAGCGTCCGTCGCGCAGACGCAAGCCGAGCTCAACGAAGCGCACACCGCGTTGGTGACGGCCAAGGCGCGCATCGCGAAGCAACGCAATGCCTCTCTGCATCAAACTGAGGACCAGCGACGGGAAGCCTTGAAGAACCTGAGGAATCGTAGAGACCAGGCAATCGGCGAGGCCGAGCAGGAGTACCAGAAGAAGCTCTCCGAGATCGAAGGCCGGTCCCGGCAAGAGCTGGCCCAGATCCGGCAGCGATACGACGAGGAAACGGCGGCGTGCGAGAGCAGGTATCGCACCGCCCGCAAATCCCTCGAGGACCGCTGGGACCAGGGTCTGGCTTCGATTGACAGGCTGCTTCGGTACGCAAACGACCTCGATAGAAGAGCCGCCGGTGACTGGGGCCATCTGCAGGATGAATCGTGGAAACCCGCGCAAGAGCCCTGTCCCGGCGCGCGGTTTGGGACAATCGAGCTGAATCTGCGGCACCTGGCCGGCTCCGTGGCGGCTCGGGCCGAGTCGATGCCCGACACGACGAAACCCGCGATCGTACCGGCCCTGCTGGAACTGCCCGACCGCTGCTCCATGCTGCTGGAGTACCCGCGCGAAGGACGACAGCAGGCCATCGACCTGCTGCGTGCGGTGATCGTGCGGCTCTTTACGTCGTTGCCGCCGGGCCAGGTCCGCTTCACGATTCTCGATCCCGTGGGCTTGGGCGAGAGCTTCGCGGGGTTCATGCACGCCGGTGATTATCTGGAGTCGCTCGTCGGAGGCTGCATCTGGACCGAGGTCATCCAGATCCAGGAGCAGTTGGAAGACCTCACGCAGCACATGGAGAACATCATCCAGAAGTACCTCCGCAACGAATTCGAGACGATTGAGGAGTACAACGAGCAGGCCGGCGAACTGGCCGAGCCGTACCGGTTCCTGGTGATCGCCGATTTCCCCAGGAACTTCAACGAAGACGCCGCTCGACGCTTGAGCAGCATCATTCACAGCGGCCCGCGCTGCGGGGTTCACACCCTGATCGCGTACGACACGCGGGGCGAGCTGCCGAGCGGCGTAGATATCAAGGACATCGGCGCCGGCAGCATACGTCTCACCTACGAAAACGGCAAGTTCGTGTGGCAAGACCAGGTGATCCGACAGTTTCCCCTCGTCCCGGACCAGCCTCCCGACGAAGCGGTCGTCACGAGAACCATGCATCTCATCGGCAAGGCAGCCGCGGCTTCTGCACGCGTCGAGGTCCCGTTTACGGCCATCGCTCCGGTCGAGGATCAAACCTGGTCACTGGACAGCCGCGAGGACCTGCGCATCGGGCTCGGTCGCACCGGCGCCACGCGCTTGCAGTATCTGCTCCTCGGCCGCGGGGTCGCGCAGCACTTGCTCATAGCCGGCAAGACGGGTTCCGGCAAATCGACCCTGCTCCATGTGATGGTCACGAATCTCGCTCTGTGGTATGCGCCCGACCAGGTCGAGTTCTACCTGATCGACTTCAAACAGGGGGTCGAATTCAAGACCTACGCCATGCACCGTCTGCCGCACGCCCGCGCGATTGCCATTGAGAGCGACCGGGAGTTCGGCCTCAGCATCCTTCACAGGTTGGATGGCGAGATGGCCCATCGCGGCGACCTGTTCCGGGAGGCCGGCGTGCAGGATCTGCCCGCCTATCGCAAGGTAACGGGCAAGACGATGCCCCGCACCGTGCTCATCGTGGATGAATTCCAGATCTTCTTCGCCGAAGACGACAAGCTCGCGCAGGACGCGGCCGTTCTGCTCGAACAGCTCGTTCGGCAGGGGCGGGCGTTCGGCATCCACGTCGTGCTCGGCTCGCAAACCCTGGGCGGCATCTTTGGCCTGGCGCGGAGTACGATCGGGCAAATGGCCGTGCGAATCGCCCTGCAATGCTCGGAGGCCGACTCCCAGCTCATCCTCGACGATGACAACGTGGCCGCCCGGCTGCTGTCGCGACCGGGCGAGGCCATCTATAACGACGCCGGGGGCGCCGCCGCCGGAAACAGTCCCTTCCAGACGGCCTGGCTGCCCGACACTACGCGCGATTCCTATCTGAACAGGATCAGCGCCCGCAAGGTTGAAACGCAGGAGCCCCGCGAGCCGCTGATCGTCTTCGAAGGCAGCGCGCCTGCCGACATTACGGAGAATCGTCTGTTGGCGGCGTGCCTTGGCAGTGACACCCGGCCCGCGCAGACCTCGACACCAAAGATCTGGCTGGGGGCACCCGTGACCATCAAGGAGCCGACGGCCGTGGTGCTCCGCCGGCAGAGCGGCGCCAACCTGTTGCTCGTCGGGCAGCGAGACGACCTCGCCATGAACCTGATGAGCGCCGCCATCGTCAGCCTGGCGGCACAGCTCCCCGCCCCGGCGGCCCAATTCGTCATCTTGGATGGAAGCCCGCCGGATTCCCTCCTGGCCGGCGTCCTCCAACGTGTTGCCTCCGCCATCCCTCATGTCTGCCGCAACGTGGTCTGGCGTGACGTCGCCGACACGATTGCCCAGCTCGCCCAGGAAACCGACCAGCGCGTGCAAGACGCTCAACACAAGGGGCCTTCCATCTTCCTGCTGGTCTTTGGTGTGCAGCGATATCGGATGTTGCGCCGCAGCGAGGACGTCTTCGCGCTTCCCCTCGATGAGGAGGCGAAACCGCGCCCGGATGTTCAATTCGCCGGCCTGTTGCGGGAGGGCCCCGCCGTCGGGGTCCATATCCTCGCCTGGTCCGACACCCTCACCACGCTGGAGCGGACGCTGGATCGTCAGACCATCCGCGAGTTCGACCATCGCGTGCTGTTCCAGATGAGCGCGGCGGACTCCAGCAACCTGATCGACTCTCCCGTCGCCAATCAGCTCGGCCTCCACCGGGCCCTGCTCTACAGCGAGGAGCAGGGCGGCCTGGAACGGTTTCGCCCCTACGACGCGCTCGCCGAAGACTGGTTGGCCGACATCGGCAAGAAACTCGCCCAAAGGTCCGGCTGACGAACGTCAGTCGGCGTACGCGGGACTCTTCGCTTTCTGCCTCGGCAGGCTGTTCTCGCGGCGAACGGCGCATTCAATCGATGATGGCCTGATGGGCGAGGGCTTCGAATTTGTCGTTCAGAGTCGCTCTGCCGGCGGGGTTCACCTGGGCCATGCAGACGCCGAACATCTTCTCCACGGGGTCGATGAAGAAGGTCGTATACCAGAACCCGCCCCAGCGGTAGGCGCCGACGCTGGTCGACTCGCCGGACTCGCGCAGGCTGCGCGTTACGCCGAAGCCCAGGCCGAAACCGAAATCCTTGCCCAACTCGCCGAGGTGGTCGGTGGTCATCAGTTCCACGGTCTTGCGGCTGAGCAGGCGGACGCCGTCCAGCTCGCCACCGTTGAGCATCATCTGGCAAAAGCGCGCGTAGTCCGAGATCGTCGAACACAGGCCCCCGCCGCCGGAGCAGTACCTATGGGTCCCCTCGCAGGGGTACGTCACGGTAATCTGCATGGCCCCTTCGCCAAGAATGCCGTCGGGCAAGCGCTTCAGGCTGCCGTTCGGGTCGGGCCCGTAGACCGCGGCGAGCCTGGACGCCTGGTCCGCGGGCAACCGGAAGCAGGTGTCATTCATTTGCAGAGGCCCGAAGACTCTCTTGCGCAGGAACTCGTCGAACGGCACACCGGAGACGACCTCGACCACACGGCCGAGCACGTCCGTCGAGAGGCCGTAGGTGTATGCGTCGCCGGGATGGTGCACCAACGGCAGTTGAGCGAGTCTCTTGATGTCGTCGGCGAGCAGGTCTTCGTCCTGCCGCAGGCCGTGCGTGATCCCCGCCTCTGCGTACTTCGCGCCGACGCGGCTGTCCCAGTGATAGGTCAAGCCGGAGGTGTGCGTCAAAAGATGGCGTATCGTGATCGGCCGCTTGGCAGGCTCGATCTGCTCCGCCGACGCACTGACCAGCACCTTCGCGTCGCGGAATTCGGGAAGGTATCTCGAAACAGGGTCCTTGAGCTGAAAGTGCCCTTCTTCGTACAGCATCATCACGGCCACGCTGGTGATGGGCTTGGACATTGAGGCGATCCGAAAGACCGTGCCGGGATTCATCTCGACCTGCTTCTCCCGGTCCTGCATACCTACGCTCTGCCGATAGGCAACCTTGCCTTCGCGCGCCACCAGGGCGACCGCGCCGGCCAGCAACTTGTCATCCACGTGCTTTTGCATCAACGCGGTGATACGGTCCAGCCGTTCCTGTGACAAGCCGACGGATTTGGGCGACGCTTTCGGCAGCCCCCTGCCGAGAGCCGACGGAACAAGCGCGATCAGGAGCGTCAGGATACAGAAGAAGGCACACTTGGCTCTCACCATAGCATCATACCTCCAGGACAATGGGAGTATTTCGATGCGGGTATCCTAAGCACTGTGTCACGGAAAGCAAGGGAAATCGGCCCCTGCCGCGTGTACAGCGTCTGCGAAGACTTTGGGGCACTGAGGCTGGGTGGCAGCGGCAAGCGCCGGCTTGCCGATGG
>JABAOC010001171.1_pt3 | contig 19046 bp, 25 predicted proteins | sample 7062161 | NCBI WGS metagenome assembly JABAOC01 (sample SAMN14538625, study PRJNA623070) | marine sediment metagenome | biome: marine biome [ENVO:00000428]; feature: marine pelagic biome [ENVO:01000023]; material: deep marine sediment [ENVO:00002113] | place: India: Gulf of Khambhat ... | reverse complement strand
TTTGATGGCCATCCAAGCTACAAATAAGTTTTATAAGAAGCCTGAGACTCAGGTAGAGATCGACAAGATGATTGAAGTGACGACCCACGCAAAATATGGACCTGAAACTCCATATTGGGTTTTGAAAATTATCTCTCACAGAAAGTTGATATCCTTATTTACCAAGTATTTTGTTGATGATATTGCGACTGAATTCTGCAATGGGATGAAGTTCTCTGATCTCAAAAACCCCACTAAGTCTCAAATGCTTATGTTGTATTCAAGATACCAGTATGATTGTGTTTTTGTAGATCCAAAGAAACCCACAACTTATCGGCCCATGTTCAGATACACTGCGGATTTTGATGAATATATCAATACCCCATTTACTGAGCTGAAGAAGCTGGGTGGAGAAAACACGGATATTAGCTTCAAAGACTGGTTAGTACTGAAGAAAAAGGCTTTCACCGCACCGAAAACTGCGAAGGCCAAATTTTGGAAAGAAATTTCTAAAACCAAATTTGATGAGAAAACTTTACAGATTTTATGTAAAATTCTTTCATCCGAAGAAATCAACTTTGCCTTGTGTCTTTCAATCAACAAGATTAGAGGAAAGAGAGCCATGATTTTTGAAGCCTTAAGTCAAGGTTATTGGCTACTCTTGAAAACTCCAGATCTTGATCGAAAAGCTTTTGTTGACAGTTTTTCTGTTCTTCAACATGTTCGTTATTGGGAGGAGGCTTCTTTTCAATGGAGATTGAAAAGTAAGAAAATTCCCTGCCATAAGCTGATAAGCTACTTTGATATTATCAGCAAGAACCAGGAACAAAAAGCCGTGTTCACTAAGATGCTCTTGGATTCAAAGAGCCTCAAGAACATTGTTCAAACCATCATGGGCCCAGAAGAAAAGATCCATTTTGACGAAATCTTTCAAAAGCATTACCTTGAATCTCCAAATAAGGCCAATTTACCCAATGTTCTTCAATTTATTGAAGAATTTGATAAACAGGCGAAACATGAATATTATAGGTGGACTGTTCTTGGATGTGGAGATGACGAAGGAAATGATTTCTGGATAGAAATGGATGCCATAAATAATATTCGAAAACCAGCCTATAAATTAGCAGCAGCCTTGGATCATTCGAAGTTCAATGATTACAACCAAGTTCTCTTATCGTTATCTACAGACGAGAAGGTAGGTTATTGGTTCAAGAATTAACTTGAAAAAAATAAAACATCCTGCTGAGAAATCAGCTAGATGTTGAGAAAAGATTTTTATTCTTAAAAAGATCTATGAAATGTTAGCAACCAGGTCTGAGCCATCGGCTAATATAGTCAAAACCTTGGAAACGCTTCCAACAGGGAAGGCTCTAGATATCACCAATATGAAAGCCGATTTTACTGGTGCTTCTGGAGTTCCATCCACTGGTATCACATTCGCTATCTCTGTAACCTTAAACGATAGAATAGGGACTAAACAGATCACTGGATTTATGACTTTGGGTAATCTTACTAACGAGGTAGTACTTTTAGCTTTATTGGATGAGATCATTAGCAAATATCCCAACGCCTCATTCAAATTTGGTGGGACTATTCCAGATCTACCAAATGCGATTAAAGAGAAGATCAGTGTAATGTTGGATGAAATTTATGTGAAGAAGAATAACGCTAAACCAGATAAATTAGAAATCCCGGCCATTCCTGAAATCAATACTCCAGGCGAATATATCAAGTCTAAATCAGCTTTCATCATTCTTCTTCCTAATCAGGAAGAAGTTCCGGTGATCCCAGATTTATCACGAGTTACGCCAAGTTTAGTTAGTGGAGTTCAACAGCCAACCCCTCAAGCAACGTCTACACTCCAGTTTAATCCAGCAGATATCCAACAAACGGTCAGAGTAGCTAGTCCGGCCTCGAGTTTAGAATCTTTTGATGATATTTTTGGAAGCCCATCTCCCGCACAACCACTAGCAGCCGCATCTCGACCAGATCCAATGGCTGAAGTTAATGCAGCCCTTGGTGAAACTTTTGATATAAATAGAGTCAATATTGCACGTTCTACAAGAGCAAACCGTTATTATACCTTAGAGCAACTTAGTTCCATAGCCAATGCTCTGACTGGAAGTAGCTATGGAACTAAACCGATAATAGTTGGAATGATTGTTCAAAGATATAATGCATTAACTGCAGTTCACCCAGATCCAATGTCTGGGGTTAATGCAGCTCTTGGTGAAACTTTTGATATAAACAGGGTCAATGTCGCACGTTCTACAAGAACCAACCGTTATTATACCGTACCACAACTTAAAATAATAGCCGGGGTTCTGGCTGGAGATACCGCAGGAAATAAACAAACTTTAGTTGAACGAATTACTCGAGTATATAATGTATTAACTGGAAATGGAAGAAGAAATGGAGTAGATATTAGTAGAAGTGATTCTATTGGATTATCAGATTCGTTCTTCTAAAGTAACTTAAATATAAAATACAGATCCCTCTGAAAAGAGTAATCTGTTCTCTGGTAAGATAAATAAAATTGATCCTTTGATAATCAATTTATCCCTTTCAAACTATGAGTCCAACCAAAATTCCTCAGGCAATAACCGTCAATCTTAAACCCCAAGACACGGTAGTTACTAAAGGTCAGGTCAGGTGCGCCAAAATTTCAAGAGGAGTACATCATCCTCAAATTCCTGGATTTACCAAAATCAATGCTAGTAGTACTGGACCGAAATTTTGGAAAGTTTTATCTCCATTTAAGATCGGTCCAATTCGTATCATTGAACCGATTAAACCAAATGCTTATTTTCCTGATGGGATTCATCCAGGATTTGTCAGAAGTTCTACTCTCCCCGGTAAACAAGAAGCTATTTGTCAAATCTTTGAAAACTACTGGCAGGGGTCCAAGATTTATAGGCATGAAGTTGATGAAAAAGGTCAGATTAAGAAATCTTTCTTTGATCGAAGACCTAAAGCTTTTGTTATGACCAAGGGTAAAAGAAGATTTTTTCCAAAGAGAACTCATGGGTTTCCTATTTCTTCATATTATGGAAGTATTATGGATTATGTTCAATCTAGGAAGCTGATCTATTGTCCACTTTATGCCATGTTGGTTGAAAATACCCCTCAGATAAAGAATCTAAAAGAACGATTAAATAAAGGAGAAAATTTTTTGATTGTTGGTCCGGACGGAAGAGATATTCCAATGACCGAACAAAGTCTGAGAGAAGCGGTCAATGATCCGGAGCATATTTTTGGACATGAATTGGTCATTTGTTGTTTACTGTTAGGTTTCAAGGTCTGGAAAGATCGACCAGTTAGTGCGAAATAAAACATGAAATAGAAAATACAAAGATGAAACATATCTCTCCTAAAGGAGCTATATGTGATTATTTTTGATTTCATGTTTTGTTATGTCTTGTGTTTTCCACAATATTGTGGATTATTTGTTGGAAACTTAGCTTTGCATCCACACTTTTGACCCTTCTTTTTACCACTTTTAAGTATAGCAATACAAGGTATTCTTCCGGGTTCTTCCATTTTGTAGATGGAATTTTTCTTTTGGCCTGTAGCTCTTGTTCCCCTATCCGTTTGTTCATCGGTTTTATAGTACATTGGTCTTTTGTATTTCATGATTTTTTGTATATTTTTCCCAATAATTTTGATCCTTTCTTCATCAGATGATCTATTACAGTACAACATTATCATACCCATAGATTTTCCATAAGCTCTTGGGTTGGGTAACCCGGTTGAACATTTCATCTGTATTACCCCTGGTAAATCTCCATTTCTAAATTTAGTAACAACTATTTTCCACATTTTATCTAGTTCATTATTGTGGTAATGCAACATCCATTTGCCAGTGTTGCAGTATTTTCCTTGAAATTTTGAATCGTATTCATATATCCAATGGCAAGTTTTGATTTTGGTAGGATCGACGATTTCAGCCTGTTCCATGTTAGTAGAACATCTCTAGAAAAACGAACAGAATCAATTTTTTGATCTCTTTTTCTATTAACACGGGAGAACTTACCAGTACTTTTACAACCTCATGGTTGCGAAAGTGTGTTTTGGCGTTAAGCGAATATCAACGAGCGATAAATACTCTTTTGATTTCTCTTCCTTGCTCAAGATTAATAGTGTTGGTATTAGGAGTTCCATTTAACGAAGGTTGACCATTTTGCAGAACGAGAGCCGTGGAAACTACAGCTTCTTCTGGAGGAACAACAACTGGAGTCACGCCTTCTATCGAAAGATTTTCATCAATACCTTCAATATCGCTAGGAGATAGTTGGGTCATTTGAGCCAGGGAAATAGGTTGAATATTCAGGTTTAGACCTGGTTGGGCGATTTGAAGTTTAGGTGTTGGGGTCTGTTGGATAACCGTTGCAGGAACAGAGGTTAATTTTATAGGACTCATCTTAAGAGTCTGTCCACTATTAACCAATGGATCCTTAGCAATAGTAAAACTGGCACTTTGTTTTTCGTGAGGAGGATCTTCCAAAAGACTCTTGTCTAACTCAGTAAATCCTCCCATTGGCAGAATAGCTGGATTCAGCATGTTCATTCGGCAGCAATACCTGGTGACTCCTAGCTGGTCCATGATTTCTTTGGGAGTTCTCCCAGCTTTGATTTGCTCTTCATAGAAGATTTGATATTGTCCTATGACTTTTCCACAAGTGTAGCACCTAACTGGAAATAATGTTTGAAGCTCTTGGAGATCCATCGAATAAATATAGCCTAAATGGACTGGTTTGTCATGAGCTAACGAGATAAAGATCGTTCATTTTTGATTACAGACAATGATTTTCATTCATCCTCCACAAAAGCCATTTTCACAAACTTTACCAACTATACACTGGCTATTCTCTTCACACCGATCTCCTTTTATCAGCGGAGTGCCTTTTACACATTGATTGTCAGCTGAACAGTATAAATCAGCTCCACATTGATCAGGTTTAGAGCAACTTTCTCCTTCCAGCTTGCCATCGGGAGCTGCTATGAGAAAAATTAATACCAAAGCAAAAGCCACAATAACAATAAAGACAAAAATCAAAAAGGCCCAAAATTGCCAACCTTGAAAAGCAAAATTCTGTGCGTAGCCAGGCGTTCCGACCTCAAAGCCGGTTGGTGGTGGGTCTTTGATTAGTCTAGGTTTGATATCAATGCCACCCAATGGCATTTCTCCAAAATCATGATAGCCATGATAAGTTGCCATTCTATCTTTTTAAGAAGACGACCAAAAATGAACAATTATTTTATATTTTAATGTTTTTAACTTTAGTTATTACAAACAAATCATACTATGGAGAGCCAAAACCCACTTGAAAAAAACTTGAAAGAATTATCAGACGAGAAAAAGTTGAAACGATCAAAAAACACTAATTTGAGACAACAATATGAATTGAAAGATTGTTTGGCAAAATTCTTAAACAAGGCGTTTGAAAAAGGAAGAATATTTACACTTCAAGCATAATCTAAAATTTTTCTCTGTTTACGATGCTCAAATAAGAAATCCAGCAATCATATTCAAACTTTTACACCATTATATCCATGGAGAGAAACTTCGATATGAAAATGAAAAAGGTGAGAAAACTTGTCGTGTTGATAAATTAATGAAAGACACACTTACCGAAATTTTTGATACTGTTGAAGACTTTGATCCTGATAACATTGAGACAAATCGTTTGACAAATGAAATATATTCCCAAGGAATAAAAATGAGAATAAAGAATAAGAATTATAGAATAACAGTAGCGCAACAATCACGTTTAATATCTGTAATATATGGAAATACTGATGATTCTATCGTAGAGAAATATGATAACTTTTATCTAGGTAAACTTTGTCCATCAGATGTCTTGAAAGAATCAATGTTTTTCAAAAAGACGTTGATAACAGAAAAGAGAAAAGAATGCCACAATATTTGGAGATTTACTGGATGATGAGTTTTACATTTATAGATATTGGAAATTAAAGGGTATATTCCAAGGAAAAAAATCTCCGGTCTCTCCATATATTCTATTTGCGTAATCAATAGATAAAGCAAACCCAGGTAAGAGAATGAAAGGTAATTAAATAAAATCTTTAAAGAAAAAGATTATGTCTGAATCGCTTCTAGATGAAAATCTTCTTAGGTCGGGGGCTCATTCGCATCACTCACATCATTTAACCAAAAGTAAGAAGAAAAATGGAGATAAATTAAGTACCGCCGAATTACTTTTAATATACCTAATAAATATTGGTCTTATAGCTCTGACTGGATGGATTATTTATTATATATTCTTTCATAAGAAAGGGAATACCGAGGGTGAAAAATGCTCTAGGAATGAAGATTGTGCGGCTGAGCACTATTGTGGAGGAGATAACCAATGCCATAAGGGAACTAATGGAAAAGCTGAGGGAGCTACATGTACCGAGTCTGGTGACTGTGAACTTGGACTAAAATGTTCTGCTGGAAAATGCTCCAAGGCAACCTAAATTATATAGTTGCCAGGCCGATTCTCCAGCCAAAGCTACTTGATGAATCATTTAACTACATCAGTAATTAAATGATGATTAGACAATTAAAACCAAGGCTATCGCTAATATAAAACTAACCATTTGACGATTTATAAACAAAAAAATATTTAACTGTCATATGACAGTTAAATGTTACCTAATCCAATCTAGTTGTTCCCCGCCTGTGAGTAATCATAAATTAAGATCAACAAGACAATGAGGGTAGTAGCCATAATCACTGCCAACCAATTAACTCGATCTGGAATCTTTATCCCTTCCTTTTGTAATTCTTCTCTGGCCATAAAATACTCAGCTAATAAAATGAATAAAATAAAGGCTGAAATAGCAAAGAAAATTTTTCCATAGTATTTACGCTCGGTTTTAACTAAACCGATGATGACAAAAGCACTAGCAATGAATAGAGCAGCCACTCCCATCCATCTAAGGATTAAATTTTCTATTCCTAATATCCTTTCAGCTGTCTCTAAGTCATCGGCATTAGATTTAGAATCAGTCTGTCTTAATCTTCCGAGAATTTCCCTTAAAATTTGATTTCTTTCCAAGTCACTAGTTACAGATGAACTAGACATCTTTTTTATAGAGAATCCAAATAATCCCTATATGAAAAAATGCCGACTGTTCTGTCAAAAATCAGCGACGACGCTGCATACGAGATTTTCTCAAAACAGCCCAACCCTTTTGTTGGGAATAAGCCAAGGCTAGATTTATATCGAAAGCCAGGATATCCAAGTCTTCAAGGACAAGGATTTGATCTGGTCCAAGATTCGGATACTATGGCCATGTCTGGTAAAGTTAGGGTAGCTGACCAACCTGATCTAATGAGAGGTAACAAAATCAATGGTAAGTGGATGGTTGACATCGCCTTTACCGCCATGGGTGATGTCGGACCTATCATTTTATTCTTTCATGGAGTTCCTTCCAACAGAAGATCTTATTATCCGATGATGAATTTATTGAAATCTTTCTGTCGATGTGTTTGCATCGATATGCTTGGGATGGGTGAATCTCAAGTTGATAGAGCCGCCGTCAAGCAAAGATATGTTGAAAAGGGAAAAAATATGGGAAAAGATTGGTCCAAAGACTGGCCTTATCAATGTTGGCTTTGGGAACATGACGCCGATTATATCAAAAATTTTATGCAAACTGTCTATCCCAATGAAAAATTCATCTTTTTCTCCGATGACTGGGGCAGTGGATCAGCCTTTCATTATGCAGCTAAATATCCTGAAACTATCTCAGAACTGGTTTTCTTAGATCCGGTAGCTCTGGATGGTTATCCAGTCAATGAAATTCAAGCAATTGGTCGGGCTTCAGCCTTACCTGATGAAATGTATCAGATGGCTATGGGAGCTTTTGATCAGATTGCCATTCAAATTTATAAAACTATGGTTCACAAACCCGATGACGTAATCAATCAGTATACCTACCGTTGGATTCAAGGTACCTATGTCAATGTTGATTATGTTAATGGATTTTCATCAACTATGCAACTCAACTGGAATAACTTGAGAAATCTTTCTGATCGAGCTTACGTTCTCGGAGGACCTCAACTTCTTCCTTACCATTCCACCAAAAATCCAAAAGGTGTTAAATATTCCAAATATATGGTCGACCTTTTAATCCTATGGGGAGCTAAAGACAATATGATGCCAGAAGCTCAACGACATCGATTGAGAAATCTTATCATGATGACTTCCACTGCTAGGGTTCAAACTCGACAGGTTGCAAAAGCAGGACATTTTGCTGCCTGGGATAATCCTGATTTGGTTGCTGCCATGACATTGGACTATTTGATTGAACGCTATGATCCAAAAGCTTTTGGTGACTTCTTCTTTGGTTTCGGAGAAACCAAAATATGGAAGGGCGATGAAAAACAAGTGCTTGAAGATTTAAGGAGTGTCTCCTTAAATTCAACAGATGTCTCCGATTTGTCTACATCTCAAGTAATACTTACTCCTGGGCCTGTGGCTACACCATCCCTGGTCTTGTCAACAGGTACTACATCGATTCCTCCAGCAGCAATTACTCCAAGCGTTATTCCATCTCCATCTCCAGCTGCTAATCTAGTAAGTCCAAATATCGGAACCTTTACCTCTCCTACATTGGAAATCTCTACAACATTTCCGACGAGTTCAGTTCAGTTAGGTTCTGCATCAGCATCAACTGGAACACCAAGTTCTTTAACTCTACCAACCTTGAGTTTAAACGGTAATTAATCTTTCTAATAAAAATTCAACATTTAACTATCCTGATAGTTAAATGTCCGACTTACTAGCTAAAACTTTATTGATAGATTACAATCAAAGATTTATTTTCCAATTTCTAAAAAGATATCCTGAGTGTTGAATTAAATCATGAGCGGATTGTTATTAGCCCCATTAACCCTTGGCCAACCTAGGTTAACCTTGGGACAACCTACGTTTCCCCAATTTGGTCCAACGGCTACTCCTATTTCAACTTCAACTTCGACTAGTCAGGAAAATAAAGCCCTCAAAGAACAGGTAGAGAAAAATAAGGCAGATATAGCAGAATTAAAGTCTGTAATAGAAAGTCTCAACATTCCTAAACCAGGTGCTGTAGATTCAAAAAGTTTTGAAGAACTTACAAGTAATGTAGAGATTTTGTACAAAACTTTGATGCCAGATCCATCTAAACTATATACTGCAGCTAACGCTTGTTATTATTTGGTCTATAAACAAAAGGGTAGATATGCTTCTTCCACCGAATATAGGTATTTTGTCTTCATGAGAGATGGAAGATGGTACAAAGACAGATTTCAAAGACCAGAGCTTATAGATGGATTGCTTAAATAAGATAGTTTCATACTTCAACATTATTTTCACGATATTTTTTAACATTTAACTTTAGGTAAAGTTAAATGTTATTTTAGATTCATAAGTCAGAAAATGATCTTAACAAATAATTCATATCTAAAACAAAATGGAGAGTCAGCTGACCAATGGACATGGATCGTTATTAAACAAGACAAAATCTCAGATCTCATTGAAGAATGATCCTTTTTTAAGCTCCAGTTGGCTAAATAAATTTTATATGCTGTTGAAATTTGGGGAAACAATCGTAGAGTCCAAAGAGGTAAGTTTAGAACTGGTTTGTTGGTGGGTAGAGGAAATAAAAAGAATTAATGCATTGGATATTGACCCAGATACTATAGAGATGAATGAGGATAACATCGAAGTTATTAAGGCAAAACTTGAATATTGGAAAAAACTACACCAAAAATTAGAAATTATTTTTGGTAAAGTAAAGAATCTGATCATTAAATTCCAAACTGGTATTGACTATGAGAAATTAAATATAGAAAGATCTACTTATGCTAATGGCTATTATAGCTCGTCTCAAATAAAAAGTTTAGGTAAAAATCTGGGCCTTAAACTAACGGGAACTAAGGCCCAAAATGTTGTAGCTTTGAAAAAATATCTCAACGAGCTGGGTCATATTGAACAAAACGAATCATCAGATAAGTAAATATTCTTATAGTTGAACTATAAGAATGTATATATTTTCATTTTGTCATTTCCGTAAAGCTAATTACCTTAAGTTTTGGTGCTGGTTCCTCAGATACTGGAACAGTTAACGACGTTTTTACATCATGGGTAAATTGATATTTATTGTCTGATTTTTTCTTAAATAGTTTGATAGTTCCTTCTTCATTTCTCTTTCTTAATTCTCTTTGTCTCTGTTCAATGAAGTGTTTAGCTTCACCAGCTATCTTTTCGTTCCTAAGCCAAATAGCTCTAGTTAAATTTTGCCACAGCTTTCTAGATTCATACCATTGTTGATCTTTAAGTTTTCTACAAATCATATTGGTTTTAAATTTATCAACCAATGTGTCATCTAGTAAAATTTCTTTTGGGAAGGAAACATCGCCAGTAGATAAACTGTTTGATAATTTTTGAATGTACATATTATGATTCCATTTTCCACTAATTTGATATAGACTAGTTTTACCTTGTTTAATTACTCCTTTAACCGTGTTTATTTCTATTTTAGTTCCAAATAAGGGATTTTTTGACGCGAAAAATTCGATTTCTGTGTTTAATTGAGTTTTTTCACAGACAATTCTTGTTTTTCCATATAATTCTAATTGTAAATCAGTGGCTAATATATTAGGAACAAATCCAGAGGGATAAGTTATTCGATATACTTCTCCATTTTTCAATTTCAAAGTTGCTGAACCCACAGAATCAGCACCAATAGATATGGGAAACATATATTTTGAAACCATATGGATAGAGCCATTGAAAACAAATTCATGAGTGTTATTCTTCATACAGAAAGCTGAAATTGGAGGATGATGCGAAACTTGCTCTGAATACCATTCTAAATTACCGTCTTCCCTAAGATCAAATGAACAACAGAAAACTTCACCTAAAATTGGATTGTATGGTTTCCTTAATTTATTTGGCTTTAACCTAAATGGTGATAAATACCATTGAACGATGCCAATCATTCTCTTAATCGGATCTTCTTGTTTAATAGCATTAATCAAAAGTCCAGAGAAACTATTGCAATCAGCATAGGCTTCTAATAAAGATCTGGGTTCTAAAATATTGACTGGTAAAGTGGTTTTGTGTAGACTTGATCCGGGGGAAAGGCTTTTAATTAAAGACCAAATCAAGTTTTTAGGTGGATCTTTTAATCCTGGAGGTTCCTTTCCATTCCAACCTTCGGCTGGATCAAAATAATTTTTTGTTCTAGCCTCTTGAGGCTTTGCATAGGTTTTAACTTTAGTATCTGGTTGATCCATGATCTACAATAGATTTTCTTCTGTGAATGGTTAATAATAAATCTTATCAGTTTCTTTTGCCAAATAAAATTGATTAGTTGGATCTACAAAAAACGTCGAGAAACTCAATGAGTATTTTATTCGGTGAATTAGTCGATAGCATTGGTGGAATTGAAAATATTCCAATTCTTTTAATAAGATTTTTTTCAATATTTATATTCTCTTTGGGAATACTTGTTGCATTTGATGTTAATAAAGATTCGTCTTTGTTTATAGGAGGGATTTCAATGGGCTATGGATTAGCCCTATTTTTTCAGCCGATTAGTACTTTAGTGTTGACACTAATTTATCTTATTCCCCTTATACAATTTAAAAAGTAGAATTACAAGAAAATGTCGGTGAAAATCACCAATATTTTTATTTAGTAAGTTTTGGCACTTTCCCAATCCTTATTTTCAAGATAACAGCATGAATATCCCATAAGACCTGATTGCTGTCAAGATATTTTTGAGCGGCATGATATAAATTATACAGCATTTGGAAAGTAATCTTCTCATCATTTTTCCATTTTCCAATATATTCACTGTCGAAATGATCATAAAATTCATCCAACTTGTATCCAGTGAAAGGTAAAGTTTTTTGTTGTTGGATGTAAAATTCTTTGAAAGAACAACCTATACAATTTCCTATAGATTCCAAGGAATTAGACAGATGTTCCAACACAATCTTTTTGCCAAGTTTGAAGGTTTCTTCTTTGGTGCCGAAGTAAGCTTTAACTTTCAGATTGTCACCATAATCAAGTTTATGGGTAGCTACGGTTAGATAATAGATCTCGGTCATCATACCAGTTGTCTAACAGATTTGATCTGTTTTGAATAGATAAATAATTGATCAATTTCCATCAGGATTGTTGGTTTGGAGACATTTCTGGCAATAAGCACGGTATTTATTGTCAATTACTCTGGAAGTGTAAAAAGCTCTATTTCCACATTTATAGCATTCTCCTTTATATCGATGACTATTACAAACATAATAAACTATTTCTCCAAAAATCTGTTTGTAATAGGGAAAATTCCCGCATACATGGCATCTATTTTTGTCTTTAGGTGTAGTTGACTCCATGGTTAGAAGGTTATTAAGCTGATCAAGGAGAAGCTTTTTAATCAGTTTTCGGACAAATTGACATAAGCAGTTAAAAGCATTTTTAGGAGAAATTCTCCAAAAAATTTTATTATCGAATCATAAATCATAGGTCATTTCTTTGGATGATGTCATAGTTGACCCAGAGCAAATAGATGAAGATGGCCAGATAGGCGATCAAAGCCCATCTAGCAAACTTGGCATAAGGCCAAATGAGGTACAACCACCAAATTCCCAATGCAAAAGCCGCGAATCCTATCACCAACGCTGATCTTGGATCTTCAGCATGGAAAAATACTGAAGCCCAAATTGCAAATGCCGCGAGATGGAATAATAAAACGGCTGATAGTAAATTTCTATCATTTTTGCATGGATCACAATCAGCTCCAATATGTCCTTCATAAGCTATCCAAATTAATAAAATAAATTCTACCACAAGAATTGGAATTATTGCCTGAGTGTTAGGCGCTAAACCGTGTTTTTCAAGAGAACCCCAGTAGCCGCTGCTAGATCCCGTATGAATTGCCCAAAAGACTAAAGCAGCCAATATAATTACAAGAATAAATGCTGCCCATAATGGCCAATTAAGCAGGTGTCCACATAGATTCTTTGGACCACAATACTTGATATCACATGGATCTTTTGGTTTCTTACACGGATCCACAATAACATCTACATGGTGATGGTGATGAGGAACCGTAGTAGTGGTTAAAACCACACCTGTTTTTCTTGATGGGATAACTTCTTCTTTAACAAATGTAGTGTGAGGGGTATCTGCTGTTGCTACAACTGGAGTTGTCTTTACATCTCCACTGGGAAATGTGGTTTTGACCACTCCTTCAATATCTGGTGGATTTACCTTGACTGTTGTTATTCCACTGGGATTGACCAATTGTGGATTTTGGACTGGTAATTTCGGTGCTGTAGCACTACCTATAGAGGCCGATCCTAGGTTTCCGTTAGTTGATAATCCTACTTGACTCATCTGTCTTTTTTCGATCTAAAAAATGCAAATCCAGATCCATTTGTCAGCCTTTGTTTTTTGGATTATAGTGACTATATTGGTGTTGGCTTTCATTCTTTCGATCTTTTTGAGATTTGATGAATGGATACCGTTCGCATTTCTTGGGGGATTAATTGTTGCCACAGCGTTAAGGCCAAGTCTGGTCTGTGACAGCAAAAACTGCAAGAAATGTAAAAACTGTAAACATGGAGATAATGGGAAATGCGACCATGACGATCATGGAAAACATTCTGATCATGAAGACTGTGATCATGAAGATCACTCTAACTCTCCTCGAAAGAGGTCCAAATATCATAGGAAACATGGTCGAGATCACCAAGACAAGGGATATGGAGAGCACAGTAAACACCGTGAAGCTAGTGATAATTGTGAGAATGATGATAAATTCAAATTAGTTTACAATGGTCTAATCTTCGTAACCTTGTTTGCTATCTTTGTCCACATTGGAATTAGAATGGGTAAGGACTTCTGTGTCGAACCATGTAGAAACAACATCTGTTGTGGAGATAAAAGATTCGGTAGTATATTCTAAGTTTACATTAACATTTTACTCAACTCGAGTAAAATGTCATTTATTGTGTCGAAGATTATCTGTTCAAGATCAACTTCGGAAATGGAGAAGTTGGCCGAGCTGCAGATGTAGAAGGCTTCGGAAGTGTTAAAGTTGGAGGCTTGAAGTCAACAGGTAGTTGAACTACCGAATTAGCTAATGATAAAGTCAAAGGTGATGATGGTTTCCGACTGCTGACAGTTCCCGATTGAACCGTTGATGTTGGAAATAATGATGTTGGAACCGTTGGCGTCGGAAGTAGTGACAATCTAGGTAGTCCAGTAGTCTGACTTGCCTTAAATTTAGCCGCAGCTTTTTCTAACATTTGGATGCTTGTCGCTACATTTCTACGTCTTTTTTCGATTTCTGACAGATTTAGGCCAAAAATTCGTGTTCTTATGTCTTTTTCAAACTGAGGCAAGTTTTCTTTTAAAATGTCAGTTGGTGTTTTTCCTTTTAAATTTTTCACTGTTGGATTGGCTCCTTTTCCAAGATAGTATCCTAAGAACTTCGAGAAATGACGCCGAGAATATCTACCCATCAGATAGTGAAGGATATTATTTCCCTCTTTGTCGACCGCGTTAACATCAGCGTTCAAGATATTTATCAAATAGAACGATGACGTAAAAGGGGCATCATCATACTCAAGACTTGCTATAAGAGGCGTCTTACCTTCCAGATTCTTAATGTTTGGATTGGGGTCAAAATTGTACAAGAGTTCTTCCATTTTCTGTCCAGGCCGATCATACTCACGAGCAACTACATGTAGAAGAGTATCACCTTTCTTATTTTGATAATTTATTCCTATTTTCTCTATCAGTTTCCCCTGGCCAAATATGGCTCCTTCAAACAATTCTTCGATTTGTGCCTCTGTTAGAGCCGTCGGTGGTGGAGAAGCCAATCTGGGGGAATACATCACTGGAGAAAGGGTTGGTGTAGAAACCGGAGAATCTCCCATAATCTTTGAAAACATCATTTTTTCTTTTTTTCTTTTTTTAAGGTAAATTTTTCTTTCTCCTATATTTGTAGTAATACCAGGCGAAAAATGATATAACAAGGAAAATAAAGAGAACCAATAAGATAATGCCAAAAAATTCATTACCGTTTTTCTTATCTATTTCGTTATCATTTGTTTCGTAAGCATCAAATCCTTCCAAATAATTTTTCTCCAAATCTATAGGTCGAATATTCTTCAAACGCATCCTCTTTGAGATTTTGTAAAATCTATCATTATCCCTTTTAAAGATTACTATGCTATTAACTTTTTGATTTTCCATGTCTTTTAAATGTTCCCTGGTCAAACCTTCAAAGTCATCCTCGACATATAAATAGGCTCTAATTGGAGGCCTTGGTTTTTTATTAAGCCATATCAATTCATTTTTTTTAAGATGCCATATTTGATATTCACATTTTTCTATATTTTTGTATTTCATCCCTCTAATACAATTAGGTGAACATTTCTGTTCAAGATCTCCATGATCTTGATAATAACAACCATAGATATATGAACCTATTGTACCTTGTTTTATTGTCGCTGGCATATATTGTTTTTTAATTATCTTTTCGTATTTTTCAAGATCTTCTCTTGGAAAATTATTTTTATCAAGATATTTTTCAAAAGATAATAACCTTTGGTAATTAGCCAATAATGATGGCGATTTTCCTAATTTTTCCAAAGGGAGATCAGGTTTTGAAAGTAAATTTGAAATAGCATGTTCAAGGTCTTTCAAACTCAAATTCCCAATCTTATTCCCAGACTCTGGTCCTATATCGTTCTGGTCCATTTTTAGGTAGTAGATGGAATTCCGATGTTTAATTGAAGGCTTGGATCTAATTAGATCATTTAATTTGTTTTAATAAACTGCACGAATGATTTTGGATGTGGAAACCACATCTGGTAAAAATCATTTGACATAAAGTATGTTAAATGACAAAAATTTACAACTAAAGATTTTTCATTGAATTGGCCATTAGTCTTGTTTCAATGGTATTTAGAAGTGTTTCAAAGTCGGATTCTGGATTTTTAATGTTAAATATAATAAGGCATTCTTCAGGATTAAATCTTTGTTTTTCCGATTCATCATCTAAAATGATGGTATTGCTTTTGTCATAGCAACCTTTTGCGTTAAAGACTGGATTATCCCAGAAATCGTCCAGTTTTTTTATCGTTTTAAATCCGTTGAGATTTTCTGGATCTTTTCTAGTTCTGTCTCTAGTCCAGATGAATAACAACCTTTTAACCTGTTTTTGTGTAAAGACCTTTTTGATCAATGGCATTGCATTTCTTCTTGTAGTAGAACTAAAAATTGCCACTCTATATTTTTGAAATAGTTTAGCAATGAACGTTGATACTTCTGGTTTAATCATATAAAAAACCCCATTAACTTTATAGGCACCTTTGGGTGTAGATCCCTTGCCTATAAAAGTTTTCTCAGCCAAAACACCATTGATATCTAAGATAATCAATGGTTTAACTGGATTTATCTTTTTTGTTGGTTTTGGAGAAACACTGTCCCCACTTCCATTTATTTTTCTTGGAGCTTTGCTTTCCATTTTTTTACCTAGGTTGCCGAATCGCCGGAATTTATACTGTCTACTAATTGGTTTTATGGCTTTCAGTTTGCGCCTTCTTACCCGAACAAGAGAATTTTTAGTACGAACATCGAGACTAGAACCAGAACTCTAAAAATGACCTTCTTCTTATTTATCAATGTAGGTTTCTTATTTTTGATCTTATTTAATAAAGATTCACTCGTTCCAACAAATTTGTTTTCTGGGATTAATGGAACTATTAGTTTAGCTCGTTCTTTTATTCTATTTTCGAATGATAGTAGAGGTTCTAATGGATTTTTATTAAATGGACCAAAAAACATTATTTCTTTTCGATAATAACATGTTCCAACGATATATACTGGACATTTTAACTGTTCAGATAATCGGTAATATCCAGATTGCCATGCGGTTTTGATCCTTCTTCCTTCTGGTGAGATCATAATATGAAAACGTTCTTTATTTTTGAATAAATCAGTTGTTCTCTTGATAAATCCACCTCCTTTCTGTTCATATTTAGTTGCTGGTATACATTTCAGATATTTAAAAAATCCTTTTAATGGACCTTCGAAAAACTGTGGCTTGACCACAATATAGACGTCTTTGAAAACCACCGGATTAGAAAATTTGTATAATATGAGAACCATAAAATCCCAACTACTAGTGTGTGGAAAAATAACCACAGCTTTTTCAATAACTTTTGCTTTTTCGCAAATGGCTGGATTCATCTGTTTCCAGCCAATCAACCAAAGAAGAAATCTGAAAAAATATGTACTCGCCAGGGTAATTAAGATCAAAATATCCTCTTCGACGTAGCCTATGATTTTAGATAAAGATAGACTAGGTTTGGATTTAATATGGTTAACATGATTACCATTCATCTTCAACCCATTCATACTTATAAATCTACGGTTCATGAAAGCTTTTAATTCAACAAATTATTTTATAACTGGACTATCATTTTTGTTTTCGTTTCTGATTAAACTTCTAATCTTGATTAATTCTTTTTCTATCTTCTTATCATTATTCTTCCACCAATGGGCACCTACCCAAGCGGTAGAGAAATAAATCCAGAAAAATAAGATAAAAGTAATCATCAAATAGTCAAATCCCGGAGCAAAGGTATGATAGAAAATAAAAACTACCCCCAACGCCAGTAAGAGAGAAATTAGTAGAGATCTTTTCCAATTGACCAAACTATGATTTAAAGTTAAATTGGAAATGGTCTTGTTTATCATCTCTTCCATAGAATCAGTTTCTTTTATTAACTTAGCCTTCATATGACATTGCTGATCTATACAGTTATTATCTCTTGTTTCGTTCCAAAACAAAACCAAGATTAGAACTATCACAATAATTATCCAATAATAATACTTCACTTCGACCGGACAATATTGATAAGGCCCGCATTGTGCCGAAAACATCTCGTGAATAATTGACACGATCTTTTTTATTGGTCATAGAAATTTTTAAGACATTTTAATGAATTGGTCCATTGAAATGTTGATTTCTTTTTGTTTTATTTTGTTGCAATTGGTGTCATCTTCATATTTGACGCCGTCACTAATTCAAGATCAGGGACCGCATCGACAATACTCTCAGACTTATTATCAAAACCCAGATGATTAATATTACACTCAATCAAATCATGTACTTTGAAATAGGATTCTAACAATGTCATCACCTCTTTAGATGCTGGATCGGTCACAAAAAGATCTTTATTTCCGCTCGAAACAATAAATGTGGCCCAATAATAATGTGAATCAGGACCATGTAAGCCATATTTCTCTATATTCTGGTCAATTACATATTTTGACCAAACAGAGGTCTTTGCAACATCATCAAGAATATCAAGGGCAACATCATATTTTTCATCTTCTAAAATTTTGTAAACATCATTGACATCTTGATACCATTGCTTTGAATACTGAGACAACTCATCTTCTGAAAATTTGTCAGTAAATTGTTCAGAAGTTGATTTGGCAAAGACAAGCTTGAGAAAATCGTTGTACACAGGCATTGTTGACGATGGTCGAATGATTTCAATCCTTTGGATAAAAATTAAATAAGTCAATTTTGTCTTAAAGTCTTAAATTGGCTATTCGTTGGAAGACTATTTCTGGGGTATTTTCATTGATTGATCTCCAAAGTTGGTGATAAAATAACCCGTCAAACACAGATTTTGGCAAATTTTTCAGCTCAACCTGATTCAATCCAAGATTTTCCAAGATTTCCATTTTCTGGAGCTGGGAAAATTCTTCCAGCCTAATTTTATGGAGACCTGCCAGAGCTATAACTTTATTTTTAATTTGATCGGTTAGTCTATTTGAAATTTTATTTTTTCCGAAGATTTCTTTATTCAACTGTTCTGTAGTTTTAATTTTCTGAAAAGAAAATCCTAGTCCTCTTAAGAGATCTCTTTTGGATGTTATATCTTTGATAACTTTTGTTGGCAATCGTTTTTGAGTATATGGATTTTTCCCTGTTTTGATAATGGTTTGAAAATCGTCGTATCCAAAACACCAATTTACATT
>JABAOC010004777.1_pt3 | contig 19048 bp, 16 predicted proteins | sample 7062161 | NCBI WGS metagenome assembly JABAOC01 (sample SAMN14538625, study PRJNA623070) | marine sediment metagenome | biome: marine biome [ENVO:00000428]; feature: marine pelagic biome [ENVO:01000023]; material: deep marine sediment [ENVO:00002113] | place: India: Gulf of Khambhat ... | reverse complement strand
AAGCAAGTCATAGCAGACTTTTATCTGGCCTCGTTCAGTGATTTCTTCTATAATAACCTTTTGCTTCCTCAAACCTCGTCGGATATGTTTGCGTGTCCGGGTGCCGATGCCCTGCACGACCTGTTCTACTGGACGGTCCAGGTCAATCAGATAGTTCAGATGATCTTCGTAGATGAAACCACAGTCATTGAGCACCGGCTGAACGGCGCCAAGATCCGACAGATTGCGCAGTTCAGTGAAAAGAACCCCATGATTTACCTCTTGTGCATAGGTACACAAGAGAGTCGCCAGCGCTTCTTCGCCTGCTGGGCTGGGATCATACAGCACGCTACCATAAACCACGGCTCGGCTCATCAGGCGGCGCAGGAAGCCACCCCTCAGCGTAATCTGCACGGGCAACAACAAAGCCAGCACCTGTCCACGCCTACCGGTGACGGCCCACAACGTTGGCCGGTGCCCCTTGGCCTGCGCAAAGACATGGAACATCTCTGGAACGTGGAAAATGTTGCTCATTGGTTGGCTTTCTACAAAGTGTCGCCATTTATTCTCAGCCAAGGAACGCACGATTCTCAAACCCCTCCCCCCTTTGATTTGCTCAGTTTACAGTTGGAATTGATGATAGCCAACCGTGTCATAAAGAGCGACGGTACAACTGATATCCCCACTGGCTGAAGCGGAGGAGGTATGGGTGATGGACACAGATATTTCGACCATAGTCTACCAGTGTACCACCGAACTTGGCCTTGAAATCGCGCACGCCGTATTCCTCATCCGGCTTACCCGCGCCGCCAAAATCATACACCTTGTAGCCGTTTTCCGCGCCCCACTGAAAGATATGCCACGATAGTAGCTCGTTGGCCCTGTATTTGCTATAGGCGCGATCCATGCCGCCGTACCAACCGTAAATCCCATCTCTGTAAATCAATTCTACCGACGCGGCGACACAGTTATCACCCACCTTAGCCAGTAGAAATTTGGTCATACCTTTAGGATAGAGTACGTCATAGGTAGCTTCGAACAGTGACCGATCGGCCAGAGGTACCTGGGCGGCAGCATAAGTCTTTTGCAGCAATTCGTAAAAGAGCGTCACCCGCTCACGCTGATTGACCTCTTCGATAACCACTTTGCCCTGTCTGAGTGCACGCCGTATTTTCTTACGTGTATGCTTGCCCATACTCTGCAGTATCGCTTCTGGTGGACGATCTAGATCAATTAAGTAGTTCAGATGATCTTCGTAGACAAAGCCGCTATCGTTCAACACCGGTTGCAGATCGCTCAGGTTTGATAGGCTGCGTAATTCGGTAAAGAGAGCAGTAGCCCGCGCTTCACGTTTACAAGTCTGCAATAGCATTGCCAAGGCTTCCCTGCCCTCGGAGCCGGGAGCGCATAGCACGCTGCCGTAGGCTACGGCACGAGTGGTAAACCGGCGCAGCAGACCGTCCATCAGTGTGACCTGTACTGGCAGCAGGAGAGCCAGTGGGCGATTGCTACGATCAACGGCTGCCCACAAGACAGGGTGGTGTCCTTTGGCATGAGAGAACACTTGAAACATCTCTGGCGTGTGGAAAATGTTGCTCGTCGGCTGGCTCTCCACGAAGTTTCGCCATGTCTCCTCATCCAGGTAACGCACAATTCCCACAATGAGCCTCTCGTTTTGATTTGCTCAGTTCACAGCTGGAATTGATGATAGCCAACCCTTTCATAAAAAGCGGCGGTACAACAACTGATATCCCCATTGGCTGAAACGGAGGAGATATGGATGGTGGATACAGATATTACGACCATAGTTCACCAACGTGCCGCCGAATTTAGCCTTGAACTTTCGAGGACCGTAATCTTCGTCGGGCTTGCCGGCGCCGCCAAAGTCAAACAAATGAAAATCATGCTCCTTACCCCATTGCAAGGCGTGCCAGATCAACAACTCGCCGGGAGCATAAGAAGAGAAAGCACGGTCAGAGCCGGCGTACCAGTAAATGATCCTCCCTTTGTGCAGTAAGAGAAGACTTGTGCCAACATAGTGCTCATCCACGCGAGCCAGTAAGATCTTGAACATTCCCCTCGGGGCAAGAANNTGTAAACTTGTCGCAACAATTGGTAAGCGATTATCACCTTTTGCCGCTCACTTACCTCCTCAACAGTCGTGCCCTTATTACGGGACGTGCGCACACTCTGCCGACTGCTTTTGCTGATTTTACGCCAGATCGTTTCTTCAGGCTGATCCAGGTCAATCAGAAAATTCAAGTGTTCCTCGTAAGCAAAGTCACCCTCATTCAGCACTGGCTGAAGATCGCTCAAGTCCGACAGGTTGCGTAACTCGGTGAATAAGACGCTCCCTCCAATCTCTCGGCGGTAAGCCCGTAGTAGCATTCCCAACGCTTTCTGTCCCCCTTCGGTCCCAGGAGCGCAAAGCACACTACCATAACCGACGGCTCGCGTGGTGAAGTGGCGGAGCAGTCCATTCAGCAAGGTGATCTGTACGGGTAGCAATAAAGCCAACACGTGTCCGTCATTGCTAACAGCAGCCCACAGGGCAGGGCGATGCCCCTTGGCATGAGAGAACACCTGAAACATCTCCGGCGTATGGAAGATATTCCCCGCCGGATGCTCCTCCACGAAACGGCACCATTCTTCTTCCTGTAAGCTGCGAACCACAGTTATGCTCATGATACTCTCATCTTCCCAAAAAGCGCAGACCATAGTCCCACAGGGTCAGTGCGTCAATATCGCCGGTGATGGCCAGGGTGCTGCGGGCGCCGTTGGGCCAGCGACCCAGCCGCACCAGGGGACGGTCTGTTTTCTCAATTTGAGCCAACAGTGAACGTTGATCCTCAGCGGTGAAATCTGTCTGGTCCAGATAGTAAGCGTAGCGATGGCCTCCCTCGCTGATTTCAACAATATAGCCTTGTTGCCGGACAAAGCTGGACAACTCGGGACTGGTGGTGGGCGAGAGACCGACGCATGGGCGCAGTGGAGCGTGAACGGTGAAAGTGGTCGCCAACACTTGTTGGTAGCCGTCGGCCCAAGGCTGGGTAGGGGCATCCACTTGAACCCCACGGGCCAGCACGGTGATACCGCTGGGCCCTGTCACGGTCACCTGAAGTCTGTTGTCGGCACCGTCCATGATCTTTACCTCTGCTTCGCTGCGAGCCCGCCACCAGGCCGCGATCTCATCCAGCCGGGCGATCCACACCGGAGGGTTAAGCTGGCGGGCATCGGACAGGACAGCCATCAGCGGCTCTTGACAAATGAATATGCGCTCCGGGTGCAAACCCAGGGTGAACAACTCGCCCCGTTCGTAGCTACGATGCAAGACCGCCAGCCAGAGCGCGTTCATGTGGTCGGTTGTTTCTAGCGACAGGCGGTCTACCAGGGCCTCATCGTCGGGCAGGCTGTAAGGGATGCGTACCAGGTTGCCTTCCAGGCTGGGCAGAGACGGATAATCACTGGCAGGTAAGGCCCCGTAAAAGTCCAGAACATGGCGATAGGCTGGCGTCCCACGACCATCCAGTACATCCCAACTGAGAGCTTGACTGCCGTCGTAGGCCAGGCATTGGTGCTGCAAGGCCAGCAGCGTGTCGGGGTTGGCGTGCAGATAGGGGCCGCGGAACCCTTGAGCCTGGATGCCAACACTGTCGAAAAGCTGTTTGGCCAGTTCCAATTGAGCCAGTTGCTCCCTCTGCGAAAGCTGGCAGTGGTCAATGTGGCGGTAGCCGTGGATAGCGAATTCGATGCCCTGCTCCCAGTACTTTACGATCACCTGAGGGTTTCGTCCCAGCGCGACAGAGGCGATCGGAAAGGTGGCGCTGCATCCGAACCGGCTCAGGATAGCGGTAAACTGATTCAAAGCACGGTCCATCTTACCCAGCGTTATCCCATAGCTCTTGACAATGCTCACGGCGCGGCGCACAAACTTGAGTGGTCCTTTGCCCTTCAGTGCTACAGTAATCGGGTTCACGATATTACCCTAACAGTTGGTGGTAGACAGACAGGTAGATTTTCTTTTGCTGTTCCCATTTGTATTGATCATATAACCGCTGCGAGTTTTCCACGAGCGTTCGCCGCTTGTCGGGGTGTTGATACAAGTCCAATATGCCTTCAGCTAGGCTCTCGGCGTCCCCGGGTTCAAAGAAATAGACACTGTCATCGCCAAAATACGCCTCTACGGCCTTGAGACGAGAAGCGAGAACAGGCAGTCCAAAGGTGAAGAAATCATACATTTTCCCAGTGTGTACCAGATTGGAGTAAGGCGAGGATTTCTGGGCGACGATTCCAATGTCGGCGCCTCCAAGTTCTGCGACCATCTCTACGAGGGGGACAAAGCCCAGGTATTGCACGTGATCTTCCAATCCCATCTCCCCTATCTGCGCCAAGAACTCGTCCAGGTAGCTGCCTGCACCCAAGATGCGCAATCGAATATGTGGAATCTGCGATCGAACGCGGTCAATGGCTCGCAACATGGTGTCGTGCCCGTATCTCTCCTCGATAGCACCGTGGCAGATGATGTTAAAGTGCTCGTTTGTTTCGGTTTTAGCGGGAATGTCACCTTCGAAGAAGCGGTGGTCCGGCGCGTTTAAGATGACGCTGATCTTATGGGGAGGGCAGCCACGATTAACAAAGACCTGCTTCATCTGTTCGGTCACGGCAAAGACGGCATGGGCGTAGCGCAGCGCCAGTCTCTCAATTAGCTGGAGCGTTTTGATGAGGCGAGGGGCATCGTATTTGGTCGCCCACAGCTCTGGCGTAGGCTCGTACATGACCATTGTCACTTTGGATCCCAGAAGTCTGGGGATCAGAGTGGCAAACACCAAAAAGTCTGGCATGTTGTTGACCTGGATACAGGCAAAGGGCTGTTGTAGATGTAGCCAGGTCAACGTCCAGGCAGTTAGCAAGAAAAAGGCGAGATAGTCAAACAGATATCGAGGCAGACTTCCCTTCTTGCGGCTGAGCGGCATACAGTGCAGACGCACGCCATTGATAATGGACTCGCTTGCGCTCGATTTTGCCCGTAGACAAACGACATCCACATCGAACCCGGCATCGCGCAGGGTTTCGGCCTCGCGACGCACTAAAAGATCATAGATGAAGTGTCTGACGATACAGATCCTTTTGGTCGAACTCTGTTTTTCCTCTGACAACTTTGCATCCTGTAAATGAGCAGCGGTGCAACCGAGCGTTATGCTCACCAGCAAATACCTTGATAACGCTCGTCGGAGGACATTTTGCCTTCCGCTATACGCACCAGATCGATCATAGTTTGATCGTCACGTAGTTTGTCCAAGACCGTCTTGAACTCGGGCGATTTGTTGCCGACGATAATGACCTCACTGCCGCTCAGTATCTCGCCCACAGAGTCGGCCATGAGCGAGGCGATGTGGGGGATCTCGCGCTCGATATATTCCCGGTTGGCGCCTTGCAGGTTGGCTAGCGAAACGTTTCTGTCGTAAACTCGGACCTGGTAGCCCTTGCCAATGAGACGCTCGATCAGTTCTACCATAGGGCTCTCTCGCAGGTCATCGGTGCCAGCCTTGAAACTAAACCCCAGCACACCCACTCGCTTGCGACCGGTACGCCTGACCATTTGATACGCTAGGTCGACTTGGCGGCGGTTGCTGGGCAATATCGCTTCCAGCACAGGAGTATAGACATCAAAATGGCGGCAGTGATAGAGGAGTGCCCGCAAATCCTTGGGCAAGCACGATCCACCAAAGGCAAAGCCTGGCTTAAGATAGTAAGGTGAGAGGTTAAGTTTTTTATCCTGGCAAAAGATGTCCATCACCTGATGGCTGTCAATACCTTGCTGTTTACAGATGTTACCAATCTCATTGGCAAAGGTCACCTTGATGGCATGAAAAGCGTTATTGGCATATTTGACCATTTCTGCGACCTTGAAGGGGACAACAATCAAGGGCGCATCAAACATCGCGTATAATTCGCTCACGGCAGCGATGGCCCGCTCATCGTCGCCACCTATTAAAGTAAATGAAGGATCGTAAAAATCTTGAACAGCGCTGCCCTCACGCAAAAACTCAGGATTGAAGCAGACGCCGAAATCGCGTCCTGCCCTCTTGCCTGATGCCTGTTCCAGGGTCGGAACCACCACGCTTTCAGTACTGCCGGGTAACATCGTGCTGCGCGTCACAACCACGTGGTAACCAGCTTTTCTGGTCAGAGCCTGACCAATGTGAGTACAGACCCGTTGGACGTAGCTCAGATCCAGGCTTCCATTCTGATTGCTGGGCGTGCCAACACAGATTATGGAGATCTCACTGTCTTGTGTCGCTTGGGCTGCGTCTGTGGTGGCCTTTATACGGCCGGCATCAACGCCTTGGCGTAGCAACTCCGTGAGACCCTCTTCAATGATGGGACTCTGTCCTTTGCTGATCATGTTCACTTTGATGGGATTAACGTCTATACCGATAACCCGATGCCCCTGCCCAGCAAGACAGGCGGCCGAGACAGAACCGACGTAACCCAGTCCGAAAATGCTAATGGTGGCCAATTTTAAACCCTCCTGCCTATTTAACCTGGTGATTTAGCCACGGCGGCCGTCCGACTCCAGCGTTATCAGTGCCCGTAACTGGTTGACGATCTCTTGCCACTGTTGCCGCCGCTCATCCTGGAGAAGTTTTACATCCTCGGCTAGCTGTTCATAGGCAGCGCGCATCTGCAATACACCAGCTTCAATTCCCTTGGTTGTATTGTCCACGTGGATGGTGCCTTTGTGGAAGCTTTGGCGTAGCACCGGCCAGTGGGAGGTGATGATCGGCTGGCCCAACCAAACCGCTTCGCAGGCGCCGCGTTGCATGGTGTGATTGTCTTTGGTTAGAGCCATTACGGCATGCACTGAACGCAGCAGTCCATAGTACGCATCGTCAGTCAGAAAACCGGTCAGATGTAAATTGACGGGGAGGGGATCAGGCAGTCGCTTAGCACCCCACGCCGGATTGCCGGTGACGTAAAAGCCGACATCAGGCAGTTTCTCGGCCACACGGACCACTTCAGCAAGAGGCTCATCCGGGGCGAAGGAACTCACCATGGCGATGTTGAAAGGGTGTGCTAACGGGTAGGGCTTGCCCTTAGGTAACTCGCTGGGAACATCAACGATGATTTGGCTCTTGGCACCCCAGCCCTGAATGATTTGGGCCAGATAGGCATTGGTCACCAGGGTGACTTTGGCCCGTCGCGATAGAAAGCGGTGCAGCGGCAGCGACCATTTCCAAACCTCACTTTGCAAGGCGTCAGTGTGTGAGTCAATAATCAGACTGCTCCGGGTCAGCGCGCAATAGATCCAGGCGAATAGTGACGCAAATATGGAAGGATTCTGAACAAACACTGCCTTGGGCCGCTCACGGAACAGTATGATCAGGGTCAAAAGCGATTGGATGGCGTAACGTAGTGGTGCCAGATAAAGGCCCTTTTTAAGCACGTGAACTCGCCGTAGGGGAATGCCTAGTTCGCGGGCCATTAACTCACTACGGCGGGTGTGGCTGGGTGGGCTCCAAGCCAGAAACATTGCCGGCAAGCCGGGGCTATGATTGTCGTCACATTTTGCCTCAACGAGCTGGTTAAAAGACATCAACAAATCTCCAGGAAGAGATTACCCTCTCTTCATCTGATCGAACGACTGCTATTGGCTCCACCTAACCTATCTCAAGAGACGGATTGCTTGTGTGTATTTACCCAATCAGCTTATTCTGTTCATAGAGGTCGTATATTTGACGCGTATTACGCTCTATATCGAACGTTTGCTCTGTCATTACCCTGGCATTCCGCGCCATTCGCTGACGAAGAGCCGGGGCATCTAGCAACTCGCCAAGCAAGTCAGCCAATGTCTTAGCATCACCGGGCGGCGCCAAAAAACCAGAGCGACCATGTCGGATGAACTCGGGGATTCCCACCAGAGAAGTAGAAATTACCGGTACTTGCAGGGCCATAGCCTCTATCAGAACATTTGGCATACCATCTCGATCTCCGTCCTCGGCGATGACACAAGGCAGAGCAAAGACAGTAGCCTTGCGCCAATACTCCATGAGATTTTCCTGCAAAACAGCGCCTTTCAGCAAAACGATTCCCTCCAAGTTGTTGTCGGCGATCATTTGCTCCAAGATATCCCTTTGTGGACCTTCACCCACGATTTCACACTTGAACTTGTACCCTCTTTCGGCCAAGATCCGACAAGCGTCAACTAGGTAAGGGAATCCCTTTTTTTCCACGAGACGACCGATGGAAAAAATGACCGGGCTACTTCCATCTTTACGCTCCGGTAGAGGTGCAAACTGGTCTAGATCGAGACTATAGTGCACAATGTGAATCTTAGCAGCGGAGGCGAACTGCTGCAAGTATCGCTTGTTGTATTCTGAAATTGTTATTGTAAATTTGGCATTTTTCAGTTTTTCCTCTAACAATACTGGGTCAGCAAAGATATCGTTCGCGTGAGCTGTCGAACTGTATGTAATTCCCAGTAACCGTCCAATGACCATGGCCACTGTTGCAGCGTTCAGCGCAAAATGGGCATGTATGTGTTGGATGCCGCGCTTCTTGATCTCGGCTGCCATGTAGATAGCGTAAAAGAACTGAAAGAACGTGCGACGGCGATGGGAAGGCTTCATCCCTGGCCGCGTGAGCACGTAAAAAAAGGTGCTCACATACTTGACCGGACGTGTGATCAGAAAGTAAAGCTGTGCTTTTAGAAACTTGAACCAATCCAGGGGAAAGATATAAAAAGTGGTATCCATCAAGAACCTGGCTTCTCGCGACACCTTTTCTCTGCTTGGTTTCCAAATCGAAAAGGTGTCAATGTTCACACCCATTTCCCGTAAAGCCATGACCTCGCGGTAGACAAAGGTCATAGTCAGGCTGGGAAACTCTTGAGCCAGGTGAGCTATAACTGGTTTGGCATCCGATTTCATTGGCGCATTGTTCTGGGAGGTGTTGCTGGACATAGTTATCCTCTGAGCTTCTACTCTTTTCTTTCAAGAATACAATAAATGTTATAAGTGAAATAATCTTCTAAACATGGAATTATACCAAGCGAAGAAAAAATCTTTGACACAACTCTATCGCTCTGATTTGTCCGAAAACTGATGTTGGCAAGTCCTGCCTCGTGGAATGCCCTTCGGTAATCAGACACAGACATCTTACTCAGACCAAGGTCGTATATTGAACTTATTTTCCTTTCTCGATAGCGATTGTTCATTTTGATCAGCGTGGATTCCATAAATAGATGCCCCCAAGGAATTAGAGCTAACAAGCGCCCCCAAAATCCCCAAGGCCTTAGAATGGTTCTCCGTCTGTCGTGGTCTCCGTAGGGGCTAGTGTAGAGAGGAGCAAATCCTGCATAAATTCTGCCGCCAGCTTTAAGGCGCTTTCTCATTTCATTTAGCATGACATCCAGATCAATAATATGCTCAAATGTGTCTTTTGAAACGATATAATCGAAAGTGACTTGATCATAGTATTTCAAGTGCAGGTCTTTAAACTCGACTATATTTGTCAGAAATGGATAATTTTGTCTTAAATACTCGTTGGCAAAGTTAACAAGATTTGTTTCTAGATCCAATCCGACAACTTTCTTTGCTCCATCTAGGGCCATATTTACACTTAAGCTTCCCCACCCACTACCAATTTCAAGAACAGTTGCTCCTCTCAAATCGGGCTTTCCCCCCAATCTGGTCCAAAATCTGGCATTTTCCAACTCCATTCCTCTATTGAATTTATAGATATCTAGATCTTGGAATTCCATACAAGGTACCTCCTTGTTTTAATGCGAGTTCCCACAGCCCCTTGGTCTATAGCTAGAATCAATGTGTGTGCTTGTCTCGATGCTAAGGCCGGTTAGGGGAACCAGCATGCCTGTACGGGTTATACTAACTCGCCGATGCCTACGATACCAATGGACATAATCAGCAGTTCCATAGCCATCGCTTCAGTCAAGGCAACGGGTATGCCATCTCGACCCCCTTGGTCTGTCTCGCCCTGGGTCAAGACGCGGCGCTTGCCAGCATTGTCGGTGGACACACAAGGTAGCCCGGCGGCCATGGTGGTAGTCAAAATGGCAAAGTTCTGGGAGATATAGCGATCATGGGATCCCTACCCCTTCACCGATCAACTGACCCTCGATCCGGCGCAGGTAATAGCCCCTTACTAACGTTGACCTTCTTACGAGGGATTGCCCCTCAACAGTTAACTCGCCTCCATTGTCCATCAAGACAGCTTGTGGCTCCAGGTTGCCAGCCCCTGCACGGACAATTAGCAACTCGGCGTCACTTCGGTACGGACCACACTGCAACACCTTTTTTGAGATCTCTGATTTGATTAGAAAGTAATCAGTTTCCCCATCAGGCTGATCCTGGCTGCCGACCGAAGCTACAGCGAAAGCGACTGACTTTCCCGTCTCATCGCCTAACCAGGTCCATCGACACGGGAGCCGTTCTAGACCCCGATAGGGACATAACAATGAAATGAAATGAACTGGTGTCGAGCCAACGTGCCGATAGCGCAGCACGGGGGCTGGTTCTTTCTTGCCAGAGTAAAGAGACACCCATCCCTGAATAGGCTCGGTGGCGCCTTGGATAATTGTGGTGTCAACGAATTCCGGCCTAGGCGTAACAAGCGCGATGCAGAAATTGACCCCCGCAGTGTTCTCCGCATTAAGTATACTTCCCTCCAGCCTCCATTCCATATCTGGCATCAGATGAAAGAGCAGATCGAATTGATGGTCTCCCTTGCCGTTCAGCGTGTCTATCACGATCCAGTAGTCTGGCTTGACAAAGACGACCCGTCGCCGATGGACCACCGGCTGGGGTAACCGCCGGTAGCCATCGTGAGAGGCATCCACCAAGTCAAAGTGGGGCGTCGCCAGCCAGCGATGCAGTGTCGTCTCCGCGGCCCGGTATACATGCCAGCTATTGATCAAGCGAGACTGATCCTGATCATCCACAACAACAGTATTGTGCGCTCGACTACCTCGGAAGTAATTGCGCCAGGCTGACGGGGCATGATTCCGGTAGACGCCGCTATCGGTAAGTAGGGTGTGACCACAAGCAAATAACTCGAAGCTCAGGGCGTCGGCGTGACCATGGCCGGGCGATGGTTTGTAGCCGAACGGGCCGCCATCGAAGGTCAGGTGCAATTGGTCATCGCCTTGGCCATGCCGCATTACAAAATAACCACCCTGGGGGAAAGCCAAGCTTTTTGGAGAATCGGCTTTTACGCGCTGTGGACGGTCAACAGGCAGGCTAGCCGTTCCCATCAGCCAGGCTGTTTCTTCACCGGGGAACGATTCTTCGCTGACCAGGTCAGGCCGGTGCAAAAAGACTGCGCCCCCCCAGCAGGCATCAAAGCGGATGTGCTCGTCGCGCCGCGCCGAATCGCTGAACAAGGGGTATGAGCCGTCCGCCCGCGTGATGACAGACTGGAACTCGGCCATGCGCTCAAAGCGGGCCATGATGGCTGGCGGGATGTCGTACTCGTTTCGTTGTAACAGTATCAACATCTCCAGCAACTCGCTGGCGATCATTCGCTGGTAGAGCGTGGCACGCTCCCGGTGAACGCCGTCTTTGCCCACCTGTCGCTCGACCTCGCGCCACAGGACTTTCAGCCCCTCCTGTCGCCAGCGGGCTGCCTCGGCAAACTCTGGGAAAAGCAAACCCGTCTCAGCCAGGGCCTTAGCCTCCAGCAGCAGGTGGTTGTTGGGGACGTGATATTCTAGGTTGGCTGCCAGGAAGCGGGCGTGGGTCAACAGGCCCTTCAGAAAGTCAAGTAGCCCCTGTGCCTGGAACGTCTCAGAACCCAAGAAGAAGTGGAAAGCCCACATCCAGCAGTTAAGGCGAACGGCCGTCTCAAAGGGGTACCAGACGACGCGGCGTGCGTCTACTGGGTGCGTGGCCTGCCAGTGCTGTAACAGTTCAACGAATTTGGCACTATAACGTTCATCACCAGTGTACTGGTATGCCCGCCCCAAGGTGACAAAGATGAAATGGCGATTGAGGTCCCAGGTCCAGTCTACGTTCTCTTCCGGCCGGAAATCCCAATCCACCAGCCCATCGAACTGCACAGGCGGGACATTTCGGAAACAAAAACGATTTTGGCAGATGTCGTCAGCAGCCCGGACAGTATCCTGTTTCACCTGGGCAGGCAGCGCGTCAACGAGGGCAGCGTTGTTATCCGGTCCAAAGTGAAATTGAGGTTCGCGGCGCGCGACAGAATGGGCAACTAGCATCCGACAGGCCTCCTCGATGCGATCCTCCCCGGCAACTCTTACAACGGTTGCTAGGCCCGGTTGACCTGGCGCGAGGGCAGCGAAGAACTCTCTGGTGCTCAACGGGGGTGTGGGATAGCGTTGCTGCACCCAGTGCCCCAATTGACCAAGTCGCCATCGGCCATAGGCATAGTGGTAAGCTGGCCCCTTGGCCATAAAAGCTCGCATCCGGTATAAAAAAACTGAGATTTGAGACGGGATCAGGTTCATAGTCAATCAAAAAGGCTGTTAGCTGTGTTCGTGCCTTTGACAATCGTCCGACTCTCAGCTAGAGACCCAAGATTTGCTTGTAAACTTGATAGGTCTTGGCTGCTACAACCTCTGTTCGAAACCGGCGATTAGCTTCTATTCGCCCCTGTTCCCCCATACGAGTTCGCCGGGCATCATCGGTCAGCAAGCTCGCCATCGCGTCAACCAGGTCGTTGACGTCACCGAACTTGATGAGCAAGCCGGTCCGACCGTGGTCTACGAGGTGGGGTATGCCACCCACCCGTGTGGCCACGACTGCTTTGCCAGCCGCCATGGCTTGTACAATCACCATCGGTGCGGTCTCCTGGCGTGAAGGGAGGACAAGGATCGCACAGTGTGCGTATTCTTGGAGCAAGGCCGTTTCGTCAAGCTGGCCCAAGAAATGAACATGCCCCTCCAAGTTGTGATCGCGCACGTATGTCCTTACTGTCTCTGGGTAAGAAGGGCCGTGATCCAGCAATGGTCTGCCAGCCAGGCGTACCTGCACGTTTGGGATTTGGTGTCTCAGGCGTTCGATGGCCTGCACCAGAAATAGGATCCCCTTGAGAGGGATGATGTGCCCCGCAAAGAGCACCCGGTTGGGTTCTGTCTCATCTGGCACGTCAAAGAAGGTGTCGGCGAGAGGGTTTTCTATGTGATAAACCTGGCCTCGGATGATATGCGCAAATTCCTCCAGGATATAAGGGTTGATAGCAATGATGTTATTGGCGACCTTGATGCCCCGGCGTTCATCAAAAGTTATCAGGTGACGACGGAGGGCGTGATTTAGAAATCCTTGCTTGAGGTTTGCCTCGCGATAGCGGACGCCATGCAGTGTCAACACGGCCGGTCGCTTTGTCTGGAAGGCAACCTGGGCATAGGTGCCAGCGACGTGGGCGTGAATCAAGTCCGGCTCGACAGAGCGCAGCGCGCGTAGCAAACGAATTTTGTTTCGAATGAAAAAGGTGATACCGGCAAGGCGGTAGGCAGCCGGGACATAGCGGACGGTCAATCCGTCCTGCTGGACTGTTGTGTTTTGCTCCAGACCATCGCATAGAGTGACAACGTGGAGGTCCAGGTCCGGGACCTGGCGCAATCCTTGCACCAGGTAGGTAACAACTGCTTCTGCTCCTCCCCCGATCTTGGACGGGTCCCGGGGATAATCGCCCAGAAGGGCTACTCTCATATTAAATCACCCCACACTTGTGCCAACCTACGCATCGCCATTTCTACAGTGATGACTCTACCCAGGAACTCTTCGTATGTGAAATCCTCTGTCTCGACCTGCGATACGAGGGTCTGCAACCCACCGGTGTCATAAAGAGATCCAGAGAGCAGATCTTTGTGTCTAGCTCACCCCACTAAACTGTGTAGACTCAGGTCTTTTTAAGTACAGCAAGTAATTGAAGAGACTCAAGCTCTCGAAGAAAGGGAATAGCGTTAACGATGGCATTAGGTATTTTGTATATTCCTCTATCTTGAGAAGGGTTCAAACGGAATGCTTGTACCTCAAATCCTGCCCGAGTCGCGTATTGCATGAACTTTTCCACCGTTGTCCGATTAAGATGCCCCTCAACGTCCTCGTATCGTTCCACAGGGTCATCGGGGCGGTAGCGTTCGGTTCTCACTCCTAGCACTACTCTTTCCGGGAAAAGAAAATGAACCCAAGGCACGGGTGTAAAGCCATACATATGAGCCCCATACGGACTGAACCAAAGTGGGCCAAAAATTGTGCCCAAAACACCGCCTTCGGATAAACAAGCATAGATCTTCTTTAGACAGTCAAGAAGTGACAGGATATGTTCAAATGCAGACTGGCTGAATGCAATGTCAAATATGTCAATGACTTTATATTCTGTAACAAAATTTGCGTACTCAAAAGTAACTATGTCCTTCACATTCTCGGCAACAGCTTTTCTCCGCGCAGAAGCGATTCTATCCCAACTTAGATCAACACCGACTACTTTTTGTGCGCCGGTCTTGGCAAGCATTATACAGAGATCACCCATTCCACAACCAACGTCAATCACTGACTTGCCCTTATAGACAAGATATTTGCCTATATATTCGAGAAATGAACTGGCCTCGCGAGCAGCATACATATCTTGTCCAGCCTCTTTGGCGATTTGATTGCTGGTCTTTAGATTCTTGGAGTGAGACAAAGCCTTGAGCAACTGGTAGGCTAAACTATCTGGTATTGAGGCCCCCAAGTTATCCTCCTTATGGTGCAGGCTGCCATGCTGATGGGAGCAGGTGACGTCTATTGCGCCGTTCTGAATTGATGATATCAATTTATTCCGCAACCGACTTTGCCGTTGCCTTCCCTGCGAAGCAAGTTTCTATAGTAGAGCCGATCAGGTTTCTGACCGTCATCAATGCGCCTGTGTTGGCAGCTTTTCTGTCAGGTGCTCCTCTTTATAGCAAAACCAATCATCGAAGCACCATTGGGGAATAATACGATCACGTCTCGACCAAAGCGACGGTCTTTCAGATGCTGCGTCTCGGCTTCCTCGGAGGAGTGTTTCCCATTGGCGCCAGCGCAAGTCGTGTCAGGACACACCGATAAGCACGACTGGTCGCATCCACAGGACCGGTCAGGAAAATCAAACGGTTGCGCCAGAGGATATGGCTACCTTTCAGAACGCTGTGGCATATCGGACAGAGTCGCTGCTTNNGGTTCTCCTTGGAGTGCCTGAGCCAGGCATATTTGGCTTATTTTAGCACCCCAAGGACTTGGCAATTGTCTGTCTATCGGGTGGAAATAGGACCTGTTAAGTCTTGGATGTTAATTTTGCACCTACTAAAAAGAAATTCTGCACGTAAACGGGCGAGGTCTATCAATGAACATACAGATGGCCGCGAATCATATCAATGTTTTGTTGAGTAATATCAATTCCATCTTCAATCTGATAGATTCTGTAATTATGGGATAGTAGAAGCTCTATAACCTCCCTTTCCCTTATGCCATGCAATTCTATATGCATTTTCGGTCTATAGTCACTGATAGTCTGGGACATGCCCCGAAGAACTTCTATTTCTAGTCCCTCGACATCAATTTTCACAAAATCCGGCCCTGGCAGATTATTGACTGCGATCTGGTTATCCATAGTATCTACTTCTATCTGAAAAACTCTCGCCCCCCTTTGCTCTAGTAGTTGTTTTTGCTTGCTGGGGGCGGCAGTTCCTAGAGCTGAGTCGGTCANNACGTTTCGCGTTTACTGCCAAGTCCCATTTGTATAACCCTGACATTAGTAAAACCGTTCAGATCGACATGATCAAGTATGGCTTTATAGTTCTGAGGATTGGGCTCAAATGTGACGACTCTACCAGTTTCTCCTGCCCCACGTGCAAAAAACATCGTAAGAAGCCCTATGTGCCCACCCACATTGTAGATAATCTTACCCCTAAAATCCAAGCTTTTCAGGAAGGTATGCTCCCGCGTCAGAGCTTTCCTCGGTATAAAGCCGAGACCACCTCTACGCTTCAGACCAGCTACTAGGCCAGCCCTCGCTATGTAGACCTGATTCTTCAACATAGGTTCTAATACAGTAGCTATAACAGACCCGATGGTCTTTTTCATTCAGAGATCCTAAATCGCCATTACGGACTGGATCAAAGTGGGCCAAGAATTGTGCCCCAAACACCGCCTTCGGATAAACAAGCAGAGATCTTCTTTAATTTCCCAAATAGCGTTTATCATATATCTCTTTCAGTTCATCCATCTTGAACTATCCTACCCCTTGGAAAGTCAAAGCAATTGTGTCTAACGGGGCGGCGGGTTAGCAAAGTCCTGCCCGGAACGCAGTGGAAAGCAGGATTTGGCAGCGCCGTCAACCCATGAGATAGGTGAAGCTCCGCGAGCGGATGTGTACCGTTAGAAAACTTTTCGCAATGCCCGCACGGGTTGAAAGTTGATGCTATTGGGGAAGAAGGACAAAACGTAAAAAACAAGCGCCCGCAGGAAGGCGTTGATGCTGTCTCTGCGCTCCAAGGCTTGCCAAAATCTTCTACGCGCCTTCTGTGCCTTTCCCTTCTCAAGTAGCAACATGCCTATGCTGTAATAATAGTCCGCATCAGATATCGGTCGATTACGATAGCCACCACTCGTAATGGCTTCTCCGGCCATTAGCCGGTTGTATTCTTTTTGAAGGTCTAAAGATAGGCCTTTTTTCTGCGCTTTGCTGCGAACTCGGGCCAATTCAGCAAAGGCGGCCTGGGCCCGCTTCTTGCTGCCAGTTATGCCGCTGTTCAGCCAACGCCATTTAACGAGAGGCTCCTCGTAGTAGACAATGCCAAACGTGTCGGCCATTCTGATCAGCATATCGTAATCATGAGAGTATGAAAAGAACTCGTCGTAGAAACCTATGGCCTCAATACACTCTTGCCTGAACATCACTGAAGTGTGCATAAGACTGTGCCCTTTTTCCAGAAGCTGCCTGGCCTCTTTGGGCCCCTTGCGTCCCAAATTGAGAACTTTGACTTCTTCACCTTCTTCATCTATGAAATAAGCCCCTCCACCTATCAGAGCTACTTGCGGGTTGGCCCTCAAAAAATTGACCTGGGTTTCAAGACGGTGCGGCAAGGATATATCGTCGGCATCATGGACCGCCACAAATTCACCTCGAGCGTGCCGCAGACCAGTATTCATGGTTCTCACCGGCCCCTGGTTCGTCTCGATCCTGAAGACTTTGATCCGCTCATCCCGTTGGGCGTAAGCCTGCAGAATCGCTTCGGTTCCATCCGTTGAGGCGTCGTCAACAACCACTACTTCAAAGTCCCGAAAGGTTTGGGCCAAGATGCCTTCGATCGCCTGGCCAATATACTTTTCACAATTAAAGGCACGCATGACAACACTTACAACAGGCTCAGTCATGGGTTTGCACCACCATATTGGCTATCAGCCCCAACGTCAGCCACAGCAGAGTGTGAGGGAACCAGAAAAAGCGCATATCCAAAGTCTGAGCCACGAGGATGTAAAAGCCAACGGATAACCACATTGTGATGAGCAGGCGCTGGCTCCAGAAACCCCGTTTCGGTAATCGAGGCAACGCCTTGATGGTATGGCCCAGCCACCAGGCTACCGGAAACGCATAGGCCAAAAATCCAATCGCTCCCGTTTCTGCCAGCATGGTCAGATAAGTATTGTGAGACGTGCCCCTTTTTATGGCCCACTGAGTGGGAGCGACGTTCCCTACTGGTTCCATGAACTTCCAGTCGTAGAGGTCGTAACTGTCATATCCCCACCCTGAAAAAGGCCTGGCCAGAAACATGTTTTTCGCTGCGTTAGAATGAATCAAACGGTCCTCGGCCGTCTCTTTGCCTTCTTCGCCAGTCAGCCGCTCATAGGCAAAGGCAAATTCATCTGCCAGCACGCCCATTGATAGAATTGCCATCACGGGCAAAACGATCAGCATTAACGAGATGACAGGTTTTGGATAGATATAGAGAAGTCCAAGCATAACGAGAAGAGCCGCCAGCCAACTAGCCCGGTTATAGGACAAAAAAATGCAGACCAGCCCCAAGCCAAATGTCAGCATGAGAAATACACGCTTAGCTCCTCCTGTGCGGGTCATGGCGTAGTGGAATAGAAGAAACATGAGCCACACCATCGTGATGGTATAAGCTGCTCCTTCCCTCAAGGTACCTGTGGCGCGCCCTGGCGCGATTCCCCCAACCCACATGGATGGGAGAACTTGGGGTGCGAACCAGGAAAAGAGACCGATCACAGATTCCGCGAGACAGAGCACCAGTATAAACGGGATCAACCGTTGCAGGTCTTTATCAGCCGGGCTAATGGACCTCATTAACCAATAGGCCGCAAACGGTACGAAAGTTAGTATGTAGAGTCCATATATCGTTCTTAAGGGTTGAGGCCGAGTCAGCAGGATAGAAATGACACCTACGGCCAGGTACATGAGCATAGCCAGTTCAGGCCATCCCAGTCGCAGCGGCCGGTACTTTTTAAGCTTGAACATGCGGGCGAGAATGGTGAGACCTAATGTCCCTGGGATCAGACCCTGGTGGAATATCCAATACAAATAGCGAGTTCTCGAGGTAGGGGGGAAGAAGGGCACCACCATCAGGTAGATCAAAATCGCCGCAAAAGGATATCTGAGGAGCAGAATGGCCACCGGCACCAGAAAAGGTATAGCGAAAACGAAGAGCCAGGCCTCCTTCACGATCAAAAAGGCCAGAAACGGCCCCAATGCCAATCCTATCAGCAGAGGCAGCCCTATGGGAAGAAAGTATTTCTCCCACAAATCCAGATACTTGTTATCGTGAACAGTTGTCGTGACGGTTGATGTGATCGTCATAAAGCATCGCCTTCCATTTGCTAAATATCGTACACTACCCTGACAACATCGCTTTCAAGCGTCCACGTAAATGAACCAATACAGTTCGATCTTCTTCAGAGAGACCCAATACCAGAATCATGGCTGCATACACTGTCATGAGGCAACCTATATTGACCACTGTGCTAACCAGGTTGCTTCCAACAAAAATCCACTGAGCCATAGCATAAGCTGCTACCACAGCTACGACAGCCGCCACGACGGGTTT
>JABAOC010008414.1_pt1 | contig 19067 bp, 10 predicted proteins | sample 7062161 | NCBI WGS metagenome assembly JABAOC01 (sample SAMN14538625, study PRJNA623070) | marine sediment metagenome | biome: marine biome [ENVO:00000428]; feature: marine pelagic biome [ENVO:01000023]; material: deep marine sediment [ENVO:00002113] | place: India: Gulf of Khambhat ... | reverse complement strand
GAAATCCGTGAACGTGTTCTTCTTGTTCAGAAGTTTTCCCTCTTCATACCAGTAGCGGCCCATCTCCGATCCTCCGCGGATGTGGGCCAGGGCAAAAACAAAGCCTCGGTCCAGGAGGCTTAACCGGTCTGACCTGAAACTCGCACTCGCAGTGGAGCCGTATGAACCGTATCCGTAAAGAAGGAGAGGATTATCGCCATTCTTTTCCAGGCCTTTCCTATAAACCAGAGATATGGGGACTTTTGTGCCGTCTCTGGCTGTGGCGTAATGTCTTTCTGCATGATAATTATCGGAATTAAAATCACCGAGAACTTCCTGCTGCTTGAGAAGCTCCTTATCTCTTGTGTTCATGTTGTAATCGAAGACAGATCTGGGGGTGGTAAACGAAGTGTAGCTGTAGCGAAGCAGGTCTGTATCGAATTCAGGATTCGCTGAGAAACGAGCGGAATACGTTTCTTCCCCGAAATCAAGATAATGCTCGGATCTGTCTTTCCATTTGATAACCCGGATGTTTGGCAGCCCTTTTATCCGTTCACTGACCACAAGGAAATCTTTAAAAATCTCAAACCCGCCCAGCAGGACATCATCACGGTGAGGGATGACTTCCTTCCAGTTCTCTTTCGTTGTTTTCTGGATAGATGTTTCCATCAGCCTGAAATTTTTGGCTTTGTAGTTCGTCCGGATATAGAACTTATCCTTGTAATGGTCAACGCTGTACTCCAGGCCTCTTTCCCTTGGCTGGATGATCTTGAACTGGCCCGCAGGATTGTTGGCATCCAGGAAGCGGTATTCGTCGGACATTGTCTGGGAAGAAGCGATGATTAAGAATTTCTTCGATTTGGTTTTAAAAACATAAGTGCTGAACGTGACATCTTTTTCCTCATAAATCTCTTTATCGGCGGAAACATCCATCCCGAGTACATGTCTCATTATCTTGTATGAGCGAAGTGTTTCCTCATCTTTGACCGCATAGAAAACGGTTTTGTTATCATTGGCCCAGGTCGCTCTCCCTGATGTCACAGGGATCTTGTCGGGGAGTAATTCTCCGGTGGTCAGGTCCTTGAAATAGATCGTGTACTTTCTCCGGCTGACCGTGTCCACACCGAAAGCGATGAGCTTGTTGTTGGTACTCACAGAGTGACCCGCCACGCTGTAATAATCATACCCTTTGGCCATCTCGTTGACATTCAACATAATTTCTTCGTCAGCATCCAGAGTCTCTTTTTTCCGGCAGTAAATCGGATATTCCCCTTCTTCTTCATAGCGAGTGTAGTAGTAGTAGTCATTGTCCTTGTAGGGAACAGACATATCTGTCTGTTTGATCCGGCCGATGATCTCATCATACAGCTTCTCCTGAAGTCGTTCTGTGTGCTTCAGGACAGCGTCTTTATAGGCGTTCTCTGCTTCGAGGTAATCAATGACTTTGGGATTTTCCCGCTCGTTCAGCCAGTAGTAATTATCGACTCGTGTGTGTCCATGGATCGTTAATTCCTTGGGTATGATTTCTGCAACCGGGGGCTCAGCCTTTTTGGCTGGCGTGCAGCTTGATACAATAAAAACTGTCAGTAAAAAAGCCGCAAACCAAAAAATGATTCGGGAATGATTATTTCTGATGGCTGATTTTTTCATGATTTCCTCCTTTAAAAGTATATATGGTTGGATTCAACCCGCATTCTATTATTTATCTATTTCTTTCTTCTCAGGCAAGTATTTTTTTGGGAACTTTGCCACTACTGTATACTTGGGGTCAACAACATTCCCGATTCGGGACACGCCAACCTGGGAGACCAGCTGGAGCGCATCCCAACGGTCAAATCCATAATCCTCCACCAGCCAGTTGATCATCTCCACATGGGCTGAGCGGAAAGCGTCGATGACAGGCCTGGTGCTGCCAGCGACCATGATGTACTCCTCATCCTCAAACCGGGGCCAGTTGATTGACTTGCCCTTAATCACATTCACTTTTACTGTGACATCCATGGAACATTCCAAGCCAGTGCCGCAAACCTCCCCATCGCCTTGGGCGGCATGCCCATCGCCCAGCATGAATAAAGCTCCTTCCACAAAGACGGGAAAATACAGCATCGTTCCCTCTTTTGTTTCCACACAGTCCATGTTTCCGCCGTGCTCGGCCGGAGTGAGCGAAAGTACTGCTTCACCATAATTCGGGGCCACACCGACCGTCCCTAGAAAAGGGGCGAGCGGAATCTCCACTTTGCTGACCGCACTATCCGGCAAATCCAGAATTCCCACATTCCGTTCCCTGTCCAGCTTCCAGATATATGTTTTCTCGGGTAAAGGCTCATTCAGTGTAGCCGTGTAAGTTTCTCCGGTCAAGACGCCAAAATGCGGGAGATGCGTGGAGACTGCGAAATCCCTATTGGGCCGGACTTTCAGCAGATGAAGCACGAGTGTATCGCCTGGCTCAGCACCTTCCACGTAAAAAGGCCCTGTCTGGTCATTCACTTTTGGCAAATGAATGATTTCGCTCGCAAGCTGGTCTTTCCTCGAGATTTTGTTTCCAAACGCATCCACGGTACTGGTCATAAGAATATCGCCAGGCTTGAGTTTCAATACAGGTTCATGTCTGGCATCATAGGTGTAATGGAATTTGGTTGGCTTAAAGTGGTGTGTCTTCTGGGCGAATAAGAAACTCGGGTTGCTTATAAGACTGAAGAGTGCAACGAGTACCACGGCTTTTTTAAATAAATTTAGCCAAACTATTCTTATCATTTTCTGCTCCCTGGTATATTTAATCTTAAAAAAATCGAATCTGCACTAGGTGAAAAATAACGACAGCTTCGCTTATTTCAAGATTAAGTTGAAGCATTCTTTTGAGGCACGTGTGCCATTTACATGTACACGACTGTTCCCGTCTATGGCTTTTATCACTGCAAGATATGATTGTCAAATAAGAAATCAAAACAGAAGAAAACTATTTGAAATATTTAAAGAGTGATGACAGAATAGGATTCACAATTCTAATTTCAGGAGGAGGCTAATGACAAAAAAACGGTTCACTATCCTTTTAATCGTCTGTTTTTTCCTCATATTTTCTGCTTTATCTGCGAAGGAAGCCCCACAAAAAAAGGAGGCATTTATACCCAAAAATCCATCGGTTTCTGTCACTCAGCATGTGATCCGCATCAACGGAAAAGAGCTTCGGTACACTGCGACTGCTGGATACATGGTGCTCAAGAGGGAGGACGGCAAGCCTCGAGCCAATGTCTTCTACATCGCCTACACAATGGATGGTGTCAAAGACAAAAGCCGGCGGCCCGTCACATTTGCCTTTAACGGAGGACCGGGTTCATCCTCTGTCTGGCTTCACATGGGAGCTCTCGGCCCGAAGAAGGTCCTGATGGATGATGAGGGTTTTTCTTTTCCTCCTCCAAACCGTCTGGAGGTCAACGAGAATACGCTGCTGGATGTGACTGATGTGGTCATGATCGACCCGGTTTCCACCGGATACAGCCGGGCAGAGAAAGGAATCAAGCCGAGTGAGTTCCACGGCGTGAATGAAGATGTGGAATCGGTCGGCGAGTTCATCCGCCTCTACATCACCAATAATGAGCGCTGGGCCTCTCCCAAGTTTGTGTTGGGCGAAAGCTACGGCACGACTCGCGCTGCAGGACTGTCCGGATATCTCCAGGGAAGGAGTCTGGGAATGTACCTGAACGGCATCGTACTCGTCTCATCCGTGCTGGACTTCCAGACAATCTCTTTTATGCCCGGAAACGACTTGCCCTACATGCTGTTTCTGCCCACCTACACAGCCACAGCCTGGTACCACAAAAAACTCCCTGCAGACCTGCAGAATAAAGCTCTGCGGGATGTCCTGGATGAGGTTGAAGAATTCGCTCTGAACGAATATGCCCTGGCACTGCTCAAGGGAAATGAGATTCCAGAGGGAGAAAAAAAGGAAATCACCGAGAAATTATCCCGCTACACCGGTCTGACTCCAGGCTATATCGAAAAAACCAACATGCGCATTGCTCTCTTCCGTTTTGCTAAAGAACTTCTGCGTGAAAAACACCTCGTTGTCGGCCGGCTGGATTCTCGATTCAAAGGACAGGATGCGGATTCTGCGGGAGAAAGTTATGAATCTGACCCCAGCAGTTACGCCATTCTCGGACCGTTTGCCACGACTTTCAAAAATTATGTCCGAACCGAGCTGAAGTACAAGAGCGAACTGCCCTATAACATCTACGGGAATGTCCGCCCCTGGAATTGGAGCGTGGGCCGGGGAAGGACTCCCAGCCTAAGCGTCGCCGAAACGCTCCGCCAGGCTATGAGAGACAATCAATTCCTCAAAGTCTTTTGCGCCAACGGATATTACGATGGAGCGACTCCTTATTTCGGGACCGAATACACGTTCGCCCACATCGGGCTGAATAAAGAGTTCAAAGACCGTGTGAGAATGGGTTACTATGAGGCCGGACACATGATGTACATTCATAAAGCGTCGCACGAGAAATTCAAGAAAGACATTGCCGAATTCATCCAGTGGGCATCAGAGAAATGAAGGAGTATTCTCAAATAAATACGCTTATTTCTACACTTTAGATAAATATCAACAGAATTGCGGATGAGTTTGTGCATATTCATCTACAACCAAAGACCTCGCTGTAGACGCTTTTAGATGTTCGGCTGCGGACATGAATTGTACCGTTTATTGACACTGTCTTCGTCAAGATTCAAATGGACAGAGAAATCCTCCCTTACCTATCATTTGGCATATTTTTTGCTTGAATAATATTATGATTATGCCTGATCGAATCCCAGGACTTCGTTCTCACGTAAACAGGAGAGAGACATGTATAAAAACTTCTTGATTGTGACTTTACGCAATCTGCGAAAAAACAAGCTGAATACTCTGATCAACATCTTCGGTCTGGGTACGGCCATAGCCTGCATCCTCCTCTCCTTTCTCTTCGTCCGTGATGAGCTGTCTTTTGACAGATTCCACGCAAATATCGACAACATTTTTGAAGTGAAGAGGGTAATCGCACTTCCTGTCGGTCGAGCTGTCACTTTTCCCAAAGCTCGGACTGCAATCGACCTCGTCAACCAATTCCCTGAGGTCATCCGGGGTGTCCGGATGGAAAAACAAAACTCTATTGCCCGGTTAAAAGATAAGATTTCCGAAGAGCAAGCCATAGCCACTGATCCTTCCTTTTTCGACATGTTCACCTTCCCTTTAAAATTCGGTGAAGAGGACCACCTTCTCCGGCGTCCGGATTCCGTTGTTCTCACCGAAGCCATGGCGCAGAAATATTTCGGGACCGAAAATCCTGTGGGCAAGATCCTGTCTATCCGGCTCGCCGATGAATTTTCGGATTTTGTTATTACGGGTGTTTTACAAGAGATCCCCAGCTCTTCCAGTCTTGATTTCGACTTTCTACTCAACCTGGAAAAGGTCTACGGTGATACCTTGAATGACCCCCAAACAGGAGGCAACCTGACCTGTTTCATCCAGCTGGAGAACAGGAACCAGGCTAAACCACTGCAACAGAAATTCGCAACCACCATCGACCTCCCACTTCAAAAGAGGTTCTCGAAGAACAGCGGACATCTCCTTCAATCCTTTGCCGACTTTCATTTAAAGGGAGAATTCGGTTCCCATGTTTTAACTCAGAAGAGCACCATCAGCTACTCTCTCATCCTGGCTGCGATCTCGCTGCTCGTCTTGATGATCGCCTGCTTCAATTTCATGAACCTTTCCATCGGGCAGGCCTCAACGCGGATAAAAGAAATCGGAGTCCGCAAAGTCCTCGGAGCCCAAAGGAAACAGCTGGTCAAACAGTTCTGGTTCGAATCGCTCATGCACAGCTTTCTCTCTCTCATGATCGGCTTGATGATGGCTGAACTTTTCCTGCCCGCCTTCAACCGTCTCTCTCAGAAAAATCTAAGCCTGGATGTGTTTTCCAGTATATGGACTATTGCCTTCTCCATCGGATTAGTTATCGTTGTAGGCATTGCCTCTGGGAGTTACCCCGCTTTATTCCTGTCTAAATTTTCTTCTGCCGAGCTCTTCCGTGGAAAAATGAAATTATCCAGAAAAAGTTCCTTCAGCCGGTCTTTAATCGTTTTTCAGTTCGGCATCTCCATTTTCCTGATCATCTCGACGATCTTTATCTACAAACAGAAGGCCTATATGCTCAATAGAAATCTCGGATACGAGACTGATCAAGTAGTCATCCTGCCTCTCAAGAATCTCACCACGACCTTCAGAAGAGACGCCGCTTTCTTATCAACTCTGAAAAACAAGCTTCTTTCTTACGATATGATTCATAAAGTCAGTGGTTCTAAGTCAAGTCTTCCAGAGGGCTGGATGGGGACTTATTTTGAAACAACAAGCGGCGAGCAGACGCTTGTCGTTTATAACTACGTTGACCAGGATTTCGTCCCGACTCTGGGGATGAAGCTCCTAGCTGGAAGAAATTTCTCCGATGAATACCCTTCAGACCTTGAAGGATCGATCATCATCAACGAGTCGTTTGCCAGGATACTGGGCGTGGAATCTCCTGTCGGGCACCGCCTCTCCGAGTTTTTCACGACTGATTTTGACCGACAGATTATCGGTGTGGTTAAAGATTTTCACTACGAGTCACTGCATGATCCCATCTATCCGGCTTTCATGGGCATGACTGGAATGGAGTATAATTATGTCTTTATCAAAGTCAAAGGCAACAGGCTCCGAGAGGCGATTACGACCATAAAAAAGGAGTTTACAGCTCTGGCCCCTCAGGTTCCATTCGAATATTCCTTTCTGGATGAAGCGGTCGCCAGACAGTACGTGCGGGAGCAGCATTGGGTCCGGATGGTGGAATACGCCTCCGTCTTTGCCGTTTTAATCGCCTGTTCCGGGTTGTTCGGCCTGACTCTTCAAGTCATCTTTCTCAGAACACGAGAGATCGGTATCCGCAGAGTGCTGGGCGCTTCAGCCCGCCATATCCTCTTGTTGATCAACAGGGAATTCGTCTGGTTGGTGCTCGTCGCGAATATCATTGCCTGGCCAGCGGCTTACCTGGCCATGTCTGTCATACTCAGGAACTACGCTTTCCGAGTGACACTGGCGCCATGGGTTTTTCTGGTTTCAGGACTCATCGCCCTTCTCATGGCTACTGTGACAGTCAGCATTCATGCCTTACAGGCTGTGCGGGCCAATCCCTCTGACACATTAAAATACGAGTGATAGAAGTTCGAGAAAAAATATCTTCCCATAATTTTCAAGAAAGACATGGCTGAATTCATCAGTGGGCTTCTGGGAAATGAATGAATAGTCGCAAATAAATTTGAATATTTTTGACTGGGCCAGTTTTTGGGTAGGGATCCTTCTCGATAATAATGAAACTGTTGTTAAAATAAAGAAGGGGTCAACAAAGCGTAAAAGAAGCTCTCCTAACATGTATTAAAAAGCAATCAAAATTGCAGATAAAATCAGATATGAAATTTGCAGCGTTGTTTAATAATTTCTTTGACTTTAAAGAATGAATCTTTTCTTTCAAGGAATATGATTAGATAGATTCTCCGAATGGAAGATTAATTGCGTTAGTTATGATAGGCCAAGCAGAATCAGACATAACGCAAGTAATTTGATAGATTTTTGGGTGTTTTTTCCATTCAAGGCTAATTTTATCCCAATCATGTTGTGCAATTAATACCCTGGGCTGTGTATCTATTTTGGCTTTTTTTCCAAATATTTTTTTGAGAGAACAATCCATATCCTTTGTGTGTTCAACGCGAGCATTTTCTGCACTGAACATCCAAAATGCGTCATGAGCTGTAGGATAAATACGTTCTTTTTTGGACTCTAAAAAGATAAGCTCACTGTTTTGGATCTTAATTTCTTCAATTAAAGACGGAGATATTTCAATTGGAATTTCAATCGCTCTAAGTTTGCATGAATCCGAAATCTCATGTAATTCCTTCCTGTGAAAAAAAGTCGATATTAAGATTTTGACATGAGGAGGAACGATCCATTTTTTTCCTTTTATTTCTTGAAAAGTCAAAGCTAATATAGGAATGTTGAATCGTTCTGAAATTTCGTTGGCATGTCCTTCTGCTTGCGATTTAGTGCATTCAATAAATGCACATTCGGGTTGTTTAGTGTTATCCATTTCGGCAACTTCAGCAATAGCCCTGATAACACCGAAGGGAAGCATATCAGTTTCATTTTCAATTTTCTTGTAAAGATCTCTATATATATTTTCTATAACAAGACGTCTATGTGTTATATTTTCAAGCTTTTTGCTCGATAAAACATAATAACCTGAATTCGGTCTGTGTTCTACCAATCCCTTTTCAACGAGAATTTTGTATGATTTGAGAATAGTAATTCGGTTGAAAGACCACTCCTTCTCAGCAGAACGAACATTTGGTAGCTTCATTCCAGGTGGCCATTTTCCTGTAGCAATCATGTAAAAACAGTGTTTGACAATTACTTCTACTTTGGTGGACAAACCAGGCAATTGCTTTATGGGATTCAATAATATTTCCATATATTCCTCATTTAATGTTATATTGACTATAACATAATATTATGCTATATAATATATCATTTTTAATGGAAAAGTAAAATCAATAATTGAATGGAAATAAGAATACTTCATTGTGAATATTTATAATTCAGAACATTAGGAAAAAATGAAATCTCAGAATGGAGGCAATAATGAATGTTTTCCTTTCGCTCACGAAAATGATTTTTATTTTTATGTTTGTTCTGCATGTTGTATTTGCGCCTCATATTTTATATGCAAATAGCAATATTGAATTTGATATACCCTTCACAAAACATGTACTTAAAAATGGACTTAAACTTATTATACACGAGGATCATAAAGCCCCTATCGTTGCAGTCCATGTGAGATATCATGTCGGTTCAAAAAATGAAGGCCCAGGGAAAAGAGGATATGCTCATTTAATAGAACATATAATGGTCAGCGGCAGCAAAAATCACGATGAAGAATGGTTTAAAACTGTAAGAGCACTCGGAGCAACAAACTCCAATGCCTATACAGATCTTGATACCACAGATTTTATTGAAACTGTTCCCATTTCTGCTTTAGATTCAATTCTTTGGCTTGAGTCGGATCGTATGGGACATCTTCTCGGTGCTTTAAACCAGGAAAAATTGGACAAAAATAAGCGTATCGTCATCAACGAGGTTAAACAGCTACTGGATGAACCATATGGAGTAGCAGATTGGCAATTCTGGAAATATCTTTTCCAAAGAAATATTCATCCATACTCCTGGCCAGTCATTGGTTCTATTAAGGATATTGAAAATGCCACCTTAGATTCTGTTAAAGGATGGTTCAGAACTCATTATCATCCATCAAATGCGGTGTTAGTTTTAGCCGGAGATGTCCACTCGGAAGCAGTCAAAACCAAGGTAGAAAAGTACTTCGGGAATATTCCTCCAGGAGCACCGATTGTCAGATCCCCTGAATGGGTAGGGAAAAGCTCTGAAGACAAACGTGTTGTCCTTGAAGATAATGTTTCAGGCAGACGAATCAGTATGATGTGGAAAATTCCACAATGGGGTAGTCAAGCAGGTAATTTGTTATCATTAACGGCAGATATGATGACATCAGGAAAATCATCAAGACTTGGAAATAGACTCGTAACTGAAGAAAATTTGGCAACACGAGTGACTTCGAGTCTTGAACTTCATGAAATGTGTGGAGTTTTAATTATTCGAGCCTCGATTAACAATGGAGTTAACGCTTCGAAAGTTGAAGACATCATTAAGGAAGAAATCGTTTCATTCATCAAAAAAGGTCCCTCGGAGAATGAATTAAGAAAAGTGAAGATCATGTATCTATCCAGGCTTATTCGTTCGTCCGAAAGAATAGGCGGGATTTCTGGTAAAGCACAGATACTTGCTCAAGGGGAAATACTAAGAAATAATCCTGGTCATTATAAAGAAAATATCAGGATAATTGAGCAGGCTTCAGCAGGAGATATTCAAAAAGTAGCAAAAGATTGGTTTTCTCAAGGCGTTTTTGTCCAAGAAGTTCGACCAAAACCTGAATATCATACAAATGGCATAGAGATTGATAGAATGAAAATGCCCAAACCGCTTGAAATCCCAGAGAGTAAACTCCCCAGATTGCAGCGATCAACTCTCGACAACGGTCTTAAAATTATCCTTGTTGAATGGCCTTCAATTCCATTTATTCGCATTAACTTAATATTTAATGCAGGATATGCCTCTGATATTACAGCAAGACCAGGCACACAAAATCTTACACTCAGGATGCTGGATAAGGGAACAAAAACGAGAAACATGCAGCAGATAAGTGAAGAGATTGGATTGTTAGGCGCTACACTTGGAGTTGGGGCAAATCTCGACTTCTCATCTATATCGATGTCTGTTCTGAAACCAAATCTAGAAAATTCTCTTAAAATCTTTGCCGATGTCTTGCTCAATCCAGTCTTTCCATCTGAACAGTTTAACCTACTCAAACAAGCTCAGCTTTCCAGTATCGCTCAAGAAAAAACACAGGTCCTTTCAAGAGCACTAGGAGTATTGCCTGGAATACTCTTTGGAAAAAATCATGTCTATGGAATTCCTTTTAGTGGAAACGGAGAAAGCGAGTCTGTCTCACTGATTACTCGAGAAGATGTGAGGAAATTTTATGAAACTTGGTTCAGACCTAATAATGCCACAATTATTGTGGTTGGTGATACTAGTATGAATGAAATAATGCCTAAGTTGAATGATATTTTCAATCGTTGGAATCCCAAGGATATTCCAGAAACAAAAATAATCACTAGTAAACTTAAAAATAAATCAATTGTTTATCTTATGAACCGGCCCAATTCATCACAATGTGGAATTATTGCTGCCCAACTTATTAATCCCCGTGATGAAACCAAAGAAGTGGCAATCGACATCGCCCATTCAGTACTTGCAGGGTCTTCAACCAAGTCAAGAATTGGAATGAATCTTCGGGAAAATAAGAATTGGTCGTACATGACGTATTCGTTCATTGTCCCAACAAAAGGACAGCGATACTACGTCATTTATTCCACTGTTCAAACTGATAAAACAGCCGAGTCCATCAATGAGATTATCAAAGAAATAAGAGGATTTGTAGGAGATTCTCCCATTAATAAATTAGAGTTTGAAAACGCAAAGAAGGGATTAACATTAACGCTTCCAGGCGAGCTTGAAACCGGCAGTGATATTATTGGTAAGATTATTCCCATCATCCGTTTTGGATTAGCGAATGATTATTATGATCACTACGTAAAAAGAGTAAATAAGCTTACTTTGGATGAAGTTGTCCAAGTATCAAAAGAAATATATCGGCCCGATAGTCTTGTTTGGATTGTAGTTGGTGACAAAACAAAGATTGAAGAAAAAATCAAACAGTTGGACATAGGTGAAGTCATCTCCATAAATGATGAAGGCAATCCCATAAAATAAATAAAATTATAAAGAAAGCTCAAGGTAATTGAAAACCTTAAGAATTCAAAAAACCACTATGAACACCGACAGGTTTTTTAAAATTGAGATAAGACAAAGGAAGAGTCTAATAGTGAAGGATAAGACAGAAGCTAGATATCTCTATTCACCTTCACCATTGAGGATGAATATCATAGTTATTTGAAAACAAAGCGAATAGAAGATTTGTCATTTTTTCTCATTCTCTAAAGATTGCATATCAGTTCATGAAGTCAATCGTTGAGGACGAATTAAGAATTCAGCTAATCGCATGAAATAAAAGACATTTTGAGAGATTGTTATTTGCTGGATTCGCAATATTTTTATAAAAGGAGTGCTTAAATATGAATTTTTCTTTTAAAAAAGTTCTTTATGTTTTTTGTTTAATTTTGTCGTTCAGTATCTTTTTTATCAGAATTGATGCCGATACTGTAAAATGGAAAGTCTGGGGACAATCACCTCCAGATTTAAAACCGATTCCGTTTGCATCTGAAATCACCCAAGCAAATTTTAGCCTCCATAGCAGCTTAAGTTTCTCCCCTGATGAAAGAACAATTCTCTGGGCAGTTCTAGATAGGTCATCATCTGGCTCAATCGTATTTTCAAGATTCAATGGAGAGGTATTATCAAAGCCGGAAGTAATATCCTTCTTAGAACACAATAATTACGGAAATCCTTTTTATTCCTTTGATGGCAGGAAAATTTATTTTACTTCAGATCAACCTTTACCAGGTGAAAAGGAAGCATCATACAGAAGAATTTGGGTTGTCGAGAAAGATGGTTCGAACTGGAGCAAACCAAAACCATTAAAAGGGAAGATCAATTCAATCGGAGTTAATAGTCAAATTTCAGTAAGTCGTTGTGGGAATATTTATTTTGCAGCTTATGGGCCTGACAACTTGGGAATTGATATTTATGTTTCGAAATTGATCAAAGATGCTTATATGGAACCTACGCGCTTACAAGGAGAAATCAATACCGAATTTGTTGAAACAGATCCATTTATTGATCCAGAGGAACGTTTCATCATTTTTTCCTCTTCACGAAAAGAAAACTATGGCCCTAGTGATTTATATCTAAGCTACAAACAATCGAACGAAGAATGGTCAGATGCTATTCATCTTAAAAATTCTATCAATACTAAGCTCTATGAGAGGTTTCCGTATATAACAAGAGATGGAAAATACCTTTTTTTTGTCAGAAATGATAATCCTCTTCAGTTTNNACAAGCATGGAGTTGATCCCAGATAATAAAATACCCGAAAATAAAGTGGTTAAAAGGAAAAAGAAGTAATATTTCATACTGGGGGTTCAGATTTTGTACATAAGAGATTTTTTGAGATATTATACGAGGCTTTTCTTTAAAAGCTTGAGTATGATGGAAGTTGCAGAAGTCCTCAAGTATCTTTAAATTTCATTCAAGTTAACATCGTCCGTATTGTGGGAGCCCTGCCCAAAAACTGGTCCAGAGCTTAATCGCTCTATTTATCCTCGAAAACAAGAGAGTCGATTTCGCTCTGGAGGTTCCGTATATTGCCGACGCGGCCGGCATTGGTTGTGATGATTATAACCACATCCTCATCCAGGTATCGGATGAACATGGCCTGGAATCCGAAGTCATTCGCTCCGCCGTGACTCACCCTTTTTCCGTGTTCTGTGCTGCGGATTCCCCAGCCGTAGCCCATCATGGCCTCTTCCCCTATTTTGACATGACCGGTGTAAGACTTTTTTTTTGTCTTCTGAGAAAGAATCGTGTTGCCTTTCATGGCCTGATGAAATTTAAACAGGTTTTCTGCAGAAGAGACCAGTCCCCCGTTTCCCAGGAGAGCCCAGGTGATCTCGGGCCAGGTCAGCGGTGAATTTTCTTTGCCGAGTTTTCGGGCATTGTAGCCATGAACATCATTCTCCTCCATCCAGGAAGGATTGCGGTAAAAGCCCGTGCTGAGCATTCCGGCTGGTTCGAAAATATTCTTTTTTAGGTATGTTTTAAACGGCTGTCCGGATACCTTCTCCACGATCACTGCGAGCAGCGTGAATCCGGAATTTGAGTAAGCGTAATCTGTTCCTGGCTTAAATTTGAGCTTCTGGTTGAAAATGTACCGGACAGCCTCCTCACGAGTCATTTCCTCGAAGTCCCCTTTGGTGTCATGGTATTCGCCCAGCCCGGCTGAATGAGTGAGCAGATGGTGGATAGTGATGGCTTTTTTGTCTTCTTTCACATTATCGAAAAATTGGGTTATGGGATCCGTCACTTTGAGTTTCTTCTGCTGCTCCAGCTTCATCACAGCTGTGGCTGTGAAAGGCTTGGAGATCGACCCGATATCAAACACGGTTTTAGTGGTCACTGGGAGTTTGCTTTCTCTGACGGCCCAGCCGTAGCCTTTATGAATTATTTTCTCGCCATTCCTCGCCACGAGAACAGCGCCTGAGAATCCTTCTTTCATCTTTTGGAGCATATACCTATTTACGGCCATTCCCAGCTTCCCCTTGACTACGGCATTCGGATCCGCGGCCTCGGATGCGGTTGGAGGAGGCGGCGCTTTGACAGGGGGGCCCGGAGCCTCGGCCATTCCAAAACTCATGTCGACCACAGCATACGGAGGTTTAGCTTCAGTCCGGACGGCAAAAAACCTGTAACCCGCTGAATTCTTACACTTGAGTATAGCCGAGAGCTCATAATCAGAGTCCTCTTCGATCTGTACAACATCGAAGCCTCCAGAGTTCTGATGGACCTGCTGGAAAAAACTCACATGTTTTTCTACCGGAATCTTTTCCAAAAAAGAAGCAGCGAAACTCTCGGCGTATCTCCGTATCTTTTGAGCATCTCCAGATTCGACAGCTGCGAGAAAATCAGCCAGCATTTTCCCCGCCGGCGTATCGGGGAACTTGGTCTGGAGGGCACTGCTGAGCGGCAAAACAAGCGTCACGCAGAATAAGAATAGGAATAATAATACGATGACATTGAAAGACCGATTAAGATAATTCATAGCTCCCCTCCCTGGTCATGTTAAGTTTTGATTATGAAGCTAGCGTCCATGCTCACCTTAAGTCTGGAATATCATACCTTTTTTTTCTACTTTTTTCATATTAAGGGGACGTTCCCCAAGGTACCACCTTAGACCAATTAGTTCGTCTGAACTACGTGAGCTAAGGTGGTACCTTGGGGAACGTCCCCTTATTCTTAATTGAAAAAAATCGACTGTATATAAATAATAATTGACCAATGCTTGAAAAAGTTTCAATATGAACATTCAAAAACGAAAAGAATACTTAGTGGCTCGGCTCGCGGTTCTTACAGATGAGCCAGGCTCAGTCCAAAGTCTATGAGGAGACAAAGATGAAAAAAGTGCAGGTTATTTTGATTTCTTTATTGCTGCTTTCAGTGGTGGCTGCCAGCACCACATGCAAGAAATCCCTTTCCAGGAAGAGCGATGAAGTCCTGGCCGCAGAGGTAGACAAACTGTTTTCTGCATGGGATAAGCCTGATTCGCCCGGGGCATCTCTGGCGGTCATCCGAAAGGGAGAAGTCATTTATAAAAAGGGATACGGAAGCGCGAACCTGGAATATGATGTTCCGATCACACCATCCACCGTTTTCCACGTGGCTTCTGTATCCAAACAGTTCACGGCCTTTGCCGTAGCCATGCTGGCCCACCAGGGCAAGCTGAGGCTGTATGATGATATCCGCAGGCACATCCCCGAGGTGCCTGATTTTGGAAAGACCATCACCATCCGGCATCTCATTCACCACATCAGCGGAATGCGTGACCAGTGGGAGCTGCTGGCCATAGCGGGCTGGAGACTCGATGATGTGATCACCAGAGAACACATTCTGAAAATGGTCAAGAACCAGAAGGAGCTGAATTACGAGCCAGGCGATCAGTACCTTTACTGCAACACAGGTTTCACTCTTCTGGCCGAAATAGTCGCTCGTGTCACTGGCCAATCGTTCCGGGAATGGACCGAGGAGAATATTTTTGAACCGCTCGGCATGTCTGACACGCAATTCTATGATGACCATGAAAGAATCGTTAAGAACAGAGCCTACTCTTATGTACCGCAGAGAAACAACGGATTCAAGAAAAGACGGCTGAATTACGCCAATGTGGGAGCCACCAGCCTTTTCACGACAGCGGAAGACATGGCCAAATGGGTTAACAATTTTGATAATGGACGCGTGGGAGGCAAGGATATGATCGAGCAGATGCACGAACAGGGAGTCCTCAACGACGGGAAACAAATCAGTTACGCTTTTGGACTGGTTATCGGTGAGCACAAGGGGCTGAAAACAGTCTCGCACAGCGGAGGCGATGCAGGCTACCGCAGCTATGTCGTCCGCTTTCCCGAGCAGAAATTTGCTGTTGTCGTGCTCAGCAACCTGGGTTCATTCAACACATCGCGCATTGCCATGGAAGTGGCTGATATTTATTTGGCCGATGTGATTAAAAAGAAAGAGAAAAAAGCCAAACCAGTCGAAAAAAAAGAGATTGAGCCAGATATGTCCTGGTGGGAAGAATTTGCCGGTCAATACTATTTTGAGCCTGGCCTCGTCATGACCATCACTAAGGAAAAAGACCAGCTGATGCTGCAGCGGGATGGCCGGACCAAGGTCAGACTGATCCCTGAGTCTTATACTGAATATTCCATTGAAAACAGGGATGGAAAATTGACTTTTCATATGAATAACATAGGTGATGTGACAAAGCTTGTATTCACGCAAGGTGATAATGTCATGACAGGCGAAAAATTCGAGCCCGCTGATCCGAGCGCCTATCAGCTTGAGGAATTTGTGGGTGATTATCACAGCGATGAGCTCGGGACGAATTACACACTGGTCATCCAGGATGGAAAGCTCGTGGCCCAACACCAGCGCCACAGCGATGTCCAGCTCAATTCAACTAAAAAGGACATGTTTCTCGGAGGACAGTGGTTTTTCAGGCAGGTCCGGTTCACCCGGAACAGCGAAAATCAAGTCACAGGATTCCGGTTGAGCGGGGGACGCGTCAGAAACCTGCGTTTTGACAAAAAATAGAATCTGAATACCCAGTTTTCTCAGTTTCATTGCGAGCACAGCGTTGCAATTTTATGTTCTTGTCATTGCGAAAGAAGTGCAGCAATCTCATAAAGGAAGATTATTTATTCAACACAACCTCTCATAAAAAGGAAAAAATCTAAACCTCTTGAATCGCCAGGAATATTCACGCTTAGGAGTTGCCGCAGATTCGCACGCGTCTGTTAAGGCTACGGTTGTCCGCCATTCTACAGTCCCAGACCGTATTCTTTAAGCTGCTTGGCGAGTTCTTTAGCTCGGGTTCCAACAAGCCTGTCCAGCTCTCCCCAGAACTCGCGGCTGTGGTTTTTCACCCGGGTATGAAGAAGCTCATGAAGGATCACATAATCGATCAATTCATCCGGAAGCAGTACCAGCTTTATGTTCAGATTGATGTTATTGCTGGTTGAACAACTTCCCCATCGTGTCCTCTGGTTCCGGATAAACACCTTGTTGTAGTCAAATTCATGCCATTCAGCCAGTTCTTCGAGTCTGTGGATGAGTTTCTTTCTGGCCGCTGCTTTATTGATCCTTTTAAAATCCTTCATGAGGGATCCATATTTTTGTCTTATATTTTCAATCTTGGTCTGTTGTTTATCTATCCAGTCTATCTTGCCGGTGACTATCCTCTCGGCTTTTTCCCAGGACACTCCGTAAGGAACTGCGACTCTGACTCCTGTGAAGGGCTTGACGTGAATGATCAAATGTTTGGCCCTTCGGCTGCGGTCGAACAGAACAGGTCCCACCCCATCAATCTCGATTATCTTCGATTTTGTCATAGGCAGTGATTCTCTGATAAATAAGCCGAAAAAATCAAGGAAAAGAACACATTTAAGATTGAATTAATAATCTTTCCATATGAGATTGCCACACTTCGCTCGCAATGACACGGATATGAGATTGCCAAGTCACTTCGTTCCTCGCAATAACAGGCAAGTGAAATTGTCGCGTTTCGCTCCCAATGACATAGGCACGAGATTGCCGCGCTTCGCTCGCAATGACACGGGAGTGTGATTGCCACGACAATTCGCTCCTCGTGCTGACACAATCGTCAAACCACCAAACTTATTCCGAGGAAGATAAAGGAATACGTTTCGCTCCTTTTACTTGCACCGATAGAGATTGAAGACTGTCCCCAATTTTAGAAATGTTAAATGCTAAGACGCGACCCCTCTTTCACTCTTTCACTCTTTCATTCTTTTTTTTTGCTGAGGATGCTGCTGATCTTTTTCATGTCAAATTTTTCAGACCGGTCGTAATTGTAAATTCCGTTCTGCTCCTGCTCGATGTCGGTCAACTGAGTGTAACAGAAACCGCATATATGGGGCATTCCCAAAATTACATCCGTTAAAGCTTCAAGGCGAGTGTAAAACTCCTCAAGAGTGGTCGGGTCTTCCCCGTATCCCCAGGAATCGGGTGCGTATTTCTGGTCCGGACTGGAAATCCACTTGATACCGCCATATTCATCGATCAAGTAGGGCTCCCCCCGGTATTCCCCGCTCCTTTCCGGGAGGCGGCGCCAGACTTTGTTCTTATCGCTGAGCGCCAGAAGCGTCTTCATTTTTTCAGGATTCTGCTCGTAGGTGTGCTCCGTCCAGAGGTCGGTCTCGAAATGCAAGCCACCGCTTGAATCATTCACGGGCCGTGTGGGATCGATGTTGTGCGTCAGGTTGTAGGCATCGATGAGTAGACGTTTCAACGACTCTCCCCTGCTCCAGGCTTCATTGAACGGAGTCCAGGCAATGATCGATGGATGATTCCGGTCTCGCATGATGATTTCCTGCCACTCGATGAGGAAATTCCTTGCCGCCGCTCCGTTATTCACATCTAATCCCCAGCTCGAGGATTCTCCCCAGGTGAGGTAGCCAAGCTTATCGGCCCAGTAGTGAAACCTTTCTTCGAACACTTTCTGATGGAGACGCGCTCCGTTGAATCCGGCCCGCATGGACAGCTCGATATCCTTTTTCAGCGCGGCATCACTGGGAGCCGTCCAGATCCCATCCGGATAAAATCCCTGATCCAGGACGAGCCTGAGATAATAAGGCTTGTTGTTCAAGAATATCCGGTTGCCCTGGATGTGGACTTTTCTCATCCCGGCATAACTCTTAACATGGTCCAGGACTCGTCCGGACTTATCCACCACTTCAAGAATGAGGTCATAGAGAAAAGGACTTTCCGGTGACCAGGTCTTGGGTTTGTTTATTGGCAGGAGGCAAACGACACTATCGCTGGCAATCGCTTCGGCCTGGCTCACTCTTTTTGGGCCATCCATGACAGTCACCCGGAAAATGAGGTCCGGACGAACGGAATAGAAACTGGCTTGAACCGAAAACCTCTCCCTGTCGAGGTCAGGGAGGATATGGAAGGACTTCAATCCGAATTCAGAAACAGCCTCCATCCAGACAGTCTGCCAGATGCCTGTCGTCCGCGTGTAATGGACTCCCCTGGATTTAAAGGCCCGGCACTGCTTTCCCGAAGGCTGCAGGCCTGAGCGGTTATCATCAAGGGCATAAACCACTAGACTGTGGGTTCCTCCACTGGAAACAAAAGGAGTGATAT
>JABAOC010004588.1_pt3 | contig 19075 bp, 17 predicted proteins | sample 7062161 | NCBI WGS metagenome assembly JABAOC01 (sample SAMN14538625, study PRJNA623070) | marine sediment metagenome | biome: marine biome [ENVO:00000428]; feature: marine pelagic biome [ENVO:01000023]; material: deep marine sediment [ENVO:00002113] | place: India: Gulf of Khambhat ... | reverse complement strand
ACTCCGTTTTATTTGAACCAATGCTTGTGATGAACTGCTCGCCAGCGTTCCAAGCTGATATCATACTCATTAATTGGTAGCATGCATCCTCGTCTTGTTCCCATTGCGCTACTTCGATCATTGCATCGTCTATTTCAAGTACTTCGTAGCTTGTGGTGTTATACAAATCCATTTTCAAGGTCTTCGAAGTCACAATGGGTTCGTATGCCAGAGTCGCGTTGCAATATGCGCCCATAATGTAGGAACCTGATATCAATTGTGCCATGTCAAGACTCGCAAAACGATCTTCAATGGATGTTATTATTGGTAAAATTTGCGAGCCTGCACCTGCGTGCAGTGCATTCAGAACGTAGGGCATTGCCTCAGTTGCCAGCGATATTAAAGCTTCATCCTTGTGACTGAACCAGTCGATCTGACTGAAAACTTCCGAATCGTACTCGGCAAGTATAGCCGGCATTTCTGATAATTGAGTTGTTGAATTTCGTAGAAAAGCATAGGCCAATAAGATGTTAGCTGCTATTGTTTGGTTCTTGTCATGGCTGAAAAACAACCCGAAACTAGAGCCGTAGTTTTCTTCAATCGTAAGACCTGTGAGCATAAATGGCTCTTTGTATGTAGCCAGTACAAAACTCTCCGAAAGCACATCTGTATCGACCATTCTGAAATCGGCAACAGGGAGGTATCGCGGCCAAGACCATTTCATTTTAGTGCTACTTGCCGCCAAAGTTCCGTCGCCATTGACAGTCAAGTATTTTCCATTGTATGCCTTGAGAGCTGTTTTGCCACCTCCATTATCACTTAACTCGAACATCTCGCGGTCGTTGATTTCGCTAGCGTTAGCAAAGATTGTTCCGTCATCTGCAACCGATAGGTATAGACCGTTGAAAGCTCTAAAAGCCGCCGTATTGGCACCTAAATCCACCCACTGCAACGTTTCTCCGCTACCGATTTCGCTACTGTTAGCAACAACTGTTCCACCGTTAATTACAGATATGTATCGTCCATTTTGGGCTAGTAAAGCCGTAGTATCCTGGTCAGATTTGCCTATAACTTGCCAGATAAGCTCGGCGTTCATCGAAAGGTTTAGCGGAGGACCGAGTGGATAGACCATTTTTCCGCTGAAGGCCACAATATTTCCATATTCACTAACCGCGTACAGTGGAACGTATGCATGGTTTGATTCAATAGTAATTCCATAATCTATTACTTTGGATTGTTCGGGAACAATATTTGCGCTTAAATTGAGCATTGGAACAATCTGCACGTCATCCAGGGAGTTGTCCAGATCTTTCATTATGCCTTCTTTGTCACCGTCCATCCAGTTCCACAACTGGTTCAAAAGCTTCAGGTATTCTGGATTTTGTGGCCTCAATTGAAAGGTAATGTACCCGGGTAAACCGTTTGTTGCGACATCAAAATGGAAGCTGTTGCTCATAGTGGATTTGGCGAAAGGAGACAAGTCGAGACCATCGTTTACGCCATCTCCATCGTTGTCGAAGTCCCATGCATTAGTGACGTTATCTCCGTCAAGATCAAGAGAAANNNTCAACGGATCCAAGTCACACTCAATCTCGTAAGAATCGGAAAGCCGATCAAAATCAGTATCAGTGTTGTTGAAGTCGGTGCCGATGACAGCTTCCACGGAGTCTGGCAGAGTGTCGTTATCAGTATCAGTCATATCAGTGGTGTGTTTTATCAGCTCTGCCACGAGCAATCTCAAACTACTTATACCTGCAAAGTTTAAAGACGATGAATTCGCAACCAAACCAGGTTCAACAACAACAGCTGAACTCAGCATAATTGCTGCAAAAAAGAATACGTACACTATGCGGACCGATTTCTGCATCTGCCCGAAACTCCCTTCATGTTACGATAGTCGGTGAGAGGTATTTAAGGACTGATGTAAGTTTATACTAGAAAATAAAATGCATGCATCCATCCAGTCTGATATGTAACAAGTAAGATCTATGCGCGCGCCCCTCGAACACCGCCAGGTTTCTGATCAACACGTAGTGGATTTCATCTGTGCATGCATACGCACATGAGGCGACAGAAATGTCGAAAAACGTCCTCGTCTCGCACGGGTTCACCGTTTGGACGACGTCGTTCTGTTCTTTTGTCATCCTTTGAACTTTTCGATTGCTTCAGCACCTCTTTTCATCTGACGAAGTGTGTATTCCAAATGCTTTTCAAGATGTTTATGGACGAACAAGCGATACCATATTTTGCCCAAGATTCCATACGGTGGCGTGTAATCCATCTCGTAGATCAAACGAGTCTCACTGTTCTCAGGCCGTATTGTGAAACTGTCAACCATCTCCCACGTGGAGATGGATTTCCATGTTATCTTATTCAATTCTTCCCATTCGACAACTTCGTCATCCCATTTGAACGTGTAGAAGTAGAACTTGTAATACCATCTAGTTTTAGCACCAATTCCACTTCTCACCGATGTTAGTGCGACACCTTCTATGTTCTTTATGACAAGATTGTCCCATTCAGGTCCACGGTCAGCCTCCTTTTCGGGATACTTGAGATGTTGAATCATCAAAGTCCAGATTGTCTTAGGAGTGGCCTTAATCATTGTCTCTTTCAGTACGTTGACCATTCAGACCTACCTCCATATATCACGGTAGCTACCTATCTATATCTGCACGAACGCTAATAATCATATACGAATTTTGGCTCAAATTTGTGCAGGAACCTGTCAATGTACACAATCCCATACGAGAAAGGGGGAAGGGTTTTGCGGGGGATATCTCCATAGTGAGCTAGGTTCAAATCTTTCCCGGCCCACCACGCGCGCGCAGATTTTGCTAAAGCATAAATACAAACTGTCCTCATTGGCTAACTGGAATGAGGAAAATCACTGTTTTGATGTTGATTCTGATTAGTGTTGGTGCAGCTGTTTCCGTTTATGTGGCACTGGTGACACGAGAAGGGGGAATTGAGCAAGAGTCGAGCAGCATCACGATAGCAGCGTTTAACATACAAGTGTTTGGGAGATCCAAACGGCAAAAGGATGACGTAATGAACGTGCTTGTCAACATCACCAGGGAGTTCGACGTTGTCCTAATTCAAGAAATAAGGGACTCTAGCGAAGAGACGATTCCCTATTTTCTGAATGAAATAAATGAAATTGAAGGGCCAAAGTACGCGTTTGTCAGGAGTGATAGGCTGGGCAGAACCACGAGTAAAGAGGCTTACGCCTACCTCTACAATACCGAGACTGTAGATTTCATAGAGGGTTCCGATTACGTGTACAATGATGTTGATGATGTCTTCGAGAGAGAGCCTTACATAGCGAGTTTCCGAAGTGGCAACTTTGACTTCACGCTTGTCGGAATTCACACAAAACCTGATGATGCCCGCCTGGAAATAGGCAACTTAACCCATGTTGTCAGTTTTGCATTGTCGGAGAACCCGGTTGAAGAGGACATAATCGTAATGGGTGATTTCAACGCTGACGGACGATACTTCAACGAAAACGACCTTTCAAACCTGTTCAAAACGTCAAAGTACTATTGGGTCATAACCAACGACATGGACACAATGACCAAGACCGACTACACCTATGATCGAATAGTGTTGATGAATGCAACTTATAGCTACGAATACATTGAAGAAAGCTCAGCCGTCTTCTACTTTGACACGGAGTATGGAATCAACAATGCCACATTGGTGGAATCAGTCTCAGATCACTACCCTATCTACGCTGAATTCAAGACAGATCTAACCGATGACGACTAATCAGAGCGCACGCATTCACATTTTCTCCTACTTTTATGCTTCTTACACTCCACAGTTTTGTCTAGAACTAATTTCCACCGTATCGTATAGGCTGCGAAGCATACCGTGCAGAGTGGAAGTCACATCATAGACAAAGCGCGCGCGAGAATCCATCCCCCTACGCTTTTCGGTGAATCCACCCAGTACTTTTTGACCTATGCCTTTATTAGAGCGGAGGCACAACACTACCTGAAAGGTTTTCTTTTATACTCTAGGTATGGCCTACTGAATAATCGAACCTTTTTAAAATACATCAATAGAAGGTGAACAGTATTGTGTAGTCTGAGAGCAGGTATGGTAAGCAACTGTAATAAATGTAAATCATCCGTGCGAGTCTATTGCACGTTAAGGAAGAAAACAGGAAGAAAAACCTACGTAGACAACAAAAAGAGAGGAGGGAACAAGATATAGTTAACATGGGTGACCACGCGAAATGTCCGCAATGTGGCAGAATAGGACGTGTTGTTTGGATTTCGAAGGACGGAAAACGAGCGGGAATTCAGTGTCCTGCAAGTCATAGTCAAATCAGCCGCGGTGCTTCGAAATTCGGTTCAACCGCGCGTCCCCAAACCAAACGCGAGAGAAACATGGTTTTCTTTGTGGAAATCCGGTGGCAGCAACCATCGCCATCAACTTAGAGATGAAGAAAAATGGGGAAAAGCATGTGCATGCATGTAAAATAAAAGGGATGCATGCATGCATAAACCTTTTTATACGAGGGTTGCTGTTTAATGGAGTTGTCACATTAATTCATGTTTGAATTAAAGAAGCTTTTCAAGGCTTTTGAAAACTGCATGTAAAACTTGTGATACGAGAATTGAAACATATGCTACTACAACACTTTAGAGATTTGCCGTTAACTCCAGAAGTTATGAAGAGCATTGAAGAACTTGAATTCAGCGATCTTTTCCCAATTCAGGCTCAAGCAATGATGCCGTTGCTTGAAGGCAAAGATGTTATTGGGCAGGCGAAGACCGGAACGGGCAAGACTGCGGCTTTCGGAATTCCGATGGTTGAATGTCTAGACTCAACAATCAGCAGTGTTCAAGGATTGGTCTTGGAGCCAACACGTGAACTTGCTATCCAGATTGCAGAGCACATGACCCGATTCAGCAAATACTCCATGTTGAAAGTCTTGCCAGTTTACGGCGGGGAATCTATACGAAAACAAATATGTGCGTTGGAAAGAGGCGTTCACATTGTTGTTGGCACGCCGGGCCGCATAATAGATCATCTGAAACGAGGAACACTGAATCTAGCATCGGTAAAAATCGTTGTTCTCGACGAAGCTGACAGAATGCTTGACATGGGTTTCATTGATGACATAGAATACATACTTTCAAAGGTGCCAGCGAATAGGCAGACAAGCCTCTTCTCGGCAACAATAGACCAGTCAGTAATGAATGTATGCAACAGATACATGAAGAAACCTGAAAAAATACTTGTAAGCAAAGACGAAATAGCTCTTACACAGATAGACCAGTATTACATGGTTGTAAACCCCTACAGCAAATTTGATGTCTTGCGTAATATTCTGGATGAAAACCACATAGACAGAGCCATAATATTCTGTAGAACGCGTAGAGGAACAAGCATGCTGGCAAATAAGTTAAGCGTGCAAGGATATGACGCAAAACCGTTGCATGCTGGTTTCACTCAGTCACAAAGAGACTTCGTTAGCCAGTCTTTCAGAAAAGGAAGACTAAGACTGCTTGTTGCAACTGATGTTGCCGCAAGAGGCCTGGACATTCAAGGAATAACCCACATAATAAACTATGACATTCCATTAGACGCACTAGTATATTTCCATAGGATTGGACGAACCGCTAGAATGGGACGCGAGGGAACAGCCATAACACTTGTGGGCTACGGAGAAATGGCCGAACTAAACCGGATAAGAGCCCTGACCAAAACTACAATAGAAGAATTGGAAGGTGGAATCCCCATGTCGTATAGACCATCTCGAGATATGCATAAAGCAGTCTGCTCTGATTGCGGTCAAGAATGTGAAGTTCCGTTCAAACCTGATCTTAACAGACCAGTTTACTGTCGAGACTGTTGGGCAAACAGAAAAAGATCTAGATATCAGTATTAGCTGCAGAAGAAAATCAAAACATAAATGTTCAAAGAGAGAGTTTAGAATCTCTCCCATCCAAAAGGGGACTCTGAATGTGGAGCTTCATTATTCATGTTTGGCCAAGAGAGAGTGCCTCAAAAATGTAGTAAACGCGGTAGTGATTTTCGGTGGTTATAGAAATTAAAGTTGGAAACAAAACCGTATTTCTCTGCAAGGAATGCTCCTCTTACATATGAAACAATCCACAAAACAGTCTTCACCAGGGTTGAAGGTGGAGAAAGAAGACCTAAACGAATATTTCTAGCGCATGAATCTTTTTCTCACTTGGTTGCATGTTCGTTTTGCTTATTGTGGCTTCATAAATCAAATAAGCCTATCTTTTCCACGCGCGCCTATAGGCCAGTTTAGGTGGGAAGCCATGAAACTATCGAAACCTTCGCCAGCTCTCGCTCTTTTCTTGTTATCACCTGCGATTGGCGAACTGCTTTCCGGTTCTGCTCCGCCGCTCGAATTTTTCAATCCGTTAGGTTTCGTTATGATTGTATCGCTATATGGTAGTGGCGCCATAATTGCAAGGGAATTGAAGATTCGCTGGAAGAAAGGCATTGGCTCCCTATTGTTGCTTGGCTCTGCATATGGAATCTTAGAGGAAGGTTTGCTGGTCTGCAGCTTCTTCAATCCTGACTGGCCTGACTTGGGACAACTGGCTTTGTATGGTAGGTGGCTTGGCATCAACTGGGTTTGGGCGACTATGCTCACAATCTACCATGCCATCTACAGCATCATCATACCCGTTGTATTGGTGGAGTTAGCATATCCTCAACGTCGCCATGAAAGCTGGGTCAGTAACAGAACCTTCAAAACCTTGTTGACTCTCCTTGCAAGCGTCGTGGCCCTAGGCTTCGTTTTATTTGCTTCGCTTTCCAATTATGTGCCTCCACTTGCACAGTATTTGATTACAGTTATGGCAATGACACTATTTGGCTACGCAGCCTACAAGTTTCCAGCAAAATGGGAAAGCCGTGGTGAAAAGCCTTTGTCAAGCTTATTTCGAATATGGATAATTGGCGCTTCCGGAACCTTTGCCTTCTTCTTTGGTTTTTGGCTAATACCCAGTCTGATACCATTATGGCCTATTGGAATGTTCTTTGGGCCTGCGCTTATTCTGCTCTACACAAAGGTGCTTAAACGTTATAAATGGAAAGGACCCAACAAAAAATATAGCTTTGCCCTAGTAAGTGGAGCATTGACTTTTTTCATAATTTTCGCGCCTTTACACGAATTAGATTCAACCAGAACCGACAATCCTGTCGGAATGAGTCTTGTAGGTCTAACCTTTTTAGTTGGGCTGATTTTGTTGGGAAGGCGAATCTGGACGACATCTAATGAAGATCTCTATGTCTAACAAAACGCAACTAAGAAAGAAATTGGAGCCTCAGATGCTCGTGCAGACATCTCCAGCGTGGCGTGGGTTCCAATCGCAATAGTCAAAAGTAGAATCCCTTAACATAAGAGAACAATTGGAAAAGGAGGTGCGCTCGCGCGCCCTTGGGGCTACTGCGCCCCTCACTATATATGTGAGAAGAACAATGGTGATTTTGAGTGTGGAGGTTGCGCTTGTATACTTCGCAACTTTCTCAAAATCAACATTGAAGTTGCATTATCATGCAGAAATTGACTGATCTGTGTGGATGTGTTTGGGAGATTAGGAAAGGCATTTGGGTGTGTGTTAAACGATGTCCTAAACACAGCAAACCGAAGTCAAGACGACCTTTCAGGCCGAAGGCTGAAAGTGTAAGAAGTGGTGGAAAATTTGATTAATTACGTGAAATTTGCGAGTTGATGATTGTGCCATATCATGTTTACGTTCTCCTCTGTGACGATGGCAGTTACTACACGGGATATGCAAAAGACCTCGCTTTGCGTCTCAGGCAACACAGGAAAGGAGCTGGAGCTAGATACACCAGACGACATAGACCGAAAGGGCTCGTTTACACTGAAGAATATGATACTATTAGCGAAGCCATGAAGCGAGAAAGAGAAATCAAGCGGTTGAGCCATAAAGAGAAAAAAAGACTCACAAGTTGACTCTGTTCTTGTCCGCGCATTAGTATCTGTTCCATTTAACTATATCTTCCAGATCTCTCTTGGGCACATGTAATACTCCGTTTCTGTCAAGCCAATATTTTATGTCGTCATCCTTAATTTTGTCCGCTACTGGGTTTTCAGCTGGATATCCCAGGGCAACCACCAGAACTATCTCGAGACCATCTGGCACATTGAGGCTCTTCCCCAGTTGTTCTCTATCAACAGCTCCAAGAATACATGAGCCCAACCCTTCGTCAAAGGCAACCATTGAAATGCTCATTGCAGCGATGCCTGCATCGTGGCCCGGACTCTTGCGAATGTTGCTGTCTAAGAGTATAACGATGTAGGCCCTTGGCATCTCTTCGTCACTGGGTTGATAGTCTGGCAAATATCCAGCCCAACTCAGCGTGCTGAATACTTCTTTCAGTAGTTCCCTGTTGTCAACGATGACATATTTCAATGGTTGACGGTTAGCTCCAGAAGGAGAAAGCCTCGCAGCGTCAACACATCTTCGAAGAATTTCTTCGGAAACATCTTCCTGCCTATACTTTCTAATCGTTCTCCGACTTGCAATCCTCTCATAGATCATGCTCTCAGCCTTCTTATCGGGCTTATTTAAAGAATTGCGCCAGCTCGTATCTGGAACATGCATACGCAACTACCTTAACAGACGGCTCATCAGAATCCTATGTGCGCGCGTGCCCGTCACTTTGCCAGTGATGCCAGTGTCTTATAAGAACGAGGGGTTTCCCAGGAAGGCGATGGCCAAGAATACGATGCCGAAGATTATGAAGACAATTCCGCTTCCAAGCCGAATATGTTTCAGCGGCACCACTCGCGTTAGCGCTGTGCCGACGGTTACGCCGATGGCTGTAATAAGAACGAACGCCATCATCACTCCAAGATAGACCAGTAACGGAAGTTCATACTCCGCAGAGAGAGCTATCACAGCAAACTGGGTCTTGTCGCCCAGCTCCATTAACGTAGTCAGCGAAAAAGAAGAGAAGACCGCGTTTCGAGTCTCCCTTTTCTCAACTTGCATATCATCCTGTTTTGAAAAAACGGTGTAAACACCGAAGATCAGAAAAATTGCCGCTGCTACGATTCGTATCCAAAACCTGGGCAAAAATCTTGTTAATGCGTCTCCGAATGCAACGGCGATTCCAGTTACCAGCAGGAAAGCCAACATCGCGCCCAAAAAGACCGAGAGAGATTTGAACCGAGAGGACAAGGTTATGACTGCAATTTGCGTCTTGTCTCCTAACTCAGCGACCGCAACCAGCACAAACGATGCAATGAGCGGTGTCAAACTCATGGACAGGACTGATACAAGTAGATTCTATTAAACCTACAGGTTAAGAACCTAAAAGCGCCTATGAGGAAACGGAAAAAGGACAGTTTCGCGGCTACATCGGAATGCTAAATGTTTTGGAATGCTTCTCTATAGCCAGTTGGAGTTTAGCTGGTGCATAAAGCGATTCAAATCCTAGCTTGTTGATGTTGAAGTTTGTTAAGCGTTGTCCAGCGGGCTTAGCGAGGAAAAAATCAAGTAGAGGACTAATAAGAGCGCTTTCGGATATGGAATGATGCGAAGCAGCGTTTTTCCCTGAAAGTCTAGGTCCCCTGTTTCTTCAAGGGCTCTGTCCATGCCAAGTTTTGAGCATAATTCAATTATCGTGTCAATTTTGTCATCGCGTAAACGGTTGAGCATCTTTCTTACTTGACGCATCGCTGCCAAATCAAAGGCGATCAGTTTTCTCCATCTAGACTGATACCTTGACAGAAATTTTTCAGAAAAGTTGTTGGTTTCAAGGGCGTCGTGGGCGACTTCGCCGGCTATCTTTGCGCATAGGGACCCCAAGATAACGCCGCCTCCGGTTGTTGGTTTCACCTGTGAGGCAGCGTCTCCTACGACGAGAAGTCCATTCCAATAAGTCTTGGAGATTCCTCCTCCAAGCGGAATAGGATGAAAGGAAACCGCAGTGATCTTGCTTTTTCCCAGTTTTTCGGAAGCCACAGGATGGTCATTCATAAACCGATTCAGGTATTCTCTGGGATCGCCATTCCGTATGGCCAGACCAACCTTGGCTGACCCGTCCCTCCTAGGAATGATCCAAGCGAAAAAGCCTGGCGCATATCTTCTGCCAAGATACACCTCAACCTTGTTCATGTCGACCTTCTTCACTCGGTCCACCTCTGCTTGGATGGCTTGAACGACCATGGATCTGTCCAGCGTTTGCATTCCAGCTTTCTTCAAGAGCGTTGATGAGCAGCCTTCAGCGTCTATCACAAGGTTTGTCGCCACAGTCTGTCTCGTTCCTTCCTTGTTCACGATGACTCCTCGGACGAAATTCGATTCTATCACAAAAGATTCTGCTCGTGAACCTAAGAGGAACGTTGCCCCAGCTCTCTCGGCAACATCTGCGAGGTGCTTATCCAGAAGTGCTCTATTGAGAACATAGGCAACTGGAGAAGAACGTCCAATTTCAAGCTCTCTACCCGACGGCGAGTAGAAAACAGCTCCAGTGAATTCATTCTCTACGATCTTCTTGGGCACACTTAATCCTATGCGCCTTAAGCCACTAATGCTCAAGAGACCCGCACAGTGTTGAGGCACTCCTATCTCCCGATGTTCCTCGCAAACCACAACCTTCGCTCCCAGTCTGGCAGCCGTCAAAGCTGAGAAAGCGCCGCACACCCCGCCCCCGACCACGGCAACCTCAAACTCTTTGCTCAAACCGTTCCTCTCTCGCCACGTTTCAACCGAAGCCAACACCTAGTCTTTCAGAAAAACCCCTTTAAACAATTCCGCCCACCCATCCACCCTACTACCTCCTGCAGAGAGACTGTATGCAAATAATGCAGGAAGAAGTTGTCATCAGCCTCAAACGTGGAGTAAAAGAAATATAGCACGATGGAACATCAAACACAGCAAATATAAAGGAATACATCCATATCGAATCTGCTCCGAGGAATCAATTTGACAAAAAGAACTGACGTCACAATCAGTGTTCCCACATGTACTTCATGCCACCGAATCATAGCTCCAGGAACTGAGGCGACAAAATTCTCATGCCCTAGCTGCGGGGATATAATCATCTGGCGATGCGCTAAATGCCGAAAGTTCGGAAGACCATACCGCTGCCCAAAATGCCAGTTTACTGGACCTTAGGGGATATTTAGGGGACCTTTTTTATTTGTCTCCATGCATGCTGCTCCGAGAACCTAGGGGTATTTTCTGACGAGGAGATCGTTTATATATACGATTTTTCCTCCAACCATGGTTATGACAACTCGTATGTTCCGGATGTTCTTTGGGTCTACCATATGGGGGTCGTCAGACAGAACGACCAAGTCAGCTAGTTTACCGGGCTCTAATGAGCCTTTATGTTTCTCTTCGAAGCCGACCTTTGCGGCGTTAATCGTATACATTTTCAAAGCATCCGTTACGCTTATCCGCTGCTCTGGGTTCTGATGATTCACTAAGATATGGATGCCGAGAATCGGTTGTGCCGATCTGAAGTCGCCCTCCCAGTCGCTTCCACACGCAATCAGCACACCCGCCTCCAAGATGGACTTGTAGGGTTGGACTCGTTTCATCCGCTTCTCTCCGAGGAAAGGGGCGTAGTCATCAAAGTAGAGGAAGGTAGGCTCCATTACCCATGTTATCCCAAGCTTCGCTGCACGCCTAATTTGGCTATCCGTGACAAGCTCGGCGTGTTCTATTCGATGTCGATGGTCAGCTCTGGGTGCTATCTTCAATGCATACTCATAAGCGTCCAAGACTGCCTCTACACATCGATCCCCGCAGCAGTGAATTGCAAGCTGAAGACCAGCCCTATGGATCTTCGAGACTACTCTATTCAACTCCTCTCTAGCTATGTAGAGAATGCCTGTGTTTGTTGGATCATTGGTGTATGGTTCGAAGAGCGCAGCAGTATTATCTGGTGGTACGATATCTCCATCGTTGAGAATTTTAGCTCCAATCTTTGCGTTGTACTTCTTCGAGAGACTCTTGATTAGTGTCAGTTTTTCATCCAGATTTTTTTCGCTTATGTCTGGTGCTAGTTTGATGAAATGATCAAGTATGTCATAATATAAAACAAATCTCACGGTTAACGGTTGGGAAAGAAGAAATCGTGTTAGGAACTCATCTGAACCAGCTATATGAATTGTTGTATATCCGACTGACGCTGCATTCTTGGCAAGGGTGATACAAGCCTGCTTCCTATCTTCATCTGTCGTAGGCGTAGGCCAATGCTTCTGAGCTACTGCTCTACACACTTTGTTGGCGCTTACGAGTGGAAGACCCGCCTCAACAAGCATACCGGTTGGTTCCCCTGTTTTCGGGTCCTTTCTTATTCCTCCAATATTTGGAGGCGCTTCCTCTTCTATGAGTTCCAGCAATCTGGTGTTCACTATGGACCCATGGTTCAACCCCATTGAGAGATAGTGGTCTGGTGTAACCTCGTCCAGCTCCCTTCTTGTCGGCCACCTTTGCTCTTTGATATGCAAAGAACCATGACGAGCAGTTACCGGACCAACCTTACCACATTTGATATATTCCCCCTTGGGCACTCGCAGTGCATACTTGGCTATTCTGTCCTGCAACTCCTTTATTGAACGGCAGTATTCCACACTGAATTCCTGCCTTCCACTCACTCCAGTATGTTCGTGGGCATCTATGAAGCCTGGAACAATTGTTCTACCGTCCAAGTCAATGACCTCAGTGGCCCTCCCAATTAGTAGCTTGATCTTGTTCTCGGATCCTACTTTGAGAATTCTGTCGCCTCTTATCGCGACTGCCTGCGCTCGCGTATCCATATCATCCATCGCAATAACGTTCGCATTCACCAGAACCAAATCTGCTTCACTCACTTTTTTCACCAGCAAACTCCATATCTTTTTGTCTCTGCACGCGCATATATGCGCGCGCGCAAGTTTTTAATGTCCGCTTTCCGATGAATATCTTTGGCGGAACGGATGGATATTGGTTCTATTGCGTTAGGTGTGTTTTTCTTAATCTTGTCTTATTTGGTCTGGCAGCTGCGCACGCGCATCTCTGAACCTGAAGACGAAACAGATGATTGGCGGGATAGACTAGCCCGTCGCTATTACTTACGAGCCCAAGTGTGGCCCCTTCTTTTTTTGCTGGCAGGCGCTTTCTTTATCATACGTGGCATAGCCAGGTGCATGCATGAGAAGGGATAAAACTTATCATCATTTCCTATTCACAGTATATGGAAGACTTATGTTGCTTTCTATGTATGCATCGTATCTTTGGGCAAACCGTAGCAAGAAAACCTACGTTCTTCGGATAGCTGTTTTCATTCTTTTGTCTTCTTTCTTTTCTGCATATATTCCAGGAGGTTCAGCATACTTCCTGTTCTTTATATTCTTCTGGCATCCATTCTATTACGCTTCTGTTCTTTCCTTTCCGTTTTACCTTCTTAAACATGAAATGAATTTCCACCACCTATACTACGAAAATTCATTCCATAGTATCCGTTTCCTGACAGTAAATATAACTTCCACTCCCGCTTCGGGTCCACCAGGATTCAATCAGCAACTTCTCCTCGATTTTTCTTTTTTTCTCTCTGTCAACCTCGTGGGTGCGTTGTTAGGCTACTTGATAGCAAAAAAGTATAGAATCCAATTTTTCAACAACAAGTGGGGCATAATCTCATGCTTGTCCACGGCAATCGCTTGTCTGGCGGGATCACTTCTGTCGGGTTTGATATTCCACGAGATTGTAGGTGTAACCCTTCTTGGAGCGGGTATTTTCTTGCTCGATATTATCTTGTTCAAAACACTTGTTCTTCCAATCACACGAAGTTTTGCACAAACGTTGCGGGAAATCACAAAACGGCAGAAAAAGGGGAATTTGCGGGGGGCATCTCCATGACCACTGACAAATGCCAGTTTATGGGTTTCCTAGGGACATTTACAGGACCTTCATTCGAGTTTGCGAACTTCATGCGCGCGCATGGACTAAATTTTAACGTACACACACAATAAAGGCTATATGTACGTTCACGACGGAAAAATCATAAATACACAGAAACTGATTTGGCACGAGAAATGTATGACGTAATTATTGTAGGAGCAGGTCCTGCAGGGTTAACAGCTGCAACAAACACTTCCCACAGAGGTTTGAAAACCCTGGTGGTTGAGAAACAGGACATAGCTGGAGGTTTACCCACCCTTCTTTACCCTGATAAGATTATAAGAGATCATCCAGGATTTCCANNAAAGTTTTGGTGTGCACGGGAATTTACAATGTTCCTAAAAAATTAGAGGTGCTTAAAGGTTATGCTGGCTCAAATGTTCACTATAAAGTGGTAAATCCTCGGGCTTACCAAGGAAAGAGGTTGGTGGTCGTGGGAGGTGGGGACCATGCCTTCGACACCGCTGTACAATTAAGTGAAATAGCTGAAAACGTGACCATCCTCGTGAATCGCGAATACGCCAAGGCAAAGGAAAAAACTGTCAAACTTGCAGAAGATGTTGGGACACAAACTCTCTACAATACTAAGATCATACGAATCCTGAAAGGCAAGTCTGGCAAATTCGAAAGAATTCAAACAGTAAACTCTCGGACAGGTGAAAGAAAGGTCATAAAGGCCGATGAAGTCTTCATTGCGATAGGTTTTGAGCCAATCAAAGACTTTCTGAAAAACAATGGACTCAGAATACGACAGGACGGTTCAGTAAAGGTTGACAAAAACCTGCAAACTAATATCAAAGGCGTATTTGCGGCTGGAGACGTTACTGGAGAAGTGAGGCTCGTGGCAACTGCATGCGCTGAGGGAATCGTAGCTGCAGTACACGCCTTCGAAGAAATAAAACAACCATATTGGCTGCGTTAACTTGAACCCAAGCAAAACAATCACGAACAATTTTACACGAGTACGTTTTTCGTTTGGGTTTGGGAATAAAATTTAAGCCAACCAACCAACGTTGCGCGCGCACGTGTACTTGGGGGTAATGCTAAAATATTGATCCTTTTTAAGGTCTAAATAAGACGTAAATTTGTTGGGGGAAACTCTTGGCTGAAGAATCCGTTGTTTATTGGGTCGGGGCTGGGATATTCGGATTAGCGTCTTTGATGTTTGCTGTATTGGACTCGCGAAGACATAATGGTGAAATGGTTTTTGGATCGAATATTTTTGTGAGTTTCATCACAACGATCTCGTACGTAGTTATGGCATTGGAACTGGGTACGACAGTTGCAGAGAATGGACAGCCAATTTATTGGACAAGATGGCTTTTCTACATCGCCAGTTGCAGCATACTGACGCTGGACATCGCCTTCCTCGCACGAAAGCCTGCGTTCAAAAAGGTTGAAGTCGCACTATTCACTGGGCTCACAATGTTCTGTGGTTTCTTGGCCAGCATCATTGTTACAGTAGATCGTTGGTGGTTCTTTGCGCTAAGCACGGCGGCTTACTTTGGCATGCTCTACCGATTATTCAAAAGATCAGGAGATGAGAGCGTCAACGTAACGTCCATAATGTGGTTTGTGATGGCAACTTGGTCTCTCTTTCCAGTAGTCTGGGTGCTTGCGCCAACTGGCGTAGGAGTTTTCACAGCACTTGTTGAAGCTACGCTTTACGGTGCACTGGACTTTACAACCAAAATAGCCTTCGGATTGTATATTTCAACCCGGCACAAGATTGTTGAGTTAGAATCATCCTAAACGCAATGCTCTACGCGCGCGCATCGAGTCGTGACCCAAAACCGTCCTGCCTCACAAGGTTAATGTCAAGATTGACGTTCGCCCAGTTCGCAACATGATGGTTGAAGAGGTGTTGCCACAGATCAGAAGACGCCTGGACAAATACGGCTTCAAAGAAGTCACGATAATGGAGCTTGAAGGAGACTACGGATGGGCAAAAACAAGCATAAAAGAACCTCAGCGCAGGCACTCCTTAGAGCCTACAAAGTGCGCGCGTTTTTTCTTGTTCAGAATTCATAGAGAATTGTTTCACAAATGACAAATAGAAGTTAATACAATAATTAATCTGGAAAGAAAGGGAAATGAAGATAAAAGCAGTTTCAGGAATAATGCTCATTCTGCTGTCTACATTACTTTTGACTGGCTTCCATACGCCTGCATGCATGGGCTGATTTTGAGTAGGCAACAAGTTGCTAGCAGACTTCGAAGGCTCAACGGTCGCAACTGAAACCAAGAAATTCCCTTTTTCTGCGGCTTTTCAAAGCACCCATCATGTTCTTACGTTGTGTCTTACGTGACCAACTGGACGCTGAGCAGCGCGCGCTTGCGATGCTTGAGTTGCAGAAAAGAAGGCTGAGTTTGGTTGCAATTTGCGCGTTCCTAAGAAAAGCTAAAATAGAACATGATGGACAATCTTCTATGGCTGCTGGAGAAAGGAGAATGAAGAGGAAAGCAGTTTCCTCAATAGTAGTAGCGATATTGCTCCTTGGGTTCTGTGTATTTGAATTAATGTTTTTCAAAGGCCCAGTTCCGAATGTTTCAGCGGTTGAAACACTGGAGGACATCGGTGTTTATTGGGATGAGAATTGCAGCTTGAAGGTGTATTCGATAGATTGGGGCATTTTGTCGCCTGGTGACGCTAGAGAAGTTGTGGTTTTTGTTCGGAACGAAGGAAACGAGTCATTTCTTTTCATTTTGAGGCCACAAAATTGGGTTCCAGAGAATGCTTCTGACTATCTAAGTTTTTCATGGAGTTGTGAAGACAACACGGTTGAGGTAGGTGAAGTTGTCAAGGTTACACTAAATCTACTGGTGTCTCCTGAGATCATAGGGATTTCTGACTTCAGCTTTGACATCGTTTTCATGCATCTATGCGACCTCTTCACCTTCTTTAGAGCCTACGGGTCCAGCATTGACGATCCAAACTATGCGCCCGAAGCTGACTTTGACCGAGATGGTGACGTAGACTGGAGAGACTTCGGCACTTTCACTCTAAACTATGGAAAAACGGTATAACCCTCGCAGCCATGCACATACATGCTGTCTCATACGTGCACCGTCACATTGGGAATTTATATGTTGCAGCATCTTCGGTAATGTGGCGCGCGCATCTGACGGTGTATCATCTTGTGTGCTTACTTTTTCTTTTTGAATACTATTCCTTTCTTGTGCAAGACATATATGATGCTGAGGACTGCGGCTGCTACGAGTGCAACAATTAGCCAGAACTGCATGGTTGTCCATATTGCCGGTGGAAAGCCGTCGAGAGTGATTCTTACCGAACGAGACGAAACGACAGATACTGAAGGCTCGGTTGCGCTCACCGCAACGTAGGTTAGCCAATACGATGTGCTGTAGAAAGTCTCTATCCTATACGGTCCAACGGCCTGAATATTGCTTGATGGCAATTGGAATACTGCTTGTCCCGAAGCATCGGTCATCTTGAAATCGTACACGATTCCCGCTTGCGTGTAAATCACAGCGTATGCTCCGTGAACTGAAGATCCATCGTTTCCTGAAACTTGCACAGTCAACTGGTAGACCTGACATGTTATGGTATATGGCCCGTCGGAATCTACGTATTGGGTAGTTTCCTGCACAACCCAGCCTTTCCACAAAATCTTGAGCGAATAGTTTCCTGTGGGAACCTTTGTCAAACTGATGAAGCCAGTGTCATTCGTAAGTAAGGGCAAATTATTGGTCGTGCCGTTTGGCAGGGTAATGTAGACTTCAGCGTTGGGCATAGCAGTATTCGCGTCGTCAACTACCTGGAAAGTTGGATTGTGAAGGATGATCACTCCAATGTTGAAGATGTGTGAGCTATGTTCGATATTTCCCGTGTTGTCAACGACAGAGACCTTTAAGGTGTAGTTGCCCAACATTGCTGTTTCTGGATAGGACCAGTTTGCCTCGTAAAGGTGTGAATAGTGAATGGTCCACAAACCGTTGGAGATCCTCGTCATGACCACGTTGTCAAAGTCGGGAACAGACTGATTCAAAGGATCAAAGATCGATGCGTTCACCATGTTGATGTCATATCCGCCAAACGGGTCAGTGACATTAGCTTGAGCCACAACTTTTCTTCGGCTTCCCGTCCAGTTGGGTGAGAACATGTTTGTCTCAGCATACTTGTAGTCAAATGTCTTAACAGATGCAATTTGGGCGTAATTTTCGCTATAGACCGTGGCATAGCTTGGGCAAATTGGGTGGTCGTAGTAGAAGAACATATTGGCACCTGCACCCTGAGGGTTCACTTCAATACGGATGAGAATAGAGCTACCTTTTCTAAATGTATAAGCTGGAAAGTTCAGCATCAGTGGGTCGTTGCCTGCGACACTGTTGACGTCACGAGAGTCAGCTGGGCTTGAACCGAAAGGAAGAGTCTGGCTTCCCGTGGATGCGGTGGAACCAACAGGTGTTTGACCAGTTGAAGTTACCTCGTATACTATTGCGCTGAAGACTCCCCCAATAGTGGATCCACCAGTTCCATAACCACACATCCATGGATGCAACCATATTGATCCGTCAAGCGACACGTTAGATGCTAGGTCGGGATGAACGTAGAAGTCAAGATACAGCCTTCCAGTTATATTTCCGTAGCCCTGAGGCGCTTCGCTCCATTTCTGCGTCGTGTTTAATATCGCTGTCGTTCGAGTGTAACCTCCAACCCATGGATTGCTTGTTTCATTGTGAAAGTAAAAATTGAGCGCTTTTATTGGGCCATTCGGAGCGGCTTTTACCGTTGAAATAGTGAACGGGGAAACTGTACACATTGAACTTATCACTAGAAGAACTGTCACAATTGCTTCCAAAGTCTTTGTTCGAGAACTCAAGATTTCACCCTCGCATTTAACCTTCTATGCAATCCACGCGAGATTCGACTATTAATTCAACCTCATAATAATCTTATGAATTTCAAATCTGAATGAGTGCGCCCTATCCATGACTACCTGCTCGCGCGCCGTGTGCGAATAAAACAAAAGACTCCTAGTTGTTCCAAAAGTCATAAGAATCGAAACATTAAAGATAGCTATTGGTTGAGGGCTTTCATCATTGCTTATTGAAATCGATTGTGGGGGAGAGTGATTGGAAAGTCGGTCGGAATGGAGGGCAAAGCTTGCATTGGCTGGCTATTTTGCCTTGGTTGGTGGAATCTTTGTGGG
>JABAOC010010247.1_pt4 | contig 19078 bp, 18 predicted proteins | sample 7062161 | NCBI WGS metagenome assembly JABAOC01 (sample SAMN14538625, study PRJNA623070) | marine sediment metagenome | biome: marine biome [ENVO:00000428]; feature: marine pelagic biome [ENVO:01000023]; material: deep marine sediment [ENVO:00002113] | place: India: Gulf of Khambhat ... | reverse complement strand
CAGTCGGGCATGCTGGACACCGCCCGCTTCCGCGCCTTCCTCGCCATGGAGCTCAACGTCTCAGTAGAGGACGTGCAGGCCTACGTCCTGGGCGGCCATGGCGACGACATGGTGCCCCTGGTCCGTTACACCACGGTGGGCGGTATCCCCATCAGCGAACTCGTGCCGCCTGAGCGCGTCGAGGCCATCGTGCAGCGCACCCGCAAGGGTGGCGGCGAGATCGTCAGCCTGCTCAAGACGGGCAGCGCCTACTATGCCCCTGCGGCCGGGACCTTGGAGATGGTCGAGTCAGTCCTCCTGGACCGCAAGCGTATCCTTCCCTGCGCCACCTACCTCGAGGGTGAGTACGGGGTCAAGGGCATCTACATGGGGGTGCCGGTGAAGCTGGGCTCAAAGGGAGTGGAGCAGGTCATCGAGATTAAACTCACTGACGAGGAGCGTGCCATGTTCGACAAGTCGGCGAACTCGGTGCGCGAGGTCACAAAGATAACGGGTCTGTAGGCCGCGTCACGAGTGAAGGCGACTGATACCGGGTCGAGCTATTAGGTGCGGCCCCTAGAAGGGACCGGTATCAGCGAATGAGATCGCGGAGACGGTGGCCAGCCTGGTGACGATCTAGCGGGCATGGGAGCCGACGAGAATTGAGGTGACATGCGGGATATCGAGTGTCAGACAATTAAGGAGACGGTAGTCCGGTTGTGCCAGGAGGCGACCGCCCTCCTGCCCGATGATGTCTTGGGGGCTCTGAAGCGCGCCCGCGAGAAGGAGGAATCGCCTCTGGCCCAGAAGGTCCTGGACCAGATCTTGCGCAACGCCGAACTGGCGAAAGAGGAGTTCCTGCCGCTGTGTCAAGACACCGGGACCACCGTCATCTTCTTGGAGGTGGGCCAGGACGCCCACATCGTTGGAGGCGATCTGAATGAATGCCTCAGTCAGGGCGTGAGCGAGGGCTATGTCGAGGGCAATCTGCGAAAGTCCATGGTGGAGCGGCCCTTCTCCGCCCGAGTCAACACCAAAGATAACACGCCTCCCGTCGTCCACACGGAGATCGTCCCTGGCGACCATCTTCGTATCATGGTCATGCCCAAGGGCGGCGGCTGCGAGAACATGGCCCGCCTGGCGATGATGCTTCCCGGCGCCGGCAAGGCCGGCGTCACGGAGTTCGTCCTCAAGGCTGTGGAGGAGGCCGGCGGCAACCCCTGCCCGCCCGTCATCGTCGGCGTTGGCATCGGCGGCACCGCCGAGCACTGTGCGTTGCTGGCCAAGCACGCTCTTACCCGCAAGCTGGGCGAGCCCAACCCGGACGCGGAGCTGGCGGAGTTCGAGGCGGAGCTGCTGGCGAAGGTGAACGCCCTGGGCCTAGGTCCCCAGGCCGTCGGCGGTCGCACTACCGCTCTGGCCGTGCACATCGAGACCTACCCAGCGCACATCACAGCCCTGCCTGTGGCCGTCAGCCTCCAGTGTCACTCGGCCCGTCTCAAGGAGGCGGTGCTGTGACCGTCGGGATCGCCGGCGACGCAGGGAAGGAGTAACAGATGGCCGAACACCGCATCCAGTTGCCGCTCACGGAAGAGGCGATCGAGAAGCTGCACGCGGGCGACTACGTCTACCTGACCGGCGCGATCTACACCGGTCGCGACTCGGCCCATCGTCGCATGACGGAGGCGCTCTCCAATGGCGAATCGCTTCCCCTGGACGTTCGCGGCCAGGTGATCTACTACGTCGGCCCTACTCCGGCGAAGCCTGGAGCGGTCATCGGCTCCGCCGGGCCCACCACCTCCATTCGTATGGACCCGTACACGCCAGCTATGCTGGAAGCCGGCCTCAAGGGCATCATCGGCAAAGGGGGCCGTGGCCCCAAGGTCCGGGAGGCGCTGCAGAAGCACCGGGCCGTTTACTTCATTTCCGTTGGGGGCGCCGGCGCCCTGCTCTCCAAGCAGATCCGCAGCGTCGAGGTCGTCGCGTACGAGGACCTGGGCACGGAGGCGATGCGGCGGTTGGAGGTGGAGGACTTCCCCGTCGTGGTCTGCAACGACATCCACGGCGGCGACCTGCTGGAGCAGGGTAAGGCTCAGTGGCGGCAGCCGGAGTTACTGAAGCGGTAGATTTGAGCGCACCGGGGTCAAAAGGTCGCCCATGCCGAAGGCGAAGCCCTGGAGCGATGAGGAGATAGCCGACCGGGCCGTACGTCGCGAATGTGCTGCGGCGCATCCGTCGGCCTGTCCCGAGCGTCGGGTCGGCCCGGCACGACGGTAACGTTTCGCTGGCTCCGGCGTTTCCTGTTAACGAGCTAGCATGCATGCGCTGAGAGTTCTGGGGGCCGTGTTTTCGAGATCGCACGTCGCCGCGGCGGTCCTGCTGGCGCTGGCGGCGCTGCTAGCCGCGTGCCAGAAAGGCGACTCCGAGCCGCCGCTGCCCCCGCTCACCCCCTTTGACCCTGTCCTCACGGAGCGGTTGCATGACATACGCGACCGCGCCGTCGAGGTGCGGGGCCTCATGCCTTACGAGGGGATCGACGAGGGGTGGTTCGACAAGGAAACGCTCCGGGCCTACAACGAAATGGATGAGGACGTGGCGCGGGAGGAGCTGGGAGCGCAGTTGGAGGCCTGGAACATCGCCTGGCGCCTTCTCCACCTCATGGGCCCTGACGACGACCTCCTGGACGCCTCTACCGAGGCCGCGGGCTTGGTCGTCGGCCGCTACTACTACTCACAGGAGAAGCTGGCCCTGATCTTCAGCGGCGATGAGATCACGCCGCAGGATGAACTCGTCCTCGTCCACGAATACGTACACAGCTTTCAGGACGGCCGCTGGGAGCTCGAGGAGTTGGACAAGCTGATAGCCGAGGATGACGATGAGAACTCCAGCTCCGAGTTCGCCACTACCGTGGACTGCTTGGTCGAAGGGGATGCCACGCTGGCCGAGATCCTCTACGCCCGGGAGGTCTATGGGCCGGACTGGCATGACCAGATTTACGGCGAGGAACCCGAAGACCCTGAGCCCGAGCCCGAGGAGGAGCTGCCGCCCGCTCTGGAACGCTACTTCTACTTCAACTATAAGGAGTGCGTCCTCTTTGTGGATGCCATCTATGATTGGGGTGGCTGGGAGGCCGTCAACGAGCTCTATGACGATATGCCCCGTTCCACGGAAGCGATCCTCCACCCGGACCGCTACCTCACCGATAAGGATATCGGCTCGATCGTGCCCCTGCCGGAGCTCCACGAAGAACTGGAGGGCTGGGATCGGCTCTCCCTGGCGCCCTTCGGGGAGTTCGACGTCTACAACTATCTGCTGACGATCCTGGAGGACGAGGCGGCCGCCGCGGCCGCCTCCACGGGCTGGGACGGCGGCCGCTCAGCCGTCTACACGAAGGAGGATGACGAGGGCGACCAGAAGGTGCTCGTCCATGTGGGTTTGGCCTTCGATACGGAGGCCGACCGCGACGAGTTCCTGCGCGCCTTCGAGGATGTGGTGGCCAAGATAGCGGTCTCTCAGGAGAGCGGCGACGCTGGGCTGAGGTGGGGGGAGGAGTCCGCCTTCGGGCGGGCCTGGTGGGACGTGGAGCGGTTTCAGCGCTTCGACCTGCTGGTCGGGAACGATGAGGGGGCGGTCAACGCTGCTGCGGCCGCGGCCGGCGCCTCAGGTTCCTAGAAGGCCCGGTATCCCCGGGAGCGCTCTAGCCGGCCGGCCCTCGTCGGCCGCGAGCGTTACTTGCCGAACAGCTTGCGGAGGATCCAGCGGATGGGATCGTAGAAGAGGTCAGCCACTCTCTCCTTGACAGGGATGATGGCGTTGTCGGTGATGTGGATCTCTTCCGGGCAGACCTCCGTGCAGCACTTCGTGATGTTGCAGTAGCCGACGCCGGCCATGTCACGGATGAGCTGGCGGTGCTTTTCGGTGTTGAGCGAGTGCATGTCCAGCTCAGCGAGGCGCATGAGGAACCGCGGGCCGAAGAAGCTCGCCTTGTTGTCGGGATGGTCGCGGATGACGTGGCAGACGTTCTGGCAGAGGAAGCACTCGATGCACTTGCGGAACTCCTGGCCGCGCTCGACGTCCTCCTGCATCACCCGGTAGGTGCCATCGGGGTCCGGTGGAGGCATCCTGACGAGGGGGATCTTCTTCGCCACCTCGAAGTTGAAGGACACGTCCGTGGTCAGGTCCTTGATCAGGGGGAACGTCTTCATCGGGGCGACGCTTATCGGCTCCCCGGGTTGGAAGGTGCTCATCCGCGTCATGCACATCAGGGAGGGTTTGCCGTCGAGTTCAGCGCTGCAGGAGCCGCACTTGCCCGCCTTGCAGTTCCACCGAACGGCAAGGTCGTTCGCCTGGGTCGCCTGGATCTTGTGAATCACATCCAGAACGACGTTCCCTTCGTCCACCTCCACCCGATAATCGACGAATGTGCCGCCATCGGCATCGCCTCGGAACACGCGCATCGTCACCTCAGGCACTGGCAGCCGCCTCCTCCATCACCTGGCGCAGCTCCTCCGGCATCTCGGGGAGGGGCTCCTGCGACACCTGTGGCTGCCCGTCGGGCCCCATGCGGATGACGACGTTCACCTTGCCGAACTCCGCGTCGGTCTGCGGGTAGTCATCACGGGTCTGAGCGCCCCGACTCTCCTTGCGCTCCAGCGCCGCCATCGCTGTCGCCTCGGAGACGGTCAGGAGCGATCGGAGGTCCATCGCCAGGTGCCAGCCCGGGTTGTATTGCTTATTGCCCTCGACGCTAGTGTGCTGCGCCCGCTTTTTGTAGGACTGGATCTTCTCAAGCGCCTCCTCCAGTTCGGAGCCGGCGCGGATAATGCCAACCAGGTTCTGCATATTGTCCTGGAGCTCCTGCTGGAGGCCATATGGATTCTCCTGGCCGCTACGCTCGAAGTGGGCCAGCATGTCTGCGGCGCACTCATCGGCCTCGGCTTGGTTGACAGAGGGCAGGCTGGTGAGGCCTTTGGCGTATTCGGCGGCCCCCTTGCCGGCGCGCTGGCCGAACACCACCAGATCCGACAGGGAGTTGCCGCCGAGCCGGTTGGCGCCGTGGAGTCCGGCGGCGCACTCGCCAGCCGCGAACAGGCCGGGCACAGTGGCTGCCTGAGTCTCCGGGTCCACGCGGATGCCGCCCATGACGTAGTGACACGTTGGGCCGACCTCCATGGGGGTCGTGGTTATGTCGACATCGGCTAGCTTCTTGAACTGGTGGTACATGCTTGGCAGAGTACGCCTTATGTCGTCAGCGGGGCGACGGGTGGCGATATCCAGGAAGACACCGCCGTGAGGGCTACCCCGTCCCGCTTTGACCTCAGCGTTGATCGCCCGTGCCACCTCGTCACGGGGCAGCAGGTCCGGCGTGCGGCGGTTATTGACCTTGTCTGTGAACCACCGGTCCGCCTCCTCCTCCGTGTCGGCGGTCTCGGCCCTGAAGAACTCCGAAATGTAGTTGAACATGAAGCGCTGCCCTTCGGAGTTCTTGAGGACACCGCCGTCTCCGCGCACGCCCTCCGTGACCAGGATGCCGCGCACGCTGGGCGGCCAGACCATGCCTGTGGGGTGGAACTGGACGAACTCCATGTCGATCAGGTCGGCCCCTGCCCAGTAGGCCAGGGAGTGGCCGTCGCCGGTGTACTCCCAGGAGTTGGACGTGACCTTCCACGCTTTCCCGATCCCGCCCGTGGCCAACACCACCGCCTTCGTGTTGAACAGAATGAGGTCGCCGCTCTCGCGCCAGTAGCCGAGGGCACCGGCCATGCGGTCGCCGTCTTTGAGCAGGCGCGAGATAGTGCACTCCATGAACACGTCTATCCCCTGGTGCACGGCGTGCTGCTGCAGGGTGCGGATCATCTCCAGGCCCGTGCGGTCACCGACATGGGCGAGGCGGTCGTAGCGGTGGCCGCCGAAGGGGCGCTGAGAGATGCGCCCGTCCTTGGTGCGGTCGAAGAGGGCGCCCCAGGCTTCCAGTTCCAGCACTCGCGTCGGGGCCTCCTGAGCGTGGATCTGGGCCATCCTCCAGTTGTTGAGCATCTTGCCGCCGCGCATCGTGTCGCGGAAGTGCACCTTCCAGTTGTCTTCCGGATAGAGGTTGCCCAGGGCGGCGGCGATACCGCCCTCGGCCATCACTGTATGGGCTTTACCCAGCAGCGACTTGCAGACAAGGGCTGTGCGGGCCCCCATGGCGGATGCCTCAATGGCGGTGCGCAGACCAGCGCCACCCGCACCGATCACGAGGACGTCATATTCGTGCGTTTCGTACTCAGGCACCGATGCTCCTTCTCGTCAGAAGCTACTCCAAGTGTTGGGGTCCGTGATGTGGCCGTTGGCCACCAGCCGGATGTAGATGTCCGTTACGAAGATGCTGACCAGGCTCGACCACGCCCACACGGCGTGGTTGACGTTCAGGCGCGAGACCCAACTCCAGGCCTTCTTCTGCATCTGGTTCCGCCAGGAGCAGCTGAAGCAGTCCAGACGGCCGCCGATCAGGTGACGCAGCGCATGGCAGGAGAACAGGTAGAGCGATAGCAGTATCGAGTCAACGATGAGGATAAGGGAACCAAGCCCTATCCCCCAGCCGTCGTCGGGATCGTGGAAGCTCTTGATGGCTGTGGCCCACTGGAACCAGATCAGGATCAGCGCGACGTACATGAAGTAGCGATGTGCATTCTGAACAATCAGGGGGAAGCGCGACTCTCCCGAATACAGTCTCCTGGCATCGCCGACGGCGCAGGCCGGCGGGGTCGTGAAATATGTCCGGTAGTAGGCGAGCCGGAAGTAGTAGCAAGTGAGGCGGAATCCGGCTGGCCCCCAGAGGATTACGAAGGCCGGCGACAAGAACCACGGATCAAACGGCTCCTCCAGCCGCTCGATGAACATGAACGGCCCAGACTCGAAGACAGGCGATAGATAGGGACCTATCTTGAAGTCCCAGTCGTCCAGGAAGGCGGATGCCGCGAGATAGCCGAAGAAGAGGGTAAGTCCAAGGAAGAGCAGGGCCGGCTCCACCCACCAGCGGTCTCTGCGAAGGGTTTCCAGAAAGCCAAGCCGGTGTGGTGGGCCGATCGCCTGCGCTTGTGCCATCAATACCTCCGGAGGGAGGTGGCCCACAAACCGACGCTCATTCTAGCAAGCGCATGACCTTCATTCAATAGTGAGGTCGCGGATTCTTTCCCACGTCCACGTCAAACCTATGATGCTCTTGCCGTCCCGTATCTCCCCCTGGTGCACGAGCCGCAGTGCCTCCGTTAAGGGAAGCCGGACGATCGCGATGTCCTCGTCCGGCTCCGGCCGCGCCTGCACGGGCCGGAGCTGGGTGGCCAGGAACACGTGCGCGAACTCGCTACAGAATCCCGGCGACATGTAAAAGCCGCCCAGCCGCTCCAGACGGTCGGCCCGCTGGCCGCACTCCTCGCCCAGTTCCCGCTGTGCCGCCTCCTCGATGCTCTCACCGGCGTCGACGCCCCCGGCTGGCACCTCCAGCAGTGTTTGGGCGGCGGGGAGACGGTACTGCCGGACGAGGAGCACATCCTTCCCTTGAAGAAGCGGCACCACCGCCACGACGTCGCCGTGCTCCACAACCTCTCGGGTAGTCTTCCAACCTCCCGCCAGTTGGACGGTGTCCAGCCGCAGGTTCACGACCCGCCCCTCATACAGGCGGCGGCTCTCCAGGACTCGCTCCGGCGATGGCTCCGACAGTTCGCGCGGCTCCAAGGCAGGCCGTCAGCCCAACTTGGCTTCGCCGCCTCCCTCCTCGAACAGCTCCGGGAAGTCAGCGGGGTTCATCCCCCGCAGCCATTCCAGCCGCTCGGCGAGGAGGCGATAGTAGTCTGATGGCTCGGACAGCCGCAGGAAGCGCGCCACGTGAGGGCTGCGACAGACGGAGACCGCGTCCCCACTCCCCAGCTCCCGGTTCACCTGTCCGTCGATGCTGACGGTAGCGTCTTCTTCCGTGCTCACCACGAGGTCCACAATCGCATCGCGGGGCAGCACCAGGGCCCGCGCTGGGGCCAGGTGAGGCGCCACCGGCGTTAGCACCATGTTCCGAGACTCCGGATGGAGGATGGGGCCGCGCGCGGACAAGGAGTAGCCGGTGCTGCCGGTGGCCGTGGCCACGATGAGCGCGTCGCTGCGGTACAGGGCAAGGCGGTGGTTGTCCACGGACACATCGAGGTAGACTGGCCGCCCCGCTATGGAGCGACCGACCACCACATCGTTGAGGGCCTGGAACGTCTGGCCCCAGGCCGGAACGCGGGCCTGGAGCATCGCTCGCTCCTCCACCCGCCCCCCGCCCTTCAGCACCTCGGGCAGCCTGTTCATGAGTTCTTTCGGACCGATCTCGGCCAGGAAGCCGAGCCGCCCCATGTTTACTCCCAGGATGGGGACCGCGTGAGGCACGACCGCGCGCCCCGCCCACAGCATGGAGCCGTCTCCGCCCAGACATACGATGAGATCCGTTCCTTCGATCTTCTTCTGGGTGGCATGGTCATCCAAGTTAGACGTCTGCCAGACCTCGTCCACCTCCCCGCTGAGGGCAGCGTGCAGGCTCTCCAGCAGCTTCTTGGAGCCGCGCCAGCGGGGGGCGATGAAGATGCCGACCTTCCTCACGTGGAGCTCTCCCTCAGATGAAAGAAGAACTCACGGTTGCCGGCTGGGCCCAGCAGCGGCGATGCAGTCAGGCCCAGGACCCGCAGGCCGTTCTTCACGCACCAGGCCGCGAACCGGCCGATAAGCCGGGCATGCACCTGGGGGTCGCGGATGACGCCGCCCTTGCGCACTTCCCGCCGAGCGGCCTCGAACTGGGGCTTGAGCAGCGCCACAATATTTCCTCCGGGTTGGAGGAGGAGACGTCTGGTCGCCGGCAGGACCTGGCGCAGGGAGATGAAGGCCACGTCCACGGTCACTAGGTCAACGGGCTCAGGGAGCCCTTCTAGATAGCGAGCGTTGACATTCTCCATCACCACCACCCGCGGGTCGTGGCGCAAGCGCATGTCCAGCTGGCCCCGTCCCACATCGATGGCGTAGATGCGGGAGGCTCCGTGCTGGAGGAGGCAGTCGGTGAAGCCCCCAGTGGATGCGCCAATATCGGCGGCCACGGCACCGGCGACGTCGATCGCGAAAACGTCCAGGGCGTGCTCCAGCTTTTCGCCGCCGCGGCTGGCGAATCGCGGCCCCGCCAGGAGGCGCAAGCTAGCGTACTCATCCACGAGGCTTGCCGGCTTCACCGCCGGCCGCTCGTCGACGAGTACGGAGCCGGCCATGACGGCTACCCGTGCCCTCTCACGGCTGTCGACGAGGCCACGCTCCAGCATTAGCAGGTCTAACCTCCGCTTGCCCATCTCGCATCTCAATATAGCACGAATGCCCGGGCGCGGGGCCCGGGCATTGAGACGGGCAGATGGCGGTCTAGGTCAAGCCGTCTCACCCTTGGGCTCGTCCCTCCAGAACTCGATCGCCTGCCCGGAGCGGGCCAGGAGCAGCGGTCGCCGCAGCCCGCGGATGGAGTCGGCGTCCACGATGCACTTCTTGACGTCACTCTGGGATGGTATCTCGTACATGACATCCAGGAGGCAGTCCTCCAAGACGGTGCGGAGCCCGCGGGCTCCGGTCTTGTGCCGCAGCGACTCTTCGGCCGCCGCCCTGAGGGCATCATCGGCGAACACGAGCTCTACGCCGTCGAGGGCGAAGAACTCCTGGAACTGCCGCACGAGGGCGTTCTTGGGCTCGGTGAGGATGCGCACTAGGGCCTCCTCGTCCAACGATTGTAGGGAGACCACCATCGGCATCCGACCCACGAACTCCGGGATGAGGCCGTATGTCAGCAGGTCATCGTGGCCAGCGTGCTTCAGGAGCTCGTCGGAGGTCTTTGTGCGGTCGGCCCGTGACATGTCTGGGCGGAAGCCGACCGTGCGGCGGCCCTTGCCGACGCGGGTATCGACGACGGCGTCCAGTCCCTGGAAGGCGCCGCCGCAGATGAACAGCACGTTGGTGGTGTTGATCTGAATGAAGTCCTGATGGGGATGTTTGCGTCCTCCCTGGGGAGGCACATTGGCGACGCAGCCCTCGATAATCTTGAGGAGCGCCTGCTGGACCCCCTCCCCCGAGACGTCACGGGTTATGGAGGGATTGTCCCCGCTCTTGCGGGTGATCTTGTCGATCTCGTCGATGTAGATGATTCCCCGTTCCGCCTTGGCCACATCGAAGTCGGCGGCCTGGATGAGGCGCAGGAGGATGTTCTCGACGTCCTCGCCCACGTAGCCGGCCTCAGTGAGGGCGGTGGCATCGGCGATGGTGAAAGGTACATCCAGGATCTTGGCCAGGGTGCGCGCCAACAGCGTCTTGCCGCATCCGGTGGGGCCCAGGAGCAGGATGTTGCTCTTCTCCAGTTCCACCTTGCGGCTGCCGGTGGCCCCGATGCGCTTGTAGTGGTTGTACACCGCGACCGAAAGCACCTTCTTGGCCTGCTCCTGCCCGATGACATATTCGCCAAGCTGCTGGTAGATCACCTTGGGAGGCGGCAGCCGTTGCAGCGGCACCTTGGATCGCGAAGGGCTGGACTTGTCCTCCTGGATGATCTCGCGGCACAGCTCCACGCACTCGTCGCAAATGTAGACCGCGCTGGGCCCGGCGATCAGGCGTCGCACTTGGTCCTGATTCTTGCCGCAGAACGAGCAAACGAAGGCCGTGCGGGTGCTGCCCTTGCCCTTGGGCATCGCTTACTCCTTGACCGACTCTCCGCTGGCGGCCGCGGCGAGCTTGCCGGCCACCAAGACCTCGTCGATGACGCCGTATTTCTTGGCGCCCTCGGCGTCCATGAAGAAGTCGCGGTCCGTATCGCGTGTGATCTCCTCTATGGGGCGACCGGTATGGTAGGACAGGATCTCCTTGACGATCTGATTGCGGCGGATGACCTCCTTAGCCATGATCTCGACGTCGGCGGCCTGGCCGGTGGCGCCGCCGCGCGCCTGGTGGATGTGGATAGTGGCGTTGGGGAGGGCGTATCGCTTCCCCTTGGTCCCGGCGGCCAGGAGCACTGTCGCCATGCTGGCGCACTCCCCCACGCAGATCGTGGCCAGATCGCAGCGCAGGAGCTGCATCGTGTCGTATACCGCCAGGCCGGCGCTGATGATGCCCCCCGGCGAGTGGATGTACATGTTGATGTCCTTGTCCGAGTCCTCCCGCTCCAGGTACAGGAGTTGGGCGATGATGAGGTTGGCGATCTGGTCATCGATAGGCGTGCCCAGGAAGATGATGCGCTCCTTCAGCAGCAGGGAGAAGATGTCGAAGGCGCGCTCCCCCCGCGGGCTCTGCTCCACTACGTAGGGGACTATCATTTCAGGTTTCAACTATGCTCCTCCTCTGCCGCTTCTGCCTTCCGTTTCTTGGCCCCGGCGGCCCTTTTCTCCGGCTTGGGGCTGGACACGATCTCGGTAAGACGGTGCAAGGTCTTGCTCGTCAACAGGGAACGCTCGATGGCCTCGCGGCCCCCCGGGCTCTTGAAGAGCTGGCCAATCTGCGCCGCTTGCGGCCCTGAGGAACTGACGATGCGTTCGATCTCGCCGTCTATCTCCGCGGACTCCACCTTGACCTGTTCGGCCTCGGCCAGCGCTGTGAGCGCCAGCGAGCGGCGCACCCGCTCCTCAGCAGTTTCACGAAGCGCCTCTCTGACCTCCTGGGCCGGCTTTCGTATCTGCTCCATGTACTGGTCCACGTCCATGCCGGATGTCCGTGCCTCATCCCTCAGCAGCCGATCGATCTCCCGTTCTACCAGCACCGACGGGTACTGCACCTCCTCGGCCCGCTCCAGCAGCGCCGTCACGGCCTCCTCGTGGTACTGCTCCTCGGCCTCCCCCTGTCGACGCTCGCGGATCTGGGCCTCTAGGTGCTGGCGCAGCGCCTGGACACTGGGAAAGCCTTCCCCTACGTCGCGCGCGAACTCATCGTCCAGCTTGGGCAGGCGTTCTTCCTTGACCTCCTTGACGACGACGGTGAACGTTCCCGTCTTATTGGAGAGGGGCTGCGAGCCGGGTGGCGTGGTCACCTGCACCTCTTTGGGCACACCCTTCTGGGCTCCGATGACGCCTTCGGCGAAGCCCGGGAGCAGGACAGTGGCGCCATCGCGCAGGGTGAACTCGTAGTCGTCGTCCGCGAACACCTCCCGACCGTCGATCTCGCCCCGAACGTCCGCCCGCACCACGTCGCCCTCCCTCACCGGGCGGTCTACCGGCTCGTGGAGGGCGTAGCGGTGGCGCAACTCCTCCACCGCCGCGTCCACCTCGTCGGGGGCGGCGACGACGGCGGGACGCTCCACGCGCAGGCTGGCGTAGTCGCCTAGCAGGACCGTGGGCCGAACGGGGACCGTGGCCTTGAAGATGAGCGGCTCCTCCTGAACGATGTCGAGCCGCGGCTGGTCTATCGCGTCGATCTCATTTTCGTTCAGGGCCTGGTTGTAGGCTTCCGGGATGAGCATGTCGAGCGCTTCGTGCACAAGGCGCTCGCGGCCCAGGTGGCGCTCCAGCATGTGGCGAGGGGCCTTTCCCTTGCGAAAGCCGGGGATCTCCGTGCGCTGCGCCAGCCGGCGGTAGGCTCGTTCCAGGGAGCGCTCCATCTGGTCAGGTTCGATCTCGATCTCGAGGACGATCTGACTATCGGGGGTGCGTTCGGTGGAAACCCTCACGCTTTGGATTATAGCATCCGCGTTCCAAGCGACGGAAGGAACTACAGGTCGCGCTCCAGCTCCCACATGTCACGCAGCGGGATGCCGTCGCTCCCGGTCCGCGGTACCTGCGGCTTCGCGCGTCGCACGCGGTCCATGGCGTCGAGGTGGAGGCGGACGAGGCGGTAGCCGCGGCGCACGTAGAACGAGAGCGCTCTCGGGTTGTCGTTGGTGGTGACTAGGTGCGCCGTCGTCACGCCTCTTCGTCGCAGCTCCTCCTCCGCCGCGTCCATCAACCGTGAGCCGACGCCCTGGCCCGGCTCCAGCGCGTTCAGGGAGACGATCTCCGCGCGCGGCCCGGCCACGGCCCAGGAGACGAGCCCAANNTCCACGTCCGGCGGCATGTACTCCCGCTCGGGGGTAACGATGGGCAGGCCCCAGCCCTCCTCCCACAGTCGGGTGATGAGCTCCGTGGACGCGGTCTCGATAGTGTCTTCCACGGGCGCTACCGCCGGCGCGGGCTCAACACGTCGTTGAGGGCGTCGCCGAGGAGGTTGAAGGAGAACAGCAGGGCGGCCACCACGGCCGCCGGCACGAACATGAGGTTGGGGTGAGCCCGAAGGTTGGTCAGTCCGGAGGCGTCGAAGATCATGCGGCCAAAGCTGGGATGGTCGATCCCGACGCCGATGCCGAGCCAGGTGAGGGCGATCTCTGTGCCGGCGATGGCCCCCAGGGAGAATGTCACCGCCACCACGACGAGGTTGGTGACGTTGGGCAGCAGGTGGCGGAACAGCACTCGCGGCATGCGAGCGCCGGCGGCCCTGGCCGCCAGCACGTAGTCCGACTCCCGCAGCGACAGGACCTGGGAGCGGACGATGCGGGCCATCCCGACCCAGCCGAACAGCGCCAGCGCCCCGAAGACGACGAAGTAGTCCGGCAGTCCCGCCTCCACGAGGCCACCGAGTACGGGCCAGCCTTCGAAGTTCTCGAAGAAAGCCTCGACGCGGGGCCGCACGGTCCTCGCTATCAGGATCAGCAGGAGGATATCGGGCAGGCCGAAGAAGGCGTCCCCCACTCGCATAATCAGGTTGTCCACACGTCCGCCGGCGTATCCGGCCAGCAGTCCCAGGCCCACTCCCATGGCGAGTCCGCCGGTGAGAATCACGGCTGCCGATATGATTACGGTGGTCTGGGCGGACCACATGACGCGGGAGAGCATGTCCCGGCCGGAGCCGTCGGTTCCGAATGGGTGCTCCAGGCTGGGCCCCTGGTATATGAGCTGGGCGGCGATGTCGCGGTTCGCGGGGTCGGCTAGCGGGTTCTCATCGAAGGGATGGGGGGCGGCGATGGGGGCGAGGATGCCGGCGAGGTAGATGATGACGATCGTGGCCAGGGCCGCCATCGCGACGCGCTTGCGGGCGAGGCGGCGCAGAACCTCGAAGGAGGGCCGCGGGGTGACCTCCTCCGCCTCGAGCGCGTCACGTACGACCTCGCGCTGGGCCATCAGCGCTCCGCCCTCGCCCCCAGGCGTATGCGGGGGTCGATGAAGCCATAGGTTATGTCGACTAGCAGGTTGGCCGCGATAAACGCTGTCGAAGTGAGGAGGACGATAGCCATGATGGCGTTGTAGTCCTCATCAAACACGGCGCTAAAGGCGTACTCGCCGACGCCGGGGATGCCGAGGAGCGTCTCGAGGAAGATGGAGCCGCCGAGCAGGCCGACGAGGGCGAAGCCCATCATGGTGGCCAGGGGCAGCAGGGCGTTGCGGGCGATGTGGCGACTGACAACGGTGAACTCCTCGAGGCCCTTGGCGCGCGCGGTACGCACGAAGTCCTGGTCCAGCACCTCGAGCACCTGGGCCCGCGTATAGCGCGCTACTCCCGCGAAACCGGGCAGCGTAAGCACGATCAGCGGCAGGATGATGCGCTCGCTCAGCACCCCTATCTCGATGCCATAGAACTCGCGCACTTCCCACCCACCGGAGGGGAGCCAGTCCAGCTTCAGGGCGAAAAGCCACTGCAGCACCGGGATGCTAACTACGACGGGCACGGATGTCAGTAGCAGCAACCCACCTATCGTGAACGGGTCCATCCAGGTCCCCTGCCGCAGCGCCGCCCAGATCCCGGCCGGTATCCCCACCCCGAAGATGATCACCAACGCCAGTAGGTTGTACTGAAAGGTGACCCATAGGCGAGGGAAGAGGACGTCCTTGACCGGGAACCCGCGCGGGCTCAATCCTTCCCCGAAATCGCCCTGGACGGCGCCTCTCAACCAGCGCCAGTACTGGACGAAGAAGTTGTCGTCGTAGCCGAGCTCCTCGGCGATGCGCTGTGCCTGCTCGGGATCGTGGTACTGATCCTGGATCAGGCGAACGGGGTCGCCGGGGCCGAAGCGGCCCAGGGCGAAGGTGGCCAGGGAGACGGCGAGGAGGATCACCGGCGCCCACAGCAGCCTCCGGATGATGTAGCCCGCCAGCCCCTGCATGAAGGCCTCTGGTCTAGCGAGCTATGCTGACGTAGCGAAGATTGGGGATGACGAATGGGGCGATGAAGTAGTCCTGAACGTGAGGCTTTGTGAGAGCGTTGTTCTTGCCGTGGAAGAGGGGGATCCAGGGGGCGTCCTGGACGATGATCTGTTCCGCTTGCTGGTACAACTCCAGACGCTTGGCCTGGTTCTCTTCCGTGCGCGCCTCCTCCAGGAGGGCGTCTACCTCCGAATTGGAGTACAGCGTCTCGTTGTTGGCGCTCTGGGAGTGGAACTTGATGTCGAGGAAGTTCTGCGGGTCCACATAGTCGGCTATCCAGCCCAGACTGAACGCCTGGAAGTTGCCCTCGTCCAGGTCCTGCAGGAACTGTCCGAACTGAAGCTGGGGGAGATCGACGCTGACGCCGAGGTTGGTCTCCCACATGGCGGCGACCGCCTCGACGGTGGGCCCGACATTGGCGCCGCGCCCGGAGGAGAGAAGCGAGATCTCGTCCAGGGTGTCGGTGCCGCCGGCCTCTTCGAAGAGCTCCCGCGCCCGCTCCGGATCGAACGGGATTCCCTCGAGGTCGTCGTTGTACCCCGGCATACCGGGTGGGAGGACGCCCTCGGCCGGCGTCACTAGCTCCTTGAGCCTCACCTTAGCCAGCACCTCTTTGTCTATGGCCATGGCGAAGGCCTGTCGCACCTTGGGGTCGTCGAAGGGCGGCTCCTGCGTATTGAAGCCGATGTAGAAGGTGTCCAGGCTGGGGCCCTCGCTGAACTCCGCGTTCAGCGGCTCGTTCGCGTCGCGTATGCGCTCGATATCGTTTATGCCCACGCCGGTGAGGTCTATCTCATCGTTCTCGTACATCACCAGGGCGGAGCCGCCGGCGAGCAGGTAGGTCACCTTGGCGAGCGACGGCTTGGGCTCCAGATGGGTGTCATCGTTCGGCGTCAGGACGATGCGCTGGCCCAGTTCCCATTCGTCCAGCTTGAAGGGTCCCGTGCCGTTGGGGTTGCGCGTCCACTCCGCGCCCCTGAAGCAAGTGGAATCGCCGACCTCTCTCTGGTCGACCACGTAGGCCGTGGGGTAGGTGAGCTTGGCGAGGAAGTAGCTCTTGGGAGCGTCGATCGTGATCTCCAGCACGTAGTCGTCCGCCACCCTGATGCCCGTGACCTCATCCGCCAGCCCGGCGGCGAACTCCCTCGCGCCCACGATGTCTCCCAGGTAGACGGTTCCCACTGTGGACAGCGTCCTCGGGTCCAGCGAGCGCTCCAAGGAGAACTTGAAGTCCTCCGCCGTTACCTGGCGCGAGCCGTCGTGGAACTTGACGCCCCTGCGGATGTTGAAGGTGTAGACCGTCCCGTCCGCACTGATGCCGCCGTTCNNCGAGGCCGGAGAATATCTCCACGATGTACTGCGCCGAGCCGGCATCGGTGGCGCAAGCCGGGTCGAGGGTTATCGGGTCGGGGCCGAACAGTCGCAGCTCTCCCTGCACGCGCTCCGGCAGAGCGGGCGACTCGCTGTCCTGATCGGCACCGTCGCCGCCGTCATCGTCGCCTCCGAGTACGGCCAGCGAGAGGCCGCCGAGAACCAGCACGAGAACGACGGCTATGCCGCCCAGAACGAGGATCAGCCTGCGGGTCTCCATACGTGGCCTGCCTTGATCGGGGTGCGCCTAACGGTCGTTTATCTGCTCAACTGTCCACTCATCATACCAACCACCCCACCAAGCTTCAACGAGGGTCGTTCGCAGGCTAAGACGTGGCCCCCTCTGTATCCGTTACCGCGATGTGCAGCTCCCTCAACTGCTCAGCGGTCACGTCTCCCGGGGCGCCGGTGAGCGGGTCCGTGGCGCTCTTCGTCTTGGGGAAGGCCATCACCTCGCGGATGTCGTCTTGCTGGGCGAGGAGCGCCACCGTGCGGTCGATGCCGGTGGCGAAGCCGCCGTGGGGCGGTGCCCCGTACTCGAACGCCTCCAGCATGTGCCCGAACCGGCGCTGAGCCTCCTCGGGGCCGATCCCCAGGATTCGGAACACCTGCTCCTGCATCTCCCGACGGTGGATACGGATGCTGCCGCCGCCCAGCTCCCAGCCGTTGCACACCAGGTCGTAGGAACGGCTGTGCACCGCCCCGGGATCGCTCTCCATCAGGTGAGCCTCCTCCGGTCGCGGCTGTGTGAAGGGGTGGGTGACCGAGTACCAGCGCTCGTCCTCGTCATTCCACTCAAAGAGGGGGAAATCGTGGACGAGGACGAAGTGGAGGACGTTCGGGTCCGCCAGCTCCAGGCGCTTGCCGATCTCCCGTCGCAGCCCATCCAGGGCTTTGTTGGCCAGCGAGGGCTTGTCAGCAACCATCAGGAACATGTCGCTGCGGTTGGCCCCGGCCAGCCGCGCCATCTCCCGCGCCTGCTCAGGCGTGAAGTACTTGGCCACCGGCGAGCGGATCTCCTCCTGGGTAAGGCTGTCCAGCCCCCCGTCGCCCAGGAGCGCCAGGGAGACCAGCCCCTTGGCTCCGTAGCCCTGCACGAAGGTGGTGAGCTCGTCGGTCTGCTTGCGGCTCAAGGCGGCCCCGCCGGGCACGCAGATCGCCCGCACCACGCCGCCCCGGGCCACGGTCTGGCGGAAGATGGTGAACTCGCTATCCCGCAACACGTCCGTGAGGTCGACGAGCTCCAGCCCGAAGCGCATGTCAGGCTTGTCCGTGCCGAAGCGGCGCTCCGCCTCGTCGTAGGGCAGGCGGGGGCACGGCTTCACGAGCTTCAGGTCGGGGCGGATTGCCTCCGCCAAGTCGTAATGCAGATCCTCAAGGATCCGCATCACGTCCTCCTCGTCTGCGAAGCTCAGCTCCAGGTCGAGCTGAGTGAACTCGAGCTGGCGGTCCGCTCGGATGTCCTCGTCGCGGAAGCAACGCGCGATCTGGAAGTAGCGCTCGAACCCGGCGACCATAAGGAGCTGCTTGAGCTGCTGCGGCGCTTGGGGTAGGGCGTAGAAGCGGCCCGGCTGGAGGCGACTGGGCACCAGGAAGTCGCGGGCGCCCTCCGGGGTGGCCGCTGTCAGTATCGGCGTTTCGATCTCCACGAATCCCCGCTCCGTAAGCCAGTCGCGGATGAACTTGATGACCCGCTGACGCTGCATCATCGCCCGATGCATGCCCTCCCGGCGCAGGTCGAGGTAGCGGTACTTGAGGCGCAGCAGCTCGTCAACGTCTGACTCCTCGACGATGTAGAAGGGCGGCGTCTTGGCCTCGTTGAGGATGGTGGCCGCCTCCGCTTTCACCTCTATGTCGCCGGTGGCGAGGTTGGGGTTCTCGGTACCCTTGGGCCGACGGGCTACCGTCCCTTCCACCTGGAGCACATACTCGCCCCGAACAGAGTCGCCCACGGCATAGGCCTCGGCCGCGTCCTTGGGGTTGAACACCACCTGGGTCAGGCCGTCGTGGTCTCGCAGGTCGATGAAGATGAGGCCGCCGTGGTCGCGGCGGCGGTGCACCCAGCCGGCCAGGGTGACGGACTCACCGTTGTGGGAAGCGCGCAGTTCGCCGCAGGAGTGGGTCTTGAGCATGGCTGGGAATACTATAGCGCAGGTGGACGGCTGAGGCATCCTGACCACTCCGTGAAGCTGGTATCATCGTCCCTGATGGGCTCACAGCCGCTCTCCCTCTATCTGCACATACCGTTCTGCTCCCTCAAGTGCTCCTACTGCGACTTCAACTCGTACGCCGGGCTGGAGGAGTTGCTTCGGCCGTACGTGGATGCCCTCATCGGGGAGATGGGGCTGTGGTCGAGCTTCGCGCGAGGCCGGCGCGTAGCCACCGTGTTCTTCGGCGGCGGCACGCCCAGCCTTCTGCCCATCGAGGAGGTGGAGCGCATCATCTCGGCGATCCACGACCGGTTCGCGCTGGAGCCGGAGGTGGAGGTCACCCTGGAGGCGAACCCCGGCACCGTCGACCTGGAGTACCTGCGCCGGCTGCTGACC
>JABAOC010012091.1_pt1 | contig 19079 bp, 2 predicted proteins | sample 7062161 | NCBI WGS metagenome assembly JABAOC01 (sample SAMN14538625, study PRJNA623070) | marine sediment metagenome | biome: marine biome [ENVO:00000428]; feature: marine pelagic biome [ENVO:01000023]; material: deep marine sediment [ENVO:00002113] | place: India: Gulf of Khambhat ... | reverse complement strand
GGCGGACTGGGCGGCGGCTTTGGCGGCGGTATGTTCGGCGGAGGCCAGGGCGGCTTTATACAGGCACAAAGTTTGGTTCAGCTTATTCAGGAGAGTATTGAGCCGGAAAGCTGGTTCGACCTGAGTGATTTGGGAGAAGGAACTATAACGCCCTATCCAACTCAGTCACCGAAAAAACTCGCTGTCTATAATACACATGAGGTCCATCGGGAAATCGAAAAACTCCTTGAGGCGCTGCGCAGGTCGCTTGGACATCAGGTCTCCATTGAGGCCAGATTCCTCGTAGTAAGCGAGAACTTTCTCGAAGATATCGGCTTAGATGTAGATTTTATAAATAACCTCGGCGGCAAGTGGGGCCAGGTTACTTTCGAGCAAAACTCTGCCTTTATGACCGAGCCAACGGCTACACAGGTTCCACTTAGTATTGGTGGTATCGGTGCATCGGCTGCGAACATTGCAGGCGGGTATGGTTCGATACTGGATGATTTGCAGGTTGCGTTCCTGCTGCGTGCGACCCAGGCTCACAGGGACTCGAAGTCTTTGACCGCTCCAGTAGCCACCGTTCTTAGCGGTGAATCCGCTAATTTCAACATTAACAGAACGGTGATTCTACCGCTGCCTCCTATTCAAACACAGGGAGTCATTACAACGGGTGCAGTGACCGGAACACAACAGGCTGGAGGAGCCAATCAACCACAGTATTTACCGGTACCGATTGGGAGTGCTCTGGTCATTACACCGATTATTACTCATGATAAGAAGAATGTGCTGCTCAATATCATCACTACACAGAACGAATTTCTTGGAGTCAATACAACCGAGGTTTCGGCGCCTATTATTGGTCAGGCTGCCGGGCAGCAGACGGTTCAAACCTGGGAGGTTAGTCTTCCGGAGACGGAAACATCTTCGCTCATGACGCGTGTAAGTGTGCCCGACAGCGGGACTTTATTATTGGGCGGCCAGAGAATAACCGCCGAGGTTGAAGAGGAAGCAGGTATCCCTATATTGAGCAAGATCCCTCTCGTTGGAAGACTATTCAGCAACCGCAGCAAGGTTAGAGACCAGAAGATATTATTGATACTGGTCAAGCCAACGATATTGCTGCAGGAAGAGCGTGAAACTGAGGCGATTGCCGCAATGGAAAGCGAGTCATAGACTTTAGGTTTTTATGGGGTCTCTAACGATAGTTCCCACATTCATAAGAAACGTAATTGTGACGTCTTGGCACGCTGGAATAGCTTGGACGATTAACTGTTTCGGAAATAACAACCATATATAGAACAGAGAGTATGAAACGACAATTTCTGATTAGCTTATTCGTTTTGTTTTTTTTATCTTGTTTTGCGGGAGCGATGGATATTCAATGGTCCGGAGTTCCCATTCCACCACACAATGCTTCGACACCTTATAAACAAAACGAATTGATTGTGCGCTTTGCCGATCTGAAAGCGGGTACTCAGCTTTCGGAAGGGCCGGTGCTAATGGGTCCATTAACACGTCGTGCTATAAGAAGCAGGATATCTGATTTTATAGTTGCCGGTGCATTGGTGGACACAGAATATGATGCTTTCGCCCCCGGTCTGGCCGTTGTAAAACTGCCGGTCGGTACGAGCGTTCTGGATGCCGGGATCAAATTCCTCCAGTCGGCCAATGTAATATATGCCGAACCGAACTATAAATACAGGTTGTTTGCTGTTCCCAACGATCCAAATTTTGCTGATTTATGGGGATTGGATAACATAGGGCAAACAGGGGGCACGGAAGATGCAGATATTGATGCTCCCGAGGCATGGGATATCACAACCGGCAGCTCCGATGTTGTTGTAGCCGTTATCGACGCAGGCATCGACTATATGCACCCCGACCTGGCCGCTAATATGTGGATGAACGCCGAAGAGCAAGGTGGTATGCCAGGAGTTGACGACGACAATAACGGGTATGTCGATGATGTTTATGGCTACGATTTTGCCGGCGCAAGTTCGACAAGGGCTAATGACGGCAAAAGCGATCCGAAGGACGCATGGTATCACGGTACCCACGTAGCGGGAATCATCGGTGCTATTGGTAATAACGGTCAGGGCATCGCAGGCACCTGCTGGAATGTCAAGATGATGGCCCTGAAGATATACGCCGATGACTTCCATACTTTCGATTCTAAACCTGAGGCCTTTGCAAGCGATGCGATTGTGGCTATACAGTACGCAATTGATAATGGCGCAGATATTATAAACGCCTCCTGGGGAGGTGAATACGATTCACAATCTCTTAAAGAAGCGATCGAAAAGGCCGGCGATGCAGGAATTTTATTTGTCGCCGCGGCAGGCAACGACTATGGCAGTGACAATGACGAAACCGCTGTTTATCCAGCAAGCTACGACCTTGATAACATCATTTCCGTAATGTCAACCGACCCAAACGACCAGATGTCGAATTTCTCCAATTATGGAGCAACTTCGGTTGACATAGCCGCACCTGGCACGGACATCCTAAGCACAACGCCGACATTCAAGACTGATCCGATGCGTGTCTTTTTTGACGTATCTACAAACTATGATACGCTAAGTGGGACATCACAGTCCACGGGTTATATCTCCGGTGCTTGTGCCTTGTTAAGGTCGCATTACCACCCGGACCTGCCCTCTAATGTCATCAAAGGGCTCCTGATGAAGACGGCCGATCCGGTGCTCACCACACCCAAGCGGAATCTATCCGGTGGGCGGGTCAACCTTTACAATGCTTTGACATTCATCCCGCCTGGAAAACCGGGTAAGGTTATCAATAAAAGGATTCGAGAAACCGAGGATCCGGACCATTTTTACACTTCGATCCAGGTGGCTATAGATGAGGCTGTAAATGGCGATGAGCTGATTGCTGAAGCCAACAGCCTCTTTTTCGAAGGCATAGACTTCAAAGGCAAGGCCATAACACTTCGCAGCGGTGATATCAATGAGCCGGACAATACGACTATTAGTCCTGAAAACACCGTCATTTTGGGCATGTTGAGTGACGGTTCTACGGTAACGTTTGCGAATAACGAGGGACCGAATACTATACTCAAAGGTTTAACGATCAGCCGGGGCGATGCCGATTACGGTGGAGGAATCCGATGCGACGTAGCATCGCCGACGATCACAGACTGTATTATAACCAATAACACCGCTAAATATTATGGCGCCGGCATTGATTGTCTGAACAGTTCGCCCACTATCAGAAACTGCACGATTACGAACAACCAAACAACAGCAAGCACCGCTATCGGCGGCGGTATTAATTGTGAGAATTCTTCTCCGACAATTGAAAATTGTATCATCAGCTACAATGCCGTAGACAATGTCGGCGGCGGAATCGCATGCTATAATTCCAATCCTGTTATTTTCAATTGTTTGATAGCGAATAATTCAGCGGTTTACAAAAGCGGTGGAATCGACCTTGAGAACTCATCGCCGATTATCACTAACTGCACAATTGTCGTGGACGATCCCAACGCTCCGAAAGACGGCGGCATCTTTGCCTATCAGGATTCTTCTCCGGTCATCACAAACTGCATTCTTTGGGGTAATGGTGATGACTTATTCAATTGTTCAGCCAAGTATTCCTGCATAGAGGATGATGACCAGGGGACAGGCAATATTCATATAGAGCCTACGTTCGTAACCGGCCCCCTTGGCGATTATTATCTCAGCCAGACGGCAGCAGGACAATTAACCGACAGCACCTGTATCGATCTCGGAGATCCTGATACCGACCCCGGTCTTCAATTGAATTCGTATACCACAAGAACCGACGGCGTAACCGATGCAGGTGTTGCGGATATGGGTTACCATTACCGAGTTGAACTGGCAAAATCCGTCCAGTTGAATATAACTGTTGCCGGCAATGGCAGTGTTGAGCCCGGCAGTGGCACTTATCGTCAGTACGAAGTGGTGCAGCTTAAAGCGATTCCCAATGAAGGCTATCGGATCAAGTCCTGGACGGGAACCGAAGATGATTCGTCTTTAGAGCCGGACAAAACGATAACGATGATCGATGATACGAACATCTCAATTGAATTTGAATTGATTCCCTTGCATCGATTAATCACCAAAGTCGTTGGCGGTCACGGGCAAATTTCACCCGACCACAGAAGGGGCAAATATTATCCTGAGGGTACAGTCGTAACATTAATCGCTGATCCCGACGCAACTTATGGTATCGACAAATGGACAGGAACAGACGATGATACCTCCTGGTCCACTGAAAATACCGTGACAATGGACTCCGAGAAGGAGGTCAACGTTTGGTTCCGGCAGCCGAGGAGTTTGCACGTGCCGGGTCAATATCCCACCATTGCTGATGCCATCAATGCTGCTTACGACCACGGCGACAAGGTGATCGTCTCGGCCGGTACATATCCCGGCGGCTATGATTTCCAGGGCAAGGCCATTACTGTCGCAAGCGAACATCCGGATGACCCGGCCTCCGTGGCTGCGACAATCATTGATTGTGCATATGTCTCGCGCGCTTTCACATTCCAAAGCGGTGAAGGCCATGACTCTGTCGTTGACGGCTTTACGATTATAAATGGCTCGGCAGGTCTGGTCAGTCCCAATGTTCCACCCAACACCGGCGGCACTGGTGGTCAGGGTGCGGATGCCCTCGGTGGAGCAATCGCCTGCCTGAATGGGAGCAGTCCCACGCTTTCAAACTTAATTATCAGAAGCACCAGCGCCCACGGTCAGAACGGCGAGGATGCGTATTTTATTCATCCGGCACCGCCCCCCGCCCCACCTGCGCTGGAACCGCTGGAACCCAATGCTCCATTTGCTGATTATCCTGTTATTGATCCTAACGATCCTTTCTCGTACGACCCGAACAACGTCGCGTCCTGGGACCCAAATGATCCGTGGGATCCAAGTATGCCGTGGGATCCAAATAATCCTCAGACACCTGCTCCCGATACTGCAATAGACGGTATGGATGGACAGGATGGTGCGGACGGCCTGGACGGTGAACCTGGCGCAGACGGTGCCCCTGGTGCAGACGGCTTTAAAGGCGGCGATGGTGGCTTAGGCTATGGCGGCGCGATGTACTTTGACGCCAACTGTGCTCCGATCATCCTGCATTGTACGATAATCGATTGTAATGCAATCGGCGGAAACGGTGGTTTCGGCGGCCGGGGCCAGGACGGACAGGATGGCCAGGATGGCCAGGATGGACAGCCGGGCCAGGATGGACAGTCGGGGCAGGAGGGTTATAATGGTGGTCAAAACGGTGCCGGCGGCAATGGCGGTAACGGCGGCGCCGGTGGCCCAGGCGGCAGAGGTGGCGACGGTGGAATTGGAGGGGATGGTGGTTCAGGAGCAGAAGCATTAGGCGGCGCGATATACTTCGGTGCCAATTGTCGTCCGACAATACGACATTGTACCATTCTCAACTGTACGACTAACCAAGGAGTAGGCAGTCGCGGAGGAATTGGCGGTCTCGGCGGTGCTGGCGGTGCTGAAGGCGGCACAGGTGCTGCCGGCGGTGCCGGCGGTGACGGTGACCCTGCAGGAACAGAAGGTACAAGTAATGAAGAAGAAACAGCACCAGGCGGTGACGGCGGCACTGGTGGTGACGGCGGTAACGCGAGCCCCGACGGGGCGCGAACATGGGCCGGTGCCATATATTTCGGCGAGAACTGCGAGGTTGATATATCGGACACCATAATTGCCAATAACGCGACTACTACAATTTCCCGACCCGATCCTTTTGATCCAAACGTTGGAGGCGATCCTAACACGTCTCAGCCGGGATCAGGCGGTGTGGCTGGCACAGATGGCGCACCCGGTGCACCCGGTTCACCAGGTTCGTCGTCTGATCCAAGTTCGGTTACGACTTTCGGCGGTGGAAATTACTACGAGCCCGGCGTGAAAGTAAAAATGACCAACTGCATAATAAGATACAATGCCTCGGAACAACATGACGGCGGCGGAGAATATTATTCAGAAGGGTCGACGGGAATATATAATCAATCTGATTTCATCGGCAATTTCGCACGCTTCGGAGCCGGTCAGTTCTATGATCCATGCTGCACGATCGAGGTAAAAGATGGTGAATATACCGGGAATTTTGCTTTAAGAGACGGCGGCGGGCTTTTCATTACAAGCGAGTCCTCACTGGATATCGACGACAGCAAATTCAACAGTAATTCAGCATTAGGCTCCGGCGGTGGAGTGTACGGCGGCGGCGAATTCATTGATCCGAACGAAGAAGATGATATAGATGAATTCATATGGCACAACAACAGCACGATAAAAGTCGAAGACACGGAATTTTACCGCAACCAGGCGGGATTCGGTGGCGGCATATACTGGCACGGTGAAGATACCGAAGTAACAGTCTCATACTGCACGTTCGATGATAATACTGCCGATGGTGTTAACGGTTCCGGCGGCGGTTTATACTTCAGCAGAGGCGCACCCAAAATTACTGGTTGCACTATCATCAATAACGATGCCATTAATACCATCCCGGGTGAAGATGCCTATGGTGGCGGAGGCGGAATTTTCTGCTGGTCATCCGATGCGAAGATCGAAGACTGTTTCATAAGCGACAACTCAGCTTCCGGCTCCGGCGGTGGTGTGTATCTCGGCGGAGATCACTCTGCGCCGATACTCAGAAATTGCCTGATAAAAGAAAATACTGCTGCTATTGACGGCGGCGGTATTGTTGCCAACTGGTTCGCAGAGCCGACAATTGCAAACTGCTCCATCATAAACAATATGGCATACGATTCCATTGATGCAGATCGAAGAGGCGGTGGTTTATCGTGCACCTACGAAACAAAAACAATTCTTATCGACAGCATTCTCTGGGATAACAGAGGTAACATTGGCAACCAGATTGCAATTGGAAGTGATAAGGAGCCGATTTATCTCGACAGACCTGCCACGCTTACAGTTTCATATTCCGACATTCAGGGCGGCCGGTCTGCGGAAGCTGTCCATGTCGAACCGGGACGTACCCTTAACTGGCTCGATGGCAATATCGATGCCGACCCAATCTTTGCCGGGCAGAACTACCTTAGCCAAATTCAGGCCGGACAGACCGAAGACAGCCCGTGCGTCAATAGTGGTAGCAACCTTGCAGCCAATCTAGGCATGGATCTCTATACAACGAGAACTGACCATGTTGCCGATGCCGGCGTCGTGGATATCGGTTACCATTATATCTTATATGGTCCGGAGCAGGAAATAACCCTCGTCGTGGTTGGTCCGGGAACTGTGCAGGTGGAGCCCGATACAATCGATCCTACCAAGACCGTATATGATCCCAACAACCAGACATATACTTACCTATACAATACACGTAGAGGCAATGTCATCAGATTTACGGCAACGCCCGAGGAAGGCTACCGGGTAAAGAGCTGGACGGGTACCGACAAGGATCCATCCTGGAATACGAATGTCAATACGTTGACGGTCAAAGGCAGCGAGACGGTTCGTGTCGAGTTTGAGCCGGACATAATCCGCATACTGAAGGTTCCATCTGAGTATGGGACAATAGAAGAAGCTGTTCAGGCGGCCGACGAACGAGGTACGAGAATTATTGTTGACCGTGGAGTTCACACCGTTACCAGCCCGGGCGGTATTGACTTCCAGGGTAAGAGTGTCACTCTGATGTCAACACATCCGGATGACCCGAATGTCATTGCGAACACGATTATCGAATGTCGAGGGGCCCGGCTCAGCAATTACCGTGCCTTCCACTTCCACAACGGCGAAGACTACAATACCAAAGTAATCGGGTTCACTATCAGAAACGGTTATATCAACGGCGGCAATGGCAGATTCGGTGTAGAGGGTGTCCTTACACCCATCAACTACACGCTTGAACCGGATCCCAATCCCGATCCCAATACAACTCCACCAAGAGCCGAAGAGGGAGCAGATATAGCGGGTGATGCTTACGGTGGTGGTATTCTCTGTGAAAACGGCAGTTCTCCGACAATCGAAAATTGTATAATTACCAACTGTACGGTAACCGGCGCCCACGGCGGCGATGGTGCTCCCGGCCAATTTATGCATGGTCTTCTTGATCCGCCTGATGAGTGGTATTACATATCACCATACGACCCGGATCAGGAAATTCAATCATCGGGTGACGGGCAGTGGGGTGGCCACGGCGGTGACGGATCAGGAAATGGTTATGGCGGAGCTATTGCTTGTTTGACTGGAAGCTGCCCGATAATTACTAATTGTATAATAAGCAATAATATCGCTCACGGCGGCATGGGTGGAACCGGCGGCTACGGTGGAGAACCCGACAGCGGAGCTGAAAGTGGTGGCGGCGATGGTGGATTTGCTTTTGGCGACGGTATCGGCGGTGGAATTTACAGCGATAACCAGAGCTGCCCGATCATAACGGATTGCAACTTCGTAAACAATATTGCTACCACGGGTATCCCCGGACAGGGTGGCATAATAGGTCCGGGTAGTGACCATGATCCCCGTGCCTGGGCCGGTTTTGTTGGCCTTATAATTCCACAAGGAGAAATCGCTGGCGGAGCAACATACTTTGACGATAATTCCGATGCGAACTTCACTAACTGCACGTTTACTCAAAATTCGGCCTTTGAAGTCGTTCAGGGNNTACATCAGCGTATACCATGGGTGGTGCCATATATTCTGCGATAAACAACACCGTTATTCTTAAGGGCTGCGAATTTACAGGCAACCTCGCCGGAGCGGTCTATTGCAGCTCCGGATGTGATTTAGACGTCAATGATTGTTCATTCAATGAAAACGCCGAAGTGGTTGACGGGGGCGCAATCTTCATTGCCGACAGGGTCAACGTGGACATTAGAAACAGCAGCTTTTCGAGCAACTCAACTTACCGCGATGGCGGCGCTATTCGTACCGAAAGTAACGCAGATTTCACAAACTGCTCCTTCAACGGCAATATGGCCGGCGAAAACGGAGGCGCGATAGACGGGTACTTCTACCCAAATAATCCCGAAATTCGCGTAATTTTGAAATTTAACTTCAAATCATGCAGCTTCGGTGGAAATAAGGCAATAGAAGGTTTATACGGATATGGCGGAGGCCTGTGTCTCCAGGACTTCGATGCCAAATTTACCGACTGTTACTTCATAAACAATACCGCCCAAAGTGGCGGAGGTCTGTTCCTTACGGGTGGAACCGTCGCTATAAACGGAGGGGCTATCACAGACAATGATGCCGTAGGCGGCAGCGGTATCGATGTACGAAATGAACAAAATCTTCTGGACACTTATCTGTCGAACATGCTCGCGTTTGATACCTACATGGAATTCTACTTTGATGATCCCACCATCATGGGTGAATTCGACATGAGCAACAGCAACTGCATTGGCGGCGGCCTGGCCTGCGCCGATACGGAAGCGACAATAGAGAACTGTACTTTAAGTAATAACACAGCCGACGGTATTAACGGCTCCGGCGGCGCAATTAGTTTCTATGGCGGAAATGTCAGGCACTTAATCAAAAACTGTCTGCTGACCGGCAACTCTTCCGCCGTGAATGGCGGCGCGATTTCCAGCCGCTTATCAGCAAAGCCCGAAATCCGGAACTGTACTTTCAATAAAAACCAGACAAACCGCATGGGTGGAGGTGTATTCTGCGATTGGCTTTCGGGCTCAACAATTACCGACTCTATATTCCAGGACTGCAACAAAGGCGCGATAGCCGATGAAGATGTTAGCAGTTCAACTGTAAAATACTGCTTATTCAATAACAACCCCGACGGTGATTACGTGCTCTATGGTATCGTTACAGCTACCTCCACCGGCTCCGAGCTTGATGATACCAATATCCAGGGCGATCCGATGTTTACAAATGGGCCACTGGGTGGTTTCTATCTCAGTCATGCCGGTCTCAGTTACGAAGGAGTCGACCAGTTGCAAACAAGTCCAGGTGTCGATGCCGGCAGCGACTTGGCCATAAATCTCGGGCTGTCGGATTACACGACTCGCACAGATGGCGAAGGGGATGGCAAAGGAGATCCAAACGACGTCGTCGATATCGGTTTCCATTATCGTGACCATACGACGATTCCCAAATATGATTTAACCGCCGAAGTAGCAAGCGGTCAGGGTACGATTAGTCCGACCAGCGGTACATATTACAGCGGTACTCTCGTAACTCTCACTGGTGAGCCCAAGTTAGGCTGGCGGGTTGCCGGATGGTCCGGAACCCTCGCGGATACATCGAGAACTAAGACCAACTATGTCATCATGGGCCCGGACAGGCACGTAACAGTCGAGTTTGACCAGCCAAGGACTATCGTGGTTGGGAGTGAAGGAGATTACATCTCAATTATGCATGCTATCGATGATGCAAACGATGGCGATATTATTATCATACCGCCCGGGGAGTATAATGCTCCCGCCAGTCATCCGGACCGCGATTGGGGATTCGAACTAATAGAAATCCACGATAAAAAAATTACCCTTACTGGTTCCAACCCGGATGATCCTAATATAGTGGCGGCTACGATTCTGGACAACTATTGGTTCCGTATCTTTAACGTCGGTCCCGAGACAATCATTGATGGTATTACCATCAGAAATTCACAACGGGATGGTCTAATTACAGCCGATCCACCAGGCAGCCAGGATGGTCCTGACGGTTTTCCCGTCTACGGCGGAGCAATGCAAATCATTAATGCTTCACCAACCATCCGGAATTGTGTCATAACCGATTGCTCGGTCACAGGTGGTGATGCTGACGACGGCGATGGTGGAGTTCAAGACGTTCATCCGATCGGCTATGACGGCGGCTGGGCGGGAAAAGCCTACGGCGGCGCCGTTTATTGTGTGTACAAGAGTAATCCTACTTTTGAGAACTGCTCGTTTACGAACTGTTTCGCCCGCGGTGGTAATGGTGGTGCTGGCGGTAACGGTGTTCAAGGTGCAAGAGGTGGAAGAGGCGGTAACTGGGTATGGTCTGAGTCTCTCGAAGCAAACTTCGCCGCTACCTGGTGGGATGGATGGCAATATGGCGATAAGGCCGGAGGCACCCCTTACGATGCATACGTGGATCCGTACTGGAAGTACAGCGGCTATGGCGGTGCAGTTTATTGTGAGAATCAGTGTTCGCCGAGATTCTTGGATTGCAGATTCGAGAACAACCATACATACGGAGGCGTCTGCGGTGCTGGTGGTAATCCTGATCCAGCTCCGGATAGAAACTTGAAGATCGACAATGCCGGCGGTGCAGTTTACGCCTCTCTAAACTGCAATCCGGAATTTGAAAATTGTATATTCACTGGTAATTCTGCCGACCGGTCGAACAACTATATGACAACAGGTACTCCTGGGACACCCGCAACCGTTACCGGCAATGATAATCCTTACATCAGCTACGGCGGCGCTGTTGCTTTCGAGGATAATTGCTCGCCGAAGTTCACTAATTGCATTATTACCAATAGCGAAGCAGCTATTGGCGGCGCGATGTACTGGTCAAACAACTCCAGCCCGACAATCATTGTCTGTGATTTATCAGATAACACTGCCTTCAGTGGAGCGGGCTTATACTCCGTTAATTCGACGGGCACAATTCAAAACTCAAATATTAACCAAAATATATCCATAACTGCTATCGATCCCAATCTCAGTCCGATATTGGGACAAGGCGGTGGTTACTACTGTCTGTCCTCGACAGTTAATATGACAGACAATCAATTCACCAACAATCTCGCGAGCGGTTCGGGCGGAGGTCTCTACTTCGCCGGCAGTGACCCGGGAGTAAGCTTCATACCGTTGCTGCACAATTGTCTGGTGGCGAACAATTCTGCCGGCCGAGATGGAGGCGGCGTGTCTGCAAACTGGAATGCAGAGCCGGTAATCTCCAATTGTACGATAGCCGACAACTCAGTCCTCGACGGATATGGCGGTGGTTTATACTGCGGTTATGACAATGATACGACAGTAATCGATTCGATCATCTGGAACAACGATGCTCAGATCGGCCCACAGATCGCAGTGTCTACGGGCTTCAAATCCGAGCCAAGACCATCGAAGCTGAGCATTTCATATTCTGATGTCGAGGGCGGCGAGTCGGAAGTTTTTGTCGATATCGATTGTATATTGGATTGGGGCGACGGCAATATTCAGCCCGATCCGCTCTTTGCATCCGGGCCGTTCGCCGGCGATTACTATCTAAGTCAGTTTGCCGCCGGTCAGCCGTTTGAAAGCCCCTGCGTTGATGCCGGAAGTGGCGACGTAAATGATCCAAACATAGGGATGAGAGGTTATACCACCAGGACTGATGGTGTCCCAGATGCGAATATTGTTGACATGGGATTTCATTATCCGATCACCTCTATTATTATGCCACGGTTAACCGTCAGTGTGGTCGATGCCAACGGTCCGATTACTGACCCGAATCTTATCCACGGCTACGTCGATCCGAACGACGCCCTCTTCCCTCTAAACACCGTAGCACAGATTACGGCATACCCAGACCCGAATTATACCGTAAAGGCCTGGACGGGCACCGACGATGACTCATCCAGGGCGCTTACCAATACCGTCACGATGACTGAGGACAAGCACGTCACCATCGAATTCGAGATGGGTATATACCAGCTAACGACGATTGTGGTCGGTGGTCATGGCACTTTGGATCCGAACAGCGGTCCGCAATATGCAGGGGTAATTAAACTCACAGCCCACCCGGACGAAGGCTACCGCGTCAGGGGCTGGAGTGGTACCGATAACGACAGGTCCTGGAGCAACAACAACACGGTAACGCTGTACAGCGACAAAACCGTCATGGTAGCGTTCGAGCCCGATGTCACACGAATCCTGAAGGTTCCAACCGAGTACAGGACAATTGAGGAAGCTATAGAAGCTGCGGACCAGGTCGGTACGAAAATAATTGTTGACAGAGGAATTCACAGAGTTACCAGCCCGGACGGTATTGACTTCCAGGGCAAAAACGTCACTCTAATGTCAACCGACCCGGATGATCCGAAGGTTATAGCTAACACGATTATCGATTGCAACGGCGCCAGACTAAACAATGTCCGTGCCTTCCACTTCCACAGCGGCGAAGACTCCAATACGAAAATAATCGGACTCACTATCAGAAACGGTTATATTAACGGCGGCAACGGAACCACTGGACTGTACGGAACACCTATGCCTGTTCCTTATGAGCTTGAGCCGGATGATGACCCTGATCCCAATGAAACCCCGCCAAGGGCCGAACGAGGAGGAGACATCGAAGGTGACGGTTACGGCGGCGGTATCCTCTGCGAAAACGGCAGCTCTCCGATGATCAAAAACTGTATAATAACCAATTGTACGGTTACCGGTGCCCACGGTGGAGACGGTGCTTTTGGTATGTTCCCATTTATAACCGGAATGGATCGAGACGATATGCCTGAAGAATGGGAATTTATGCCACCGACCGCGGCTCCGGGTGATGATCCTGGAACATCGAGCAACGGGCAGTGGGGTGGCCACGGCGGCGCCGGAACAGGAAACGGTTACGGCGGCGCTATCGCTTGTTTGTCCGGAAGCTGCCCAATCATCACTAATTGTATAATCAGGGACAATTCCGCCCTTGGCGGTATGGGTGGAACCGGTGGAAACGGAGGCACCACAAGCGGCGGAAGTGAAAGTGGAGGAGGCAACGGCGGAGATGCAATTGGCGACGGCATCGGCGGCGGAATCTATAGTGACAACCAAAGCTGCCCAATCATAACGGATTGCAACTTCGTAAACAATGTAGCAGCCACAGGCACACCCGGAGAAGGCGGTGAAGTGGGTATTGGCGATGCACTTGACCCGCCCGCTCAGCCCGGCTTAACCGGCCTTACCCAATCATTCGGCGGCATAGCCGGGGGTGCGGCATACTTTGGCAATGCTTCTGATGCAAACATTGTCAACAGTACATTCACCGATAACCAGGCATACGATCTTAGCATTTCCATTTACACTATTATAATAACAGGCCTGTCAACCGAACCTATACCTACATACACGAGAGGCGGTGCCTTGTATTCTACGAACGATAACACCGTCAAACTGGAGAACAGCAGATTCGAAGGCAACCTCGGCGGAGCGGTTTATTGCAGCCCCGGATGTGACCTGGCCGTCAATGATTGTTACTTCAAGGAAAACGCCGATGCAAATGAAGGCTCTGCAGTCTACATTGCCGAGACCGTCAAGGCAGACTTCAAAAACAGCGGTTTTTCGGGCAACTCGGCTTTATTAGACGGCGGCGCCATCTTTTCGCTTAGTGACGCGAATTTCACAGACTGCTCTTTCATTAACAATATAGCAGGTGAAAACGGCGGTGCATTTGAAGGTTATTACGATACCAATAATCCTGATACGCGTCAGATATTAAGCTTTAACTTCGAGAACTGTAACTTCACAGGAAACAAGGCGTCACAAGGTTTTTACGGCTGGGGCGGTGCATTACACTTACAGGACTTCGATGCTGTTTTCAAGGACTGCTACTTCATTAACAATACCGCAAAAAGTGGCGGAGGCTTATTCCTCTCGGCTGGAACCGTTGATATAAACGGCGGAATCATTAAAGGCAACAGGTCTGTAGGCGGCAGTGGTGCCATCGTGATAACCGATCAGGACATTATGGATGCTTACATGTCGGAAGCGTTCTTGTCTGTAGACTTTGTCGCAAGCTTCTTTGACAGATCCAGCATTGACGCTTTGTTCGACACCAGCAATGGCGTCGGCGGCGGAATATTCTGCGGCGACACGAAGGCGACAATAGAGAACTGTACCTTGAGTGATAATAGAGCCGAAGGCGTTAACGGTTCCGGCGGCGCAATTAATCTCTATGGTGGATTAGTCAGCCACTCAATCAAAAACTGCTTATTGACCGGCAACTCCGCTGCCGATGACGGCGGTGCGATTTCCATTAACTTATTCGCAAAGCCCGAAATTAAAAACTGCACTTTCATCAACAACCGAACAAACGGCATGGGCGGAGCAGTATTCAGCGATTGGAGTTCGGATGCAACGATTACCGACTCTATCTTCCAGCGCAACAATAAAGGCGCGGTAGCCGATGGAGACAAGGACTTTGCAAATGCCGACGAAAATGATGACTTGAAAAACACAACAGTGAAATTCTGTTTATTCCATAAAAACCCGGATGGTGACTACTTGCTTTACGATCCCAATTCAGAGCCGGTATACGATCCCAATTCAAAGCTGGTAACCGTTATAACCTACCAGTCTGATGATGCTAATAATACTAATATTAAAGCCGATCCGCTGTTTACAGATGGGCCACTGGGTGGTTTCTATCTCAGTCATGTCGAGACGGGCCAGGCTGTGAACAGCCCGGCTGTAGATAATGGCGATCCAAATTCCGATCTCGACCTGTCAGGTTTCACGACTCGTAAAGACGGCAAAGAAGATACAGGCAGGGTCGATATCGGTTACCATTATCGTGATCCTAACGGCCTGCCCCAGTACACTTTGACAACCAGAGTGGCAAGCGGACAAGGCACCGTTGAACCTTCCAATGGTAGTTTTTACACCGGCACAGTGGTGGAGCTAACCGCCACCCCAGGTGTTGGCTGGCGAACATCGAAATGGACTGGAACCGACAATGATTCGACCAAATCGTCTCACAATAGTGTAACCATTCTTAACGCTGACGCTGTTGTTGAGATTGAGTTCTACCTGCCGACGGTAATTAACGTCCCCGGCGATTACCAGGGAATCCAGGATGCGGTCACGGCTGCAAACGAAGGGGATCGGATTATTGTCGATACAGGAGTCTATTACGGTGGATATGCATCATATTCCCTGTTAATCGACAAGTCTGTTACTATCACATCGAGAGATCCACATGATCCCAATATTGTAGCAGCAACAATTATTAGAGGTAACAGAGCAGGAGTTTCACCCTGGCAATACATCGGCATCATATTTAGATTGACAACAGATGCAAACACGGTTCTGAATGGCTTTACCATTGAGGATTTCGGTGGGAACTTCGGAGATGGCGAAGATGGAGACCGGGGTCAAGGTCATCCCAATGGCGAAGATGGTGGAACGGGTGAAGGTGCCGGGATCTACATTGAACCTGGCGCCAGTCCGGTCATAAAGAACTGCATAATCAGAAACAATGTCATCTTCGGAGGCGATGGTGGAGCCGGTGAAAACGCAGATGAAAACAACAACGCCGGCCGGGGCGGCTGGGGAGGCTGGGCACGCGGCGCCGGTATATATTGCGGCCCATATAGCAAACCCAAGCTGATTAATTGCACAATCGAGGGCAATATAGCCCAGGGTGGCAACGGCGGTAACGGTGGCGATTATGCCGAAAACGGCGGTTTTGCGAACTACGGAGGTAACTATAGCAGAGAAGGTAGTGAATTAAATCCGGTATATCTTTATTCTTCCACCGGTACAAATATAGAATATTTGACAGAAGGTCATTTGTGGGAGAACTGGGAATGGGATTGGGCGATCCTTTACGGGCCTGTTTACGGTCAACCCCAACTGACTTCATATATCGATGATTACCGATGGTATTCCGGATACGGAGGCGGCGTATTCTGTGACGTTGGAAGCAACGTAACGTTCGATCATTGCGAAATCAGGGGCAACCGCACCTATGGTGGAATGAGTGGGCAAGGTGGTATAAGGAATGCCGCCGGCAGATTCCAGGAACCTCTTGTACCTTATGAATTACCAAGTTACGGTGCAGGTGTCTATGTTGCAGCCGACTCGACGGCTATATTCGATGGCTGTACATTCGAGGACAACGTTGCTTCTGAAACACTCGTCGATCCGAATCATCGTCTTAGCCCATATAGAGGATACGGCGGTGGTGTATCTGCCGAAAGCAGCGCACTGATTCACTTTGCCGATTGCAACTTTGTTGACAACGGAGCTGATTCCGGCGGAGCAATATTCACCAACAGTACCGATGTGACAATTCTGGATTGTAATATCGTATCCAATAATGCACTTCGTGGCGGCGGATTCCTTGGCGACGGAGGTTCAGTGGACATTAGAAATACCATTGTCGCAAATAACCTGACCATCTTAGATGTAAACGACCCGAATGATGATGATGTGCTCAGTATCGGCTCCGGTTTATGTATCTTGTCGGCCGATTCGTTCATCCAGGACTGCAATATCAGCAGTAACCGGGCCGATGGTTCCGGAGGCGGCATATACTTACGAGGCGCAAACGATTCGAACATCCGTAACTGCCTCATTATTAATAACGCTGCCGGCCGGGACGGAGGCGGTATTTCTACAAATTGGTATGCAATACCTGCAATTGCTAATTGTACATTCACTGGAAATGCAGCTTCAGGAGCTGTAGGTGAGCAGGACAACACCGGTCTCGGCGGCGCTCTATACTGCGGTTATGAGAGCGAAGCCACAGTCACTGACAGTATTTTCTGGAACAATTTTGGATTGAAAGGGCAGGAGATCGCTGTAGGTTCCGGCTTCGAGCTTGATCCGTTGTGTGGTGCGGTCGCAGTCTTTTACAGTGACGTCAAATCCTCACCGAATAACGTGTGGGTTGATATTGGCTGTGAACTTAGCTTGGAATCGAGCGATGGGAACATTGACGATGATCCACTGTTCGTACCCGGACCGGATGGACGCTACTACCTCAGTCAGACAGGTGCCGGCCAGTTACGGATTAGTCCCTGTGTCGATAGCGGCAGTGATTATGCAAGCCATGTCGGTTTGCTCGGATACACAACCCGCACAGACCGTATTCGCGATAAAGGTAAGGTCGATATGGGCTATCACTACAATACAGAAGACAAATGCAGGCTCGCCGACTTCGTTTTTGATGGTGTTATTGACATGCTTGACTTTGATATATTTGAACAGCTTGCCGAAAAATGGCTCGAGGAGCCGTGTTCGGAGGAAAATGATTGGTGTGACGGGGCAGATATTAGGACAGATGGACAAATCGACGAGTACGACTTGTATTTCTTAATAAATGATTGCAACAACGTCGAAGATATCAACGCCCCGATTCCAGATCCAAGTGAATGGGAGATGGAACCTCAGATGAGTTCATTGTCATCCATTTCCATGGTTGCAGAGACCGCCTTCGATGCCTGGAGCAGGGAGGATGTCCAGTACGAATTCGACTGCATTACTCCCGGCGGGCACGACAGCGGCTGGCAGATTAGCCGGGAATATATAGACACAGGTCTAATTGCCGACCAGGGATATGGCTACAGAGTTAGAGCACGCGACAAATTCGGCAACATGACCGAGTGGTCGGAAGTACGTTTTGCCGGCATTGATACGATACCACCGGCACCTCCTCCTTACATAGAAACCATCGAACCGAACTCGCCTACTGCAATTGATATGCTTGCGACGATTGCCTACGATTATAGCGATGTAGAGTATTATTTCGAGAACATAACTGACAAAACGCACGATAGCGGCTGGCAGGATGAACCGAATTATACGGACGTCGGCCTTGATCCCAACACAGAATACGGTTATAGAGTAAAGGCAAGAGATAAGTCAGTCAGACAGAACACAACCGAATGGTCAGATACGGTATTTATAATGACACCTGTACCTCCGGACCTAATTCCGCCTGATCCCAATCCGATGGAATGGGACTTAACTGTGGATGCCAACGGCGTCGACGGTACACCGCACTTTGTCCATGGCGGCGGCAATCAGTGGGATTATAATGCCGAGATGACGGCAGTAGTCGCTGTAGATGCCGGCGGTGGTCCTGTTGAGTACTACTTCGAATGTACCACGGAACACGGCTTCGACAGCGGCTGGATACTTACTCGTACTTATAGTGTCCCGGTCGGTGGAAACTATCAAATAATCCGCTTCCGTGTCAGGGCACGTGACCAGTTCGGCAATATGACTGACTGGTCGACCGAGGAACTGGTCGATTGATGAAAAACAAAGTTTAAGAAAACAGGGCCTTTCATGCCGTGTTAACATGAGAGGCCCTTGATTTGCGCACTTGTTTTAAGATAAAGCACTCATACCAATTATGATTAAAATGTGCGCCTTTGTCATTTCGACCGGAGGGCCACAAAGTGGCCCGAAGTGGAGAAATCTATTAAAA
>JABAOC010010365.1_pt1 | contig 19087 bp, 21 predicted proteins | sample 7062161 | NCBI WGS metagenome assembly JABAOC01 (sample SAMN14538625, study PRJNA623070) | marine sediment metagenome | biome: marine biome [ENVO:00000428]; feature: marine pelagic biome [ENVO:01000023]; material: deep marine sediment [ENVO:00002113] | place: India: Gulf of Khambhat ... | reverse complement strand
GCAGATCAGTTTTGTACCGACGTACACTTTGACATTGGAGACGAAACTGTGTCTTTGGACATTGGAGAGTCCAAACTCCTAGAGTTTGTCTGGGATACAACCGGCGTTCCATACGGCACCTACTTGATCACCGCCGAAGCCATCCTACCAGAAGACGCAGATCCCGCAGACAACATCAAACGCACAAAGGTTGGAGGCATCTACATTCCGATTCGGCAGCCCCACGTAAACATACTCGACTTGTTGGCTCCCATCGCCTCAGTCATACTCTTCCTGGTCGCACTTGGAACTGCTGCGGTTGGCTTCTTCAAAATCCTGATGTCACCGAGACTACGAAGGCCATGGCGCCTTTTTTCACTTTGGGCGTGCTATCGAGAGCAACCTCCTATACATGCGAAAGAATCAAAACCAAAATCGATCGATCGATCGAAACATCCATGTCTGATAGAATAAACTTTCATAAGAAATAAATGCTGATTGCATTCATACACCTAACCCACTCAAGAAAGGAGAATAGAAAATGAAGTTGAAAACTGCATTAGCTTTAAGCACACTCGTGTTAACTGTTGTTGCAGCGATTTCAGTAGTCCAACACGCCATTGCACCACTACCGTTGGGAATGGTTTCTTACTGGAAGTTTGATGAAGGCGATGGGGCAACAGCTTATGACTCAGTTGGTGACAATGATGGGACTTTGGTTAATGAACCTGAATGGACAACGGGTATTGTTGATGGTGGGTTGGGTTTTGATGGCATAGATGATTATGTTGAGATAAGTCATCACCCCGATTTGAATATCGGGGGAAATGGAAAAGGTTTCACAGCTGAAGCATGGATCAAAACTCCAACACCAATGGGTTCACAGCAAATCATAAGAAAGGGGTTCGGTGGGGTTCAATATGAATTTAAGACATGGGGTTATGGAAGGCTGCTTCGTTTAATAGTTTACCCTTATGGTACCTCGTACCACGTACTCGTTGATGCAGCAATTATAGCAGATGATGGAAACTGGCATCATGTAGCTGCTACTAAGAGTGCTTCAGACAACCTACTAAGAATCTATTTTGATGGTGAATTGGTAGGTACAAGCACGTCACCATGTCCTGGTACTGAGGCAAGTACAGCACCCTTATTGATAGGGACTGAACTCTATCCCGGATATTGGTTCAAAGGCACTATCGATGAAGTGGCAATCTACAACAGAGCTCTAACACCCGAGGAAATACAGCAACATTACCAGAATGGCTTGAATGGTTTGGGCTATGAGACACCTGTTCAGGCTACAATAGATATTGACCCCGATACATTGAATTTGAAGAGCAACGGGCAATGGATCACCGCCTACATCGAGCTTCCTGAAGAATACAGCGCAGGTGAAATTGATGTTTCCTCGATCCTACTGAATGGTTCTATTGGCGTTGATCTAGAAGCGCCTACTGAGGTAGGAGACCATGATATGGATAGTATACCTGATCTAATGGTAAAGTTTGAACGTGCCACGATAATAGAATGGCTTGGTACAGCAGATTATGGCGAAGACACCGGAAAGAGTGCTGAAGTCATTTTAGTAATAACAGGGGAAGCCGCAGGAACACTATTTGAAGGCGTTGATACGATCCGAGTGTTGCTAAAGGGCTAACCAGAAGCAGATCCAAAAACTCCTCCCGCTCCCTTTTTTTCTTTGAGAATTCATTCATCTGAATTTCTCACGCCAAAGCATAAAAAAACACGAGTGTTTGTCAGGCACTCTTAGGGTCCAGAGGTTGATGTCAACTCCTCTGGAAACATTTCGGCGAATGTGTCTACTATAGCGTAAATGTTTCTACTCTCCTTTCCTAAGGCTTATATCTCGGCTCACCCTCCAACAAAGAGTGAAAGCTGGAAAAAAGCCAGATATCAAAATAGGGACCCGCTACAAATTTGTAATGAGTACCCGCGGGCCCGCCACACAATCGATCAAAAACAATGAATCGACAATGTATATCCTTTCCTCTGACGAAAAATCTCGCCCTCTCATGGGTGCATCTCGGCTAAGAAATCGTTCAGGAAGCTTTTAGAGCTCTAATTTCATACTTAGGTCTTCTGAAGGTGACGGTTGTGAAAATTTCGAAAAGACAGATTGCGAAGATTATCGATCACACGTTGGTGAAGCCGACTGCAACCAAGGGTGCCATCATAAAACTCTGTAGGGAAGCTGAAAAGTATGGTTTTGGATGTGTATGTGTTAACTCTGCATACGTCTCTTTGGCAGTGCAATTACTGGAAGGAACGGATGTGAAGGTGTGCTCAACTGTTGGCTTTCCTTTCGGAGCCACTCTGACTGAAGTGAAAGCCTTTGAGGCGAAGAGAGCCGTGGAGAATGGGACCTCGGAAGTAGATATGGTCATAAATATAGGTGCCTTGAAGTCCGGTGATTACGAAAAGGTGAAAGAGGACATCAAAGCGGTTATTGATGTCAAGCGTTTGCATAGCGATGTAGTCATTAAGGTCATTATCGAAACCGGATATCTAACAGATGAGGAGAAGACAAAGGCTTGTAAACTGGCTAGGGAAGCAGGAGCAGACTTTGTTAAAACCGCAACAGGGCTAGTCGGAGATGCAACTGTGGAAGATGTCAAGTTGATGCGCAAAACTGTAGGCGGAGCTATGGGCGTGAAGGCCGCAGGTGGAATAAGAGATTTTAAGCAAGCGCTAGCCATGATCGAAGCTGGAGCCGACAGGATTGGAACAAGCACAGCAGTTGCGATAATGGAAACGTTTGCCGACGCCACCGAGTAGTCAGAGAATTCTAGGTGGCTTCCGAAGACTGACCAATCCGAAATCCTCTAACCTCAGTAGGAGCCTATTTAGATCATACAATAGACTGGGGTAGGGGATTGTGTATGTGCGAGTTTCTCAGAATCTACTGCGACAAAAATGAGTAACAGACAAAAGTCTGTCTTGGATACTCATGTGCCCAAAATGGAGACCATCTTTTCCAACGCATTTCGCCCCCTCTTGGCCACTGCGTCAGGAACTGCCACAGGATGTTTCTCTTCTTTCAGAGATAGATAGACTCGTTCTAGAGTGTTCAGCTTCATGTTTGTGCAGATGGCTCCATCATAGGCTGGCACAAACTCCTTTCTCGGATTCTCCTTCTTCAGTCGATGGAGGAGCCCTACCTCCGTCGCGACTATATATTCCCTCGCAGAACCTTCTCTAGCATATCTGCTCATCTGAGAGGTGCTCCCTATGAAGTCAGCTATTGACTGGATCTCAGGCGAGCATTCGGGGTGAACCAAAACAACAGCATCTGGATGTCGCTTCTTTAGGAGCTTAATGTCCTCCTCAAGAAAGAGCACATGAACCGGACAGAATCCTCTCCGCGGAATTGGAACAACCCTCTTTCCAGTCTCCTGCTGCACATGCCAAGCCAGATTGGAATCTGGACCAAATAGCACAGTATCCTCATTAAAGGCATTTATTATCTCCGTGGCATTCGCGGAAGTGCAGCAGATGTCGCAGTGGGCCTTGGCCTCCGCTAGAGTGTTGACGTACAGCACCACAGGCGCCTTTGGATACTTCTTCTTCCATAGTCCGATTTCCTCTGAGGGAAGCATCTGAGCCATAGGACATCTGGCGCCCAAGCTTGGTAGAAGAACCTTCTTGTCCGGATTCAGTATGGCTGCAGACTCAGCCATGAAATCAACCGCAGAGAACACTATGATCTTCGCGTCTTCTTCCATAGCCTTTCGACATAATCCGATGCTGTCGCCGACATAGTCGGCTATGTCCTGAATCTCTCCTCTCTGATAATTATGTGCCAAGATCAGTGCTTTCTTTTCTTTCTTCAGCCTTGTAATCTTGTCCGCAATCGCTTCTTTGAGCATCGCCTGCGCCCCCATTACACTCGGATCATTCAATGTCCACTTGGAAAGCTTCATGAGAAAGCGGAGAATATATACCTTTACCAGCCAAACGAGTTTCGAAAATTAGCTTAGCCATGCCGCACTCTTTCTACGTTCAACCATAACGCAGACTCCGTGTACAACTTTGATTCCGTGATCTTTGCAGAATCTGATCGCCTTCTCAGACTCTGAGCCGGGTTGCAACCATACGCTCGTGACTCCAAGTTTTAGGCATGCCTCAAGTATTCTCTCCGTAACTTTTGGTGGGACGACGAAATCGACAACATCTGGTTTTTTCGGTAGTTCTTTGATGTCTGCATAACATTTGTCTCCCATAATTTCCGCAGCCTTTGGATTTACGGGGTATATCTCATATCCTGCGGTCTTCAAGTCTTTGTAGACTTGGTGCCCATACTTTTCAGGGTCTCTACTCGCCCCAACTACGGCAAATACGTTGTTCTTATTCAGAAATTCCCTGATTAAATCCTCTGCCATTCTACATGCCCCACTATCCCCAATAAAGGAGGCTAAAGATGTCCAGCTATCTTTGGCTCTAAAACCTGTCTAGGCATCGCGCCGACAATCCTGTCCGCAATCTTCCCGTTCTTGAATACCAAAAGTGTTGGGATGCCCATTATCTGATACTGCGTAGCAACCGCCCGATTCTCGTCAACATTAAGTTTGCCGAATAGGATTTTTCCAGCGTAGTCTTGCGCAAGCTCTTCTATGATGGGGGCAACTAGATGGCATGGAGCACACCAAGGGGCCCAACAGTCCACCACCACTAAGGAATGATTCTGGATTGTTTCTTTGAAAGTTTCGTCGGTTACTTCGACGGGTTTATTCGGAGTTGATTCCTTTTTCCTTTCAGTTTCAGCGGCTTCTTCCATCAATTTCTTAAGTTTCTCCTGCCTTATTTTTTCAAGTTCTTCGTCTCTCTTCATAGGATCACGCCATCTTTGACTGCTTTAATGAACAGACTCATTTAAGAGGTTATACATTAGGCTTCGCTTGTCTCGAAGAACGTATGTTGCGCCTGATACGTTACGCTTTTGTAACGAACAATTCATATTCTCACTATTCACATGTGGAAGGAAGGTAGAGGCCTTGAAGCTGATCTACGTGGTCATCGACGGGATGGGCGACCTACCCATCAAAGAGTTTGGAAACAAGACTCCCCTCGAAGAAGCAGAGACGCCAAACATGGACTCCCTCGTTGAGAGGGGAAAGACAGGCCTAATGTATCCAGTTAAGAAAGGGATAGCTCCAGAAAGCGACGTAGCAGTCCTCTCAATCCTAGGATACAACCCGTTCAAATACAAGGCTCGTCGAGGACCCTTAGAAGCCTATGGAGCGGACTTAACTATCGCAGATGGCGACCTCGCCCTAAGATGTAACTTCGCAACATTGGGAGAAGGAAGAAAAATTGTGGATAGGAGAGCGGGCAGAGACATAACCACGGAAGAAGCTACAAAACTTTCAGAAGCCATAAACAAAAATGTAAAGCTGGAATCTCACCCAGCAGATTTCGAATTCAAGAACACAACCATCCACAGAGCAGTCTTGATCATACGAAGTGAAATAACACCACTCTCAGGTGAGATCACAAACACTGATCCAGCATACATCAGAGTTGAAGGCTTGGGAGTAGCTAGGCCCGAGGTGAGAATGATCCTCGATGATTGTAAGCCCCTAGATGAAACTAAGGAAGCAAAAATATCAGCTAGGCTGGTCAATGAATTTGTCAGGAACAGTCACACAGTTCTTGAGGATCACGAGATGAACAAAAAGAGGGTTAAAGAAGGAAAACTGAGCGTAAATCTGATCCTCACTAGAGACGCGGGCAGTAGCCTGCCAAAGTTATTCAAGATCGACAACAAATATGATGTGAGCTTTGCTTGTCTAGCTGACATGCCGATAGAAAGAGGAATAGCTAAAGCGGCAAATCTCAAACTGATAGACCTCGCGCCTCCAACTGGTAACATGAGAAAAGACTACACTCTAAGAGTGAAGACCCTTCTCGACCACCTGCCTTCCTTCGACTGCTTCTATATACATATCAAAGGTCCCGACGAGCCAGGACACGATGGAAAGCCGCACCTCAAGAAGCAACTCATTGCTGGAGTTGACGAGTTCTTCTTCGGAAAACTCCTGCCAGAAATAAACTTGGAGAGTTCCATCATCTGCGTGACTGCAGATCACTCCACACCCTGCAGACTTAGGACCCACAGCGATGACCCTGTTCCCCTACTGATCACTGGCAACAAGATCGAAAGTGACGATGTAAAGAGGTTTTCTGAGAAAGACTGTAAAAGGGGAAGCCTAGGCATCTTAGAGCAAGGCACGGAGCTGATGCCAAAACTCATGTGCTTCCTAAAAGTGTAGACGATGATAAAACTTGCAGACTCGCTTAGGCAGATTTGGACATGGATGAGAGACAATCTATAGCTGTTGTACGATTTGTACGTTTCAGCGAATTGTGATATGTGGCAGATTGAAGAGCTGTAGTAAATAAGATTTAAGACCATCGCAGCAGATTTTTGATGTGCCGGGGTGGCCGAGTGGTTGTAGGCGGCGGGCTGCAGACCTGCTTATGTGGGTTCAATTCCCACCCCCGGCTCCATTCTGAAATCATGCTAGCTATGCTCCCTGCGTTCTTTGAGCTAGGCCCCTTCTATTCTGCTACGTATTTGAAGCAAAATTAATCAGTAGTTGATTTTTTCGTGGTCTAGACACATCCTTGCAATGCGCGTTCTACTATCGGTTTGATCATATTATCAAGACTGAAATAACGATTATAGTTCTTGTTTGCGTCTTTTCCAGTTGGCGGTACGTTGATGCCTGAGAACAGAAACGAGTTTGACGTTATTGCTGATATTCTTCGGGTGGCGGTTTTAGGTTCTAAGGAATCGGAGATTGTAGCCAAATGCAGCTTGAGTCGTACGCTTTTGGAGAAGTACATGCCCACTTTGATGGTTTTGAATCTGGTTAGTGTGGAGAAACGAAGTGAGAATTTCTACCGCCCTACCAGTAGGGGAATGGAATTTCTGCGTTTCTATCATGGTCTACGCTGGCTTCTGTGGGGAAAGAACTCTGACTTCCTATTGGTTAGCATTCTAGCTGGGACAAAAAAAGACAAAAAGTCCTATTACATAAAATGACGCGATTCTTTCGGTTTTGCCATAGCTTATCCACATTTCTCATATCTTAATGCATGCAATGCTACGTAGACCGTAGATTAACATGGTTGAAAACTGATTTCGAAGAAACTTCAAATTCTTCATTTCACGCGAGCGCATAAACATGCATTCTTCTTTAGCATAGCCTATTACAACACCTGCTTCAACGGGGAACAAAAATGTTTAATACACACGGCTAAATCAGAAGAATCAGGAGATAGAATGCCTAGGAAATTCACCTACCGAGGCTACACATTCGAAGAACTTCAAGTCATGTCAATGGACGATTTCATCCATTTGCTTCCATCAAGGCAGCGTCGAAGCCTCAGACGCGGACTCACAAGAGACCAAAGAATCCTTCTCGAAAACATTCGAAGGGCAAAAGAGACTCAGAATGAGGGAGAGAAGACAGTCGTCAAAACACATGCCCGAGATATGATAGTTCTTCCAGAAATGGTTGGTGTTACCATCCTAATCCACAATGGGAAGGAATTCAGTCCAGCAGAGATAACCCCAGAAATGATCGGTCACTACATAGGTGAGTTCGCTGTCACTAATAGACCTGTTAAACATGGGTCGCCGGGAATCGGTGCGTCACGATCATCTATGTATGTTCCTTTGAAGTAGCGATTAACCAAATTTTGACTAAACACGAAAATTCAGCAGGCAACACTTGCTGACGACTAGGTTGGCAGCTATGAAGAGGTTGGAGATGATTATGCGGAACCTATGCCCGATAAGATGGTTTGGGCATCTTCTTTTTCTCGGCTGATGGAATTCTTGGCAGGGGAATGGGCGGTGGAATCCTCAGGGTTCGGGAGATGGCAACCGATTCTAGGAATACAATGTTGGAGATGGATTGGACAACGATAGGCGGTGGAGGTTTCTTTTCCGTATATGCGGTGTGAATTCTCTTGAGTTCTTCCTTCGCTCCTTTAATTTGAGCTCTTCCTTTTACGCTGATTTGAGCCACGGGGGGCGCATAATTTATAGTGAATACGAACGGAACCTCCAACATACCTTTACCCTTTTTATTTATTCCGACAACGTTGAGGTTTGTTGAAACCTTGACTTGAGGAATTGGTTTCTCTATGTCCCAGAGACGCTCTGCAGAGATGTCATAAATGAACACGTTCACATGAGCCATCTGTGAGCCTCAAGAAACTATGGGGGTTCGTGGATTTAAAGCTGTGTCACTTGCCCGTTTCAGCTCTCTTGTATCGTGTGAAGCCACAGTGTCCACAGGTGTAGCGGTCTCCGTGATCTGCCATGAAATATCCAGGTCCGCATCTCTCACAGAACGGAAGCAGCCTCTCAAGTTTTTCACCCTCAATTTTATAATGAGAAAAGATACCTTTCTGCTTCGTTTTCTCTTCGGGCTCTTCCTCTTCAGATTCTTCAGCCACTTAAGCGCCCTCCTTCTCTTCAGGTTTCTCCTGAGGCGTGTTCCTTATGATGATATGTTCAGATTCCACGAATCCGGCTTGTTCTTTTGAATTGTAGGCGGTAGCCTCACCAACAGCGGTCATCGTTCCAGTTCTCGTCTCAATCCTCTTAACATACACGAGCTCTGGTTCCTTTTTCAGTTTTGACGCTAGCTCCTTTCTTACCTCAAGACGTGAGGGTGTCCCCCTCATTTCTTCATGGTCAACCTCAAAAACTATCTCTTCTCTTTTCAACAGTGGATTATGCGCTTGTGAAGTGATCTTGATTTTCATGAGACATTCTTCCAGTTATGTCGCTGATCCTGAAGTGTACCTTTTACTTTAACCTTTCGTAGGACTGCTCCATTGCATCTACTATCCGGCGTATATGTTCTTTCTTTTCTTTGGTGACTTTAACAACAACTATTCCCTCTTCTGGCTGTCCGTAGATCACTAGCGAGTTTTCTGGCGCGCATAGCACCGCTACAAGGGTAAGAAGGTCTTCTTCCCCATCTACTAGCACTCTTGTTTGTCGCTTCTTCCTCAGTGCTTCTCGCATGACTGCCCAAGCTTCTTCGGCTAGCATCCCTGCTGGGTTTTTCAGATGTAGAGTTTGATTCACCTTTGCGTGAATCGGCGGTATTCTTTTTCTCATAACCTTGTTGTCTACAATTAGTACTCGCGGCTGAATATCGTGCTCAATCATGTTGCTGGAAACAACGTCACCGACCGAAATCAACATCGAAGGCTCATCTTTTTCGATGATCTTCTCCAGTCTTTGCATCGTCTCGGTGAATGACCCTTGAATCAGTAGTCCGAGCGGGGACTTCAGTTTCTTGCGTTGTGGGGGCGTAAGAAAACGTATTCCGATCACCTTACGCGCAAGGCGTATCGGCCCTTCTTCTCCACTTTCATTGCGTGGGCGATAGCTGAGCCTTTTGGGTCAAGAATTATGACCAAGCCGCTGAAGTCATCGCTGAGGCGGGCAGTTTTACAGTTCGGACAAGTTGAACTATCAGATATCAGGTGGCATTCTCGACAGGCTTTATCAGTCATGCTTCAAGATTCTCCTGATTTTTCACGTTTTTTCTTCTCGACCTCAGCGCTCCTTATTTTTTCCAAATCCTTTTTGATCCAACCGATCTTTCCCAGAAACGGTTGCCTTGCGGTTACGCCAATCTTTCCAGATCCCCTTCCGTGCCCAAGTGAGACAGCGGTTACTCGAACCCGCACGTGATCTCCTGTGACAAGCTTTCTCTTCGTCTCTTTGCCCGTGAGTATTCCTTGTTTCTCGTCGTGGGAGATGTAGTCGTCCATGAGTTGTGATACATGAAGCAAGGCGTCGATTGGTCCAACCCGTACAAAGGCGCCGAAATCGGCAATCTCAACAACCTCTCCTTCGATAACCTCTTGGATTTTAGGATAGAATGTAAGGAGGGAGAATTCAGCCTTGTGATAGGTAGCTCCGTCACCTGGCATGATCTTCCCCGTTGGTCTGACGGCGATATCAGCTACGGCCACGATGTACCCCAAATCCCCATCGATCATCCCCTCATACTTCATCTTCAATTGCTCATAGCCCACCTTCTCGATGGGTTCACCAAACTTCTCTGGTGGTATGCGAATCGTGTCCTCCAAAGTCACGAGCTTGAACATAACCATTCCTCAACAACATTTCTTAATAACCGATTTCTCATGAAGTACACTCTTAAGATAAGCCGCCCTCCATTTCTAGACGAGACTTTTGCCTCAGATAAATCACGGGCACATTTATATTCCTTAACCTTCTCCTAAGAACTCCATCATTCGTGGCAACCGGAGAATTCCATTCCTCTGCTATTCGAACAATAACGTCGTCGCAAGTCTCTTCCAAGCCCTTCTTGGCTTGGACTATGCGGCATTTTTCTGCAAGTTTCAGAGCCAAGGATGCCTGCTGACACGTCTTTGGAGAGCCCTTCTCCACTATTCTTCTAATCTCTTCATAAGTGGGCGAGAGAACAACTAGATCTAAGCGTTGACCCAGAAACCTTTCCAATTCTTCAAATATGTCTATATGGAATTGCGATGGGATGAAGAGGAAATTCGAGTCGAGAATCACTTTTATACTCAAGTTTCTTCCATCAGTTGCCTTCTGATGCTGGTTTCCAATTATTTATTCTTTTATCTCTCCATAACCTATGAGTCGCCACCTTCCAGCGAGCTTTCTGCTGATGGCTGACCTGAATCCCTTTTCAGCGCACACAGGTCGTGCTAATTGAAGACTAACACGGTCATCCTTTGCTGAAGTGACAGTTCCCGCTGTTATGGCTGTTCCCACATCTAGAAGAAGACGTTCATTCATACGCACTTTATCCACTTCCAACAACTCCTTCGTTCCCACCGCGCGTTCAAAGAGATGAGTATCCAATGCTAGCTCCGACAGAGTCGACGGAAGAGTCTCAGGCCTTCCCACGAGGTTTCCAGTAAGCCCGTCAGCCTTGGTTAGCGACGGATCTAGCAGAGTCCCCACGCCTACTAAGCCCCCACACTTGGCTTCTTCTACCTTTCTCCCACCTGCGTGGAGGCTGACTATCTTGGTGAAGAGGGGTTGATAGGCCGTTTTTCCGTGCTCTTCAAATCGAATTCCGGGACGGATCTCTATCTCATCTTCCAGCTTGAATTCTCCCTGAAAGATTGTGCCGCCAAGTACTCCTCCTGACAACTTTTCGGCAGGGGTCCCTGGCTTGTTTATGTCAAAGGAGCGTACGACATTCATTCTTGGAGGCTTCGCGGGATCTCGTTGAGGGGTTGGGATGTATTCTTCTAACGCTTGGACTACGGTGTCGATGTTTACGGAGTGCTGCGCAGAGATGGGAATTATGGGCGCGTCTTGAGCAACGGATCCCTTAACAAAATCTACAATTTCCTCATAGTTCTGTAACACCTTTTCCTCCTCAACTATGTCGATCTTGTTTTGGGCTATCACAAGATTTTCGACTCCAGCAACTCTTATCGCAGCTAAATGTTCACGAGTCTGTGGTTGCGGACAAGATTCATCGGCTGCTATCACTAATATAGCTCCGTCCATGACGGCCGCACCTGAAAGCATAGTGGCCATAAGAGCTTCATGACCAGGAGCATCCACAAAACTGACTGCTCGGATGAACTTGGCGGGGGACCCGCAGTGAAGGCATTTTGGCTTAGTTGAGTAGCATTTTGGTAGATCACATTGTGGGCATTTGTAGATGGGGGCGTCCGCATAACCCAGCTTGATCGTGATGCCCCGTCTCAGCTCCTCGCTATGCCTGGCTGCCCAAACGCCGGTTATGGATTCTACAAGCGTGGTCTTTCCATGGTCCACATGGCCTATGGTTCCAATGTTGCATTCTGGCTGACGGGGTAGGGGCAGATTTCTTCACCAATCATAAGCGCATTTGAGATGCTTTCATATATGCAGACTTTAAAATATCTTTCCTCAGCCTTTCGCCTTCTTTTCTTTTGGCCTTTCAACTACTTTCATATTTATTTGAATGATGTCTTCAGTTATCGTCTTCCCTCGTAGGGTTTTTCTCCGTCTCTCCCCTCCCCTTGATGCGTGGAAACCCACGCCTTCAGTTAACATGACACTAGCCCGTACTCCGCCATGGACGTTTGGCCGCATAGGGAAGCCGTCCTTGTCAGATCCTCCAGTCATTTGGAGCTTGTAGCCAGCCATTCCAACTACAGACCCGTCGATAACATCTCCAAGTTTTCTTCCGATCAGAGGAACTGCTCGGGTTCCCTCGCTTTCAACAGATTTGGATTTCCCGGTTTCTGGATCAGAGATGACTATTTTGAATTTCGCCATTCGGTAACTTTGCTCTCCTGCCTTTCGAGGTTTATCTCTTTTCTGGTTCAGATGTTTGCTCATTTATAAGCTTTCTACAGCTAGGTTGATTTGCAAAGATGCGGAAAAAACGGAGTCTTTCTACTAGCGACTACGAAATGAGGTGTCTTAGTCACGTCTATTTGATTCTTCAAATCTTTGTCTTCCTGTCTTCAGGATATAGCCAATGACCGCTACGACAACACCTATGATGACACCCGCCCCGATAAGAAGCCACAGAATCCATCTTTCAATAAATTCCTCCAAAAAATTCTGGGATTCCGAGCTCATCTCGTCTTCCTGGTAAATGTAGAATTGGTTCTCGATCAGGAGATCGCGATACTCTCGGGATTCGGCGAGATGCGCTCGTTGGCTGATGTTCATATACTGAATAGTCCTCTCGGATGTTACGGCGCCCGTCGTCATCGCGTTGAGAGGGTTGCCTCGTCCACCCATCACGTACGTGAGATCAACAGGCAGCCATCCCCACGGTGGAACATAGACCATCGCCCATCCGTGCCACGCGATCTGCTTCAAAACCGACGTGACGGTGCCGTTCCAACTACTCTGCTGGTCTGTGAACTCCTGACCGTATATGCAGCCTATTTGGAGGAACGAGGGGATCCCGAGGATTCGGCAGAAGGTAATGAAGAGAATCGCCTGGTCGTCACAGTCGCCCTCCCGATATAGGAGGGTCTGGTTGGGATACAGGGGCACCTCATGTGAAAGCTTGGGGTCGTCTTGCGGAGGATAGTGGATGTTGTTCCATATCCATGCGACGAGTTCTTCTACAAGTGAGAGAACGTTTGTCTCGCTGCCCGCTATTGTGTGAGCGGTCTCGTTGACCATCGGATCGCTGACCTGCCAAGTGTCGCCTTCTATGCAATATTCATCTCTCAAATCAGGTGGAATTCTTGTGAGGTTCCAAGATTCTTGCTCGTTGAGGTATGGAAGCGATCGCGGTTTTGACTCGACGTTGTAGGTGACGGTGTAGGTCACGTTTTCTCCAGGTGTAAGCTGCGATTTGGGAAGCTCTAGTATGGCTATGGGGTTTCCATCCTCGTCGGGTTCCTTCCGCTCTATGAGGCAAGAATGCTCTGTGAGATACACTGTCTGCCACGTGTTGTTCATGAACAGGCTGATTGCGCGATCGTCCTCGGTGAGATTCCAGATGGTTGTTCCATTGTTGGAGAAGGTGACCGTTGTCTCGATGACGTAATCTACATCCGATAATTCAGCTCTCACCAGCGTGAAACAATTAAGCGTCGAGGATACAATCAGCACAGATAGTATCAGGGCGACAAATGCGCTATTTCTTGACATTTTGATCCTTGTGCTCATGTTTTTCTTTCTTCAAGGCGCAGACAAGTATACCAAGAATGCGACATTCTTCTTTAAGTTTTGGTAGGGCATCACTCTCTCTCTTGGAAATATTTTTTCAACTACCCAGAGCCCTGACTAGTCTCCGTCAATCCCGAGAAGGTCTCGTAATAGCGCGATTTGGAAAGCGTCTATTCCACATGAACTCTAAACAGATCGATGTCTTGCTTCATCTCTCTAGTACATTCCAGAAATTCTCTGACCGAATGTTCTATGTCTCTGGACTGCGTGATGTATCTGCCCACGATGAGAATATCTGCGCCGTTCGCCAGTGCCTCCGGTGCGGTCTCAGGTGTTATCCCGCCTGCAACGGCAATCAAGAACCTCTTTTCCTTGAATGCCCCTCGCATTTCCTTGATCAGATACCACCGGGGTTTTCCAGTTTTTTCTACATCGATTGCACGATGCAAAATCACAATGTCAGGAAACTCTTTGAGCGATTGAAGTTTTTGAACAGGATCTTCTACATTCATTGTGTCAACCGCGGCATAGATTCCAAACCTCTTGGCCTCGTAAATGAACTTGTCGAGTGTTTGTGTTGCCGCCAACCCTGAAGCGACGACAGCATCCGCGGTTTCTCCAAATGCAAGGTCAACCTCAACCTTCCCAACATCCAAGGTTTTCAGATCTGCCACAATGAACGTGTCCTTTCCTAGTTCCCTCAAGTCGCGGATAACCTTCACACCGTACTTCTTCAACAAAGGCGTGCCAACTTCTAGGATTATTCTGTCGCTCTTCGGCATTTGCTCTATGATCCTTTTCGTTCTTTCCAGACTTGGGATGTCGAGTGCTATTTGAATGTAGGGTGGTCTCCATAAGCGAGGCACCTTGAATCCCATGATTGGATGTTTCGCTCTATCCTTGTCGTACATGATCTTCTTCAAGGGCGGATACCTAGATAGCGCCCTCTTAAGAGCCAGTTTCGTGGCGCCATAATTATACTGATAGATTCTACGATAGTCTTTTGCTTCCGGATGCACGAAAACGCTGCACAAAACCACCCAGTCATCAAGCCTATCCTCAGGTATTATGCCCTCCTCCACGGAATCGGCTACGGCCTTAGCCACAGCTGCCTGAGCGGGTCCAAATATCTTACCTGCTTGTTCAAGATTCTTCACCGTGACCTTAGGAACCAAGAGGGTGTGGGGCTTAGGGGGGAGATTTGGTCTGATAACGGCGAGAAGTGGTGTGTGCCCCGCGGAGAGGTTTGACAAGCCGTTGGCGAAGGCGTCTCCTACGGGACCGTCTTTGTCACCGATTATTAAATCGACATGGGCGACCTCAGATCCTTCACCTGTTAGTGCCTCACCTATCAGGTAAGTGGATTTCTCTATGACTCTTACAGACTCTGGTTTCTCAGGAACATCGTCGAAATCGACGTTGAAATCACTCATCCAGCGATAAAGTGTGTCACGATGCACTCCGATGATCTCTGCCGTACCCTTGATTGTCGGCTTTGTCGACCTACGTTTCTTCGTCTTTCTAATTTCTCGCTCTTTTTTCTTCGCATTGCTGAGCATTCTGATGAATTCTTCTCGGGTCTCCGGCTTTTTCCAATCGAATTCCGACACATAATCACACTCAATAGAAAATAGCAACTGACAGCCTATTAAATTTTGTCGTATATGTCGTATAGCACAACAAAGAGGGCTTGGTAGTACGACAATTTATAGAACAAAATCTATCATTCTTTCCCAATTGCATCAAAATTCCTCAAAGGATTGCGACTCAAGGATACTACTCTTAACAAGTTTGTCGTAAACTGGTGTGTTAAGCGTGCAGTTTCAGTTTTTCATCTAGGCTGTTGATCCTTGTATTTCAAGTTAATGAGGTAAGTATCGCCAATGCACACGTCTCAAAGGCTTAAATTCTTATTATTTTCTAAGTGTACAAGGTGTCAGATAATGATCAACGTACAGCAGTTGAGAAAAGATTTTCCAATCCTCAAGACTGGTATAGTCTATCTCGACAATGCTGCAAGCAGTCTAACCCCAGAACCTGTACTCGAGAAAATGCTGGAGTTTTATCACGAATATCGAGCTAATGTCGAGCGAGGTGTGCACCGCCTGTCTCAAAGGGCGAGTGAGGAGTATGAGAGTGTTCACGAGAAAGTCGCCGATTTCATCAACGCTAAATCTGAATCCGAAATTATTATGACCAGGAACACAACTGAAGGGACAAATGTTATTGCAAACGGTCTAAAATGGAACAAAGGTGACAAGATAGTCACTTCAATCATCGAACACCACTCCAACTTCATACTCTGGCTTCGATTGAAAGCTCGTTACGGCACAAACCTAGAGATCGTTAATCCAAAAGAGCCAGCTCTGTATGGGCTCTTGGATCCAGCCGACTTTGAGAAAGCAATCGACGATAAAACTAAGCTCGTGGCCATAACCCACATCTCCAACGTCTTAGGAGGGATAACACCAGTCAGAGAGATAACTGAAATAGCTCACGAACATGGAGCATATGTCCTCATCGACGGCGCCCAATCTGTTCCTCACGTGCGAGTAGACGTTCAGAAGATTGGATGCGACTTTCTCGCTTTCAGTGGGCATAAAATGTGCGCGCCAACCGGATCAGGGGCCCTATACATTAGAGAAGAGTTAATCGATGAGGTTGAGCCCTTGTACATTGGCGGAGGAACGATAGCAGACGTAGGTATGGACCACTACGAGCTTGAGCAGGGTTCTGCCCGTTTTGAGGCTGGGACACCTGCGATTGCCGAGGCCATCGGCCTAGGAGCCGCAGTAGACTATCTGAAGAAAATAGGGATGGGGAATATTGAGGAATATGAGAGAAAGCTTACAGAAAAAATGTACGACGTATTAAGTAGAATCCCCAAGGTTGAGATTTATGGGCCAGAGCCGAAAAACAGAATCGCCATTATGACGTTCAATGTCGGAGACCTGAATTGCCATGATGTGGCCTTAACGCTTGACGTTTCAGCAAATATTATGGTTCGCTCGGGACATCACTGCGCCCTTCCTCTCACTAAACATATCATCCGCAAACCAGGGACGATCCGAGCTTCTGCCTATTTCTACAACACCGAGGAGGAGGCTAACAAATTCTTATCAGCTGTGACTGAAATATCTGAAAAATTAACCGAATGAAGGCGTGTGCCTCAACTTTTTATGCATCCTGACCCTTCATCAAATGGAATACCGATGCAAAAGGCTACACCACCCTGGGAAATCCAACGTAGGTTGCGGGTTAAGGCTGAGGAGGAGACTAGTCCTCGTTATGGCTCTAGGCCAGAGGAAAGACCAATCGAAGAGTACATAAGATTTGGACTAATAAACTTGGATAAGCCGCCTGGTCCCTCGAGCCACGAAGTCACTGCATGGACAAAACGTCTTTTAAGAATTCAGAAGGCGGGCCATGGGGGAACCCTAGACCCAAGAGTCACTGGCATTCTTCCCATAGCACTCCTTGAAGCCACAAAGATAATCCAGGCTCTGCTCCAATCTGGAAAAGAATACATCTGCATCACAAGGCTCCACTCCAAAATCCCCAATGAAAGTATCAAGGCGACTCTAGAAGAGTTCACTGGAACAATCTACCAGAGACCGCCGCTAAGGGCATCGGTCAAACGAAGGCTGAGAAAGAGGAAAATCTACAGTCTAACACTCCTCGAAGTTCAAGACAGAGACATCCTCTTCCAAGTGGCATGTGAGGCAGGCACCTACATACGCAAACTGGCCCATGATATAGGGGAGGCGTTGGGCTGCGGAGCCCACATGAGAGAGCTACGCAGAACGCGGTCAGGTTCTTTCACAGAGGCCCAAGATCTAGTCACGCTCCATGATGTGGCATACATATATGATGAATTGAAAGAAACCAATGACGAACGACTACTGCGAAAGTTTATACAGCCGATGGAGAAGGCATTAGAACATATGCCTAAAATTATCATACGCGACTCAGCCGTAGATGCGATATGCCATGGAGCAGACCTTGCCGCACCAGGCGTCTTGTCGCTGGAAACAGAGATAGAACCGAAAATCACAGTAGCCATCCTCACGCAGAAGGGAGAAGCTGTGGCACTAGCGAAGGCGCTATCAACGACAGAAGAGATACTGAAAATGGACCACGGGATAGTCGCGACCACTCAGCGGGTTTTGATGCCACGTGGAACCTACCCGAAAATGTGGCGGGGCTCTCCGTAGACTCAAAAAGCTAAAAATATAGCTAAAACATTCTTTCTAGAATGAGCCGGGGTCTCCTAGAGCAGAAGTACTGCGGGGAATCAGGTAGGGAGCAGATTCGGTTTAACAGAAGCTCAGGCCTGGAGTCAATTATGGAAAGCCTGTGACCCCTCGGGGTCGCGTGGGTTCAAATCCCACCCCCGGCGCCACAGTTCCACCCACGGTCTGCATCTCGTATCGCACTATTTACGTTTTCTAAAGATCTTAATACCTTCGTCAACGAACTCCGTGACGTACTCGTATCCTGCTTCCACCAAGGCGCAGGCCTCTTCAACCGTCTTGGCAACTTTGGAAATGAAGTCGTCATCCCCCGTATTGATCAGCTGAGTGTATTTCAGCGTGTTGTTGATGTTTCTATGGCCAAGCATCCTCATGACGTGGAGGATGTCCTTGGTTCTGTGGTATTCCATGGCGGCTTTCCAATGCCTGAAGGTGTGGAAAGTGACCTTTAGTAGCCTGGAATTCTTGGTCTTTTCTGCGATTCGCTTCCTTGTGCGTTGGAAGACACGACGTCTGGTTTTCAGTTTCGCCTGCCACACTTTCACGTCCTCTTGAGGGAGGGCATTGAGCATTGCAATGAGTTTCCCACTAACTTTGAATTGTCTTGGATTGCTGCCCTTTTCAGGGGTGATTGTTATTGTGCCGTTTTGAAAGTCTATGTCGGTCCATTCCAGTTGGCAAGCTTCCCCGCATCTTGCTGCTGTTTCCTTTAGCAATTGGAGGAAGGTGGCAGTCTTTCTTCCACATCCGGCCACTAATTGATCCAGTTCGGCTTCTTTATGTATGAATGGTAGCGTCCTCACTCTCTTGTAGTTTGGTGGGTTCCAGTCCAATTCTAGCATTTTCAGGAATTGGGTGTAGGTGTTGACAGCGTTTGCTTTTCTACCGTCGCACCATGTGTCTTGTTTGGCTATGCCTTCTTTCACGGATTTTAAGCCTTTTCCAAGGAAGAAATTCGCTTCCGTATTCAACTACGAAACCATCTTGATTCTTAGAAAGCTGGAAACAAGTGCAAAAAGCGCATTCGGGCATCGAAGCATTCGGAATTATAGGTCAAAGTTTAACTGATTTTATCTTTTGTGTGTGTGCGCGCGCGTTTTTTGGTACAAAACCAGACGTTGTGACTTAAAGGTAGGCTTCTGTAACATATCTGCGCATC
>JABAOC010007842.1_pt9 | contig 19090 bp, 20 predicted proteins | sample 7062161 | NCBI WGS metagenome assembly JABAOC01 (sample SAMN14538625, study PRJNA623070) | marine sediment metagenome | biome: marine biome [ENVO:00000428]; feature: marine pelagic biome [ENVO:01000023]; material: deep marine sediment [ENVO:00002113] | place: India: Gulf of Khambhat ... | reverse complement strand
ACATTCCACAGAGTTTGCAAGATTTCTTGGATAAGGCATCACTTCTAATCGGTTTTCTACAAATTGGACACATTTTTTCCTTCATGTGTATTTCATTCCGCTTCTTTTTTGATTCCACCACCTAAGAAATGGGGTCAGAGTTGGATCACTACTTCAAGTACTTCTGTGGATTGGCTTCAAAGGTTTTCTGGCATCCTGGAGCGCAGAAGTAGTANNCTTTCGCCACGGTATCACCTCCTTTCCGTGCGCACCTGTTTTCTATATTCTGTCTAAATTGGGTAATCCTACCCGCTCTGTCCGGTCGAATATAGTCTAGCAACAACCTCCTGAACTCCGGCGTGTGGGTGCTTCTCGTGCCATTTGTCTTCTTTCTTTCATCTCTTTGGTGTATTGTTCAGCATGCGCTTCTGAATCGAAGTGCTTCCCAAACCTAACGACGTCATTGCCTTTCATTATTCTTCGGCCACACACGACGCAGTATTTTGTGAATAATCCCATACTTTTTCACCTCCATTGAACTTCGTTTTAAGTAAACATGTCATTCTTTCTCGCGGATTTTATTCATACGCCTGCAGGTGCTACGCACTTTTCTTCTTAATTAGGTACCTTCACAGCTTTGTATCTGTTGAAGATATATTCGAAGGAAATATATAAATATTTCTTCTACAGATATATCTGTAGAAGTGCTAACGATGTCGTCTGAAGCAGAAGAGTTGATTTCCGATTTTTCTCGATTCTACATATTAACTATTCTCTACGAAGGCCCAGCGTACGGCTATAGCATAATAGCGAGATTTAAGAAACGCCTTGGAAAGAGAATTAGCCCCAGTCTCGTTTACCCTTTTCTAAATAAGCTTGAACAGAAAGGCCTGCTTAAGCTCACGATCAAACCAGTTGGCAAAAAAGAAATAAGAATGTTCGAACTCACCAAAGGAGGAAGAGAACTCTGTATAAGACTGTTTAAACGATTCGCTAACTTAATCTCGATAGCCATAGAACCCAGCCTTGAGGTTTGCGCCCACTGCGGATGCAAAGTCTACGAAGGAGGACATCGTGAAGCCATAGACGGAAAGGAAGTCACTTTTTGTTGCATACACTGCGCAGGTTCATATAAAAAGGAAATGAAAAACCTATGATTCACGAGTATGGCTATGGGAATTGGATCCTAGTGATGATTAATATAGCATTCTTCAGTATGTTCCTTGTTTTCATACCATTCAGAAAGAAGATGACTAGACTCCCATCAAGCATGTATCTGGCATTTATTGTAGCCTTCTATTCCGAGATGTATGGGTTTCCACTAACAATATATATTCTTTCATGGTTTTTCGGCTACCAGAATCCATTAACGCACACTGCAGGGCATTTACTCGCTGGAGTAATCGGAGAAGATGTTTTCTTCTACGTTATTCATCCTCTGTCAACCATATTGATGATCGTTGGAATACTCCTAATCGTTTTTAGTTGGAAAAAAATATACGGTAGCAAAGGACAGCTAGTCACAGATGGCATTTATGCGTACGTTCGGCATCCTCAATATCTTGGAATTCTGATTCTATCCTTGGGCATGATTGTGCAGTGGATTACGATTCCGACAGTCTTTATGTGGCCATTTCTTGTCATCTTGTACTATCGTTTGGCAAAGAAGGAGCAAAAAGAGATGGAAGAAAAATTCGGAGAGAAGTATAGGCAGTACAGGATTAAAGTTCCCATGTTTTTACCACTAAAAAGGTAACTGATCATGCATGCAGAACCTGTAACGTGCGTGCGCATAACCTACACCAGTCAAAATGATTATCCTTTTTACCAACCGAATCCGCTATAACCCTTCGGTAGAAGGTTTTGACCGTCTGGGTTATCAAAGCGGATGGAACACAACAGCTTTTTGACAGAGGAAAAGTCATCAGGACATGCATTGGAATGGGCGCAACTCGAAAGATGGCTGAAAAAATCGCCACCAAAATTGAGACGAAGATTTATGGCGGCATACAAACACGGAACATTCTGAAAATGATTTTTAGAGAATTGAGGAAATATCGACCAACGATTAGGCATCAGATTGACCTTCGAGAAGCTTTGAGTTTAATAAAACCGGCTCGGGATTTTGAGCGTTTTATCCAGATTTTGCTCCAAGAACACGGCTATGAAGTTACCCCTAATCAGATCATAAGAGGCAAATGTGTAGAACACGAAGTCGATGCTATTGCTAGAAAAAACGGTGAAACGTACATTGTAGAAGTGAAACATCATATTCGCTATCACACTCGAACAGGTCTAGATGTTAGTCGCATTGCAAGGGCGGTTTTCGAAGATGTTACGGAAGGATTCACGCTAGGACGAAATAATTTCAAAATAGATAGAGCAATGATAGTGTGCAATACGAAATTCACAGAACATGCCAAGAGTTATGCAAAATGCAGAGACATCCATCACATAGGATGGAGCTCACCTCCCCATAATAGCTTACAAACTATGATTGAAGAAAAGAAACTTTACCCCTTGACCCTAATCAAAGGTCTGAACGCCACAATCAAAGAAAAATTGGCATCTGCCGGAATAATCCTCATAAAACAATTGATGGTGAAGAATCAGACTGATCTTAGAAGACGAACGGGAATTCGAGGAGAAACTCTCAAGTCAATAGTTGAAAAAGCAAGAATGATACACGAAATATATTCTTCACCGTTAACTTCTGGTTAGAGTGAAGGTTAATGATTCATTTTATCGCTTTCAAGCCTTCCTAGTTCAAGCACTATCCATCATTCCAGAGTGCACAATTATGCGCGCGCATCTGAAATAGATACTCAAGAGGCGATAAGCCGACTTGTCAAGTGTCAACTAAGGGATGTTTGGGAATACCCGCAAATTCTTCCATAATAACTTGACAAAATACTTTTGCACAGAACACGCTTCGCGCGCAGCCACTTCCTTACAGTTGCCTGCTCGACACAATCAAACTGCCTTCAGCGTGCTTGATCCGCAACTGCAATAGCCTGTCCAAAAGAGATTCCTCCATCGCCTGCTGGCAGCTTTGAGTGAACCAGGAACTTGATGTCATTTCCCATCACTACATCTCTTATGACTGAGGTGATGTGCTGATTATAGGCTACGCCTCCGGAGAACCCAATTGCTTCCACCTCTTCCTTCTGCGCTGCATTTACTGCTAGTTCTGCAAGGCCTCTTGCTAAGTACGACTGCGCTGAATAGGCCAGATCCTTTCGAGAGATGGTCCTTCTTCCTTCAAAAACAGCTCGTACAATACAACTAGTGTTGAGAAATCCGTTATTTATTTCGGGATCCATCTTGAGCACATCGTAACCACCCATAGCCAGTGACTCTAGCTTCAACGCGGGTTCTCCTTGATATGTCCTTTCGACGCAGAGTCCAAGGATCACAGATACGGCATCTAACACTCGACCACAGCTTGTGGTGGTCTGCTGAACATGTCTGCCCTTAGCAAAGCCAGCTATCGTACGTGCTTCCTCCTCTCCTTGGGGAAAGTGTTTCTTGTGAGTGAAAAGCCAATCCTCCACGTTCATTTCACCGCCAAGAATTCCCGCAACCATTCGATGTGGGTACCGAGTTGCCAAATCCCCGCCAATTAAAGGTTGCTCCTGGAGACAGCTGACACGTTGAAAATTTCCTTCAGTACAGTGGAGGATTTCGCCGCCCCATGATCCTCCACCTATTCCGTAGCCGTATCCGTCACAGACGATTCCTATGATCTCGGTGATTCCATGTTCCGCCATCAGTGAAACCATGTGAGCGTGATGATGCTGTACGGGGAAAGGATTGGAGCCAATGCAAGCTGCGAGCGTTTCAGCCAGCTTCGTTGACGGAAATTTCGGATGCATGTCACATGCTACTGCTTCAACCTTGGCGTTGATGAGCCGCTCCAAATGGCGAATTGTCCTTTTCAAGAATTCGAAGGTTTCGACGTTCTGCACATCCCCAACATATTGAGAGATGAAAGCTTTGTCTCCCACAATAACGCACGCGGTGACATTCTCTTCAGCTCCAACACCTAAAACACACTTTTTGACTTCACGTTGCAGATTGATGGGTGCAGGTGCATATCCTCTGGATCTTCGAATGAAGCTAACATTCTCTCCGTGCAGTCTGACGACTGAATCATCGCACCTTTGAGCAACCGCTCTATTGTGAAAAAGAAAGTAGTCTACTGTAGAACCGAGTTTCTTCAAAGCTTCGTCGTTGCTGATCACTATTGGTTCATCTGGCGGGTTTGCACTCGTCATGACAAACGCTGGTTCTTCCACTTCATCGAAGAGCATCGAATGTAGTCCGGTGTAGGGAAGCATCACGCCTACATTATGGAGATTGGGTGCGATTAACTCTGAAAGATGACTCCTTTTCAATTTGGTCAAGAGCACGATCGGCTTGGCAGCTGATGTAAGCAATTCAGCTTCGTGAGGCGTGACGATAGCGAATGATCGGACCGCGTCAAGGTTCCTTCCCATGATTGCAAACGGTTTCTGCGATCTGTGCTTCATTTTCCTGAGTCTTATTATGGGTTCATCATTTGCTACGGCGCTGGCTACATGAAATCCACCATTGCCCTTTACGGCTAGAAGGTTTCCCTCCTCCAGTAGATGCCCAGCTTCATGTATTGGGCTCTCTGCAGGAATGGTTTCACCACTATTCGTAGTAAGATATGCCTTTGGTCCGCATCTTGAGCACGCGATAGTCTGAGCATGAAACCTTCTGTTGGTTGGATCAGAGTATTCCTTGGTGCAGAGTTTGCACATGTCAAAATCCGCCATGACCGTGTTTTGCCTGTCATACGGAAGTCGGCGAATTGTTGTGTACCTGGGCCCGCAGTCAGTGCAAGTGATGAAGAAATAGCCGAATCTATGATTTCTGGGGCTGTACAGTTCCTTCAAACAATTGTTGCAGATTCCTATGTCCGGTGGTACTATCGAGCCTGCCATCTCTCTCGCTTTGGAGCTCGTAAGGATTCTGAATGAGGTGAATTCGCCTTTTTGTCTGGGATGTCTGACGAAGATCTGATTGAGGATTGCGTTGACTGGTTTTTTCTCCTTGAGATCGCTCAGAAAGCTCTCTATGTCAACCTCTCGACCTTCCACAATTATCTCGACGCCAGCATCGCCGCGGTTTCTCACGTAGCCTTTGAGATTTCTTGATGTGGCCATTCGATAGATGAACGGACGGAATCCCACTCCTTGCACGATTCCAGCTACGGTGATTTCTGCCCGCAATTGCTCCTGCTTCCTTTTTAGTTGACACACGCGAGTAGCCAAAAAACTTTCCCGTTTTCTTTGGCTGTTGACTTGATCTCGGCTTCATCGCTGCCCTAGCATCTCCTTACTGGGCGAGTCATTTGTCGATCAAGTCGCATTCTTGTTGTCAAGGCTGTACGAATTGCTTTATCCGCTCGTAGGCTTCTTGAGCGTTTGTCAAGTTCTCAACCATTTTTTCGAGGGGACATTTGCAGCTTTTATCTATATTGAGAATTGCTGGAACCAGTCTTTGAAACTCACAGTCGATGCCATGCTTCTTTAGAGTTGCCAACCCACTCTTGCTCATAGTCAATCCAAATACATGTGCTGCTTCAATCTGAACACAGAGCAGAGCGGCAGCTTTTCCCACGACTCTATCTGCCACCGAAGCGCCTGCAAGCTCATCTTTCAGCTGATCGATTGCTCTGACCAAACCCAGTATACCCTCAGCTTTGGTTTGATAAAGAACATGGGCGTTTTTGGCAATGGCCAGGCTCAGTTTGTCTCCTCTTAATGTTTGCTTGGCTAGCTCCAGATCAGTCATCTGACTCATTCCAAGAAAGACGAGACATTTGCTTAAAGCTTTGCTGTGTTGCTGGAGTGCAACCATTCTCTCTTCGTGACGCCACTGCGACAAGGCTTCACAGTTAATCTGGCCTTCTCTACATGGAGACAGCCCCTGTGGTCCTCCCATATTCTCCTAGTTTGGACCAAATCGATCATCTTGCTGAAAAATGGCGCGTCGAGAACCAACGTTTCATATTCTCCACCTTCACCTACAAGAGAAACGTGGAATCTTTTGTGCAAATCTACGATGTCTCTAATCGTCTTCGCGTCTATCGAGCGTCCCAGCCAATCTTCATCAAAACCGTAGCCACAAACACAAGTAATTATTGCTTTGAAGTTAAGCTCGACCAGCTCGTTGAGCAGCTTCAACGGTTTCTGCTTCCACAGAGGGGTGATGGACAGGAGACCCAACTCTCTGCAGATCCGGTCGATTCGCTCTTTCTGATATTTCGAGCTGATAGCACCGGAAACCACCCCTTCCACATTTAACGTTCTGAGAACAGCTTTCAGATCCCCTAGCTCTTCCTCCTTAATCCCGGAGGTTTCGCGTTTGACTAGTGGAATTGTTGCTGCATCAGCAAACAACTGAGTCAAATTCACGTTTGGATAATGGAACATCCAGCTATCTTCCCTCTGGGGAATCATTGAAACTAGAAATTTCACGGTGTGCCCGCTCTCTGCTGCGCGATGGACGGCGAGGGCGGAATCTTTGCCTCCACTAACCAAGGCTGCAACTTGCATTCTAAGATCAAACCTGACCCTGGATGAGAGCACGAGCACTACTCTAGTTTCACGCTGGTTTCATCAAACATCTTCCTGACCTGAGTCTTCCACCTTTCCAAGTTCTCAGGTACTGCAGGATAGTCCCTGTACAGTGTCTTCACATCCTTCATCAGCTTCGCTGCATCTCTCAGTCTTCTAATCAAAGAGAGCTTTTTCAGTCCTCTTAAAGCTCGTCTTGCCTTGTCAGTGGCCTTGATTTCTGTATTCCCGCCAATGCTCGCTTTGAGAACATCTTCCTCAGTCAAAAGTCTATATTTCATTCCATAGTTGAGATCATTATCATCCATACTTTGAAGCAATATGCGAAAGATCTCGAGTCCAGCTTGCTTTGCTCCATAGTCTCTGATGTACTCGACGTTGTAGTTCCACAACCCTCTTCGACTAAAGTCGTCTGTCTCTAAGGCAGATGCAGCAGTTTTTCCTGCCAGTGTCCCTCCTATCATTGAAGGCCCCATACCACCTCCATGGATCGGGTTAACTTGGCAAGCTGCATCACCTACGACCATGATTCCATTTCCAACCATGCTATCGAGAGGTCGTCTTGTCGGCACATACCAAGCACCTTGGTCCACTACTACAGAATCAGCGAAAAGCGGTTGAGACAGAACATGCCGATAGAGCATATCCTTGGGATTGGGAAAGTTTCCAGTCATGGCTACGCCGAGTCCCACGTTCACCTTCGTCTCACTCTCCGGAAAAATCCAGTAGTATCCTCCAGGGCATGCTGACTGATCCAGATAAATCTGGCATAGACTTGTGTCGTCCAAGGGCATCTTCAGGACTCTTATTTCTCGGTAGCAAGCCTCAACATCCTTTTTGTCTACGCGATCGTTCACACCAAAATTCGAGTGTAATCTCTTTCTAACAGCCGCAACAAAGCCAGTTGCATCGACTACTAGTGAAGCATGTAACACTCTCTTTTCTCCTGTCTTGACATTTCTTGTAGACACGCCGCGTGTGAACCCGTTGTCCACAAGAGGTTCCATGACCTGAGTACTACTCAAAACCTCGACACCTGCGTCCATTGCCTCCTTCAGCAATCTCTGTCCGAAGCGATGCCTGTTGAGAATATACCCAAAGAGTTTCTCACCTTTGACCACGTAGCTAGTCTCTTGGTCTGGCGAGAATATCTTGACACCAACCATTATTCGCTCCAATTCGTCAGCGGAGGGCTCTTTCAGCTGGATGTTTTCGAAATGGTGTCTTCCTATTGCATCCCCGCAGATCTTTCTCCCGATGTCTTTCTCCTCTTTCAGATCAACACAGCACACTCGAAGCCCGGCTCTTGCTGCCGTCTTGGAGGCTATGGCCCCCCCTGTTCCGCTGCCTGCCACTATCACGTCGAACTTGTTCAAAGTGACATTTCCCTCAATTATGAGTTAGTTGGATAACTGCAGACGCACTATTGATAACACTTTTGCTTTTCGACCCCTTTCATGCCACCGGACCTTGCTCATCCCACTGACCGTGCGGATCTGAGTTCTCTGGTCCCTAAACACTCCTTCACGAGATTGGTCGAGTCTCTCTGAATTCTTGTGTGATTTCCTTCACAGAGCGGATCTCGGCGCTGTAGACATCCCGGAGATATTCTAGACCTTTCTTGTGAGCCTCTTGAGTAAGAGCCTCTACTCCATCTTCCACAATCACCAACTTGTATCCTCTGAAGAAAGCATCAGCACTCGTATGTCTCACGCAAATATCTGTATGCAAACCACATAGAATCAGTGTTCCAACGCCTTTTCCACCGTGAAGACTTCTCAATAGAGAGTCCAGACCAGTTTCGTAGAAACCACTGTACGTTCTCTTTTCGACAATAAAGTCATTCTTCACAGGCCTCAACTCATGTATGATTTGCGCACCAGGTGATCCTTTGATTGCATGGACACCCCATTTGCGTGTGATTTCAAAATCCTCAGGATAATGTGCATCATTTGAGTAGATCACCGGGATTCCTTTTCTCCTAGCAACGTCCAGAAGCTGAACTAGAGGCTCAATTATTCTTGCAGCACGCTCCACTCGCAGATTCCCGGTGACAAAATCATCGAGCATGTCAATAACGACTATCGCTGGATTGTCCAAGCTTTCCACATCTACTCTGTTCAATGTTGCTGTATTTGACTATTCTCATCCAACGAGGAATGCGCAAGGCAGAGGATTCAAGCGAAATACTAAAGTTTGAAGAAGTAGGAAACAGATGAGAGGAACTTATGCCTATAAACAAAAGCGAATTTGAAGACGGCAAGCTTCATAGCAAGGTTGAAGAAGAGATAATAGCGTTTCTCAAGGAACGGGAAGAACGAGCCTTCACCTCCCAGGAAATAATGGGTGGAATCCACCTGCATACTGAATTTAGCACCCCAGAGATTACCAAGATGTCAACTTTTGCCATAGCTGACTTCACGGCACTTCTCTACGACTTGGTGAAGAGAGGAACAATTACTATGAGAATTATCAGGAATCGAATGCACTTTATGATTCATGCCCAAACGGCCAAATGCCCAAAATGCGGGACGGAAATCCACGCTCCAACCAAGAGCTGGATGATGACTGGACGCGCCGACAAGCGTGGGAATAGAACACAACTACGTATTGGTCTCTTCAGATGTCCTGAACATGGCTTCTTCAGAAAAGCGCTAGCGAAAGTGAAAGTTTCCGCGAAAACTCGAAGCCCTGTTAAAGCAAAACCGTCACGCCCCAAGAAAAGTACGATCGTCAAGAAGAAGAGAGGAAAAAAGCAATCCTCACGAAGAGAAGTCACCGGAAAGAAGAAGGAGAGAAAACCCAAGGACTGGCCACTGATCTAGCCGCTTTTCTCAATCACAACCACCCTATCTATGCCCTGACACACCCAATTTGAGATGCTTGCATTACTGGAGAGATCACCCTAGTCAGCAAACAACGAGTCCGTCATTATTATAAACTTGACCTGCAGTTTTAACTTGAGAGTGAAGTCGAGATGAGTGAGCTTCCAGTTGAAGAGCTTCGCAGAAGAGTTGAAAGTGGAGAACTGAAATGCAAGTCCACAGATCAGCTGACTCCCCTTGAAGGGATAATTGGACAAGAGCGGGCTGCCAGAGCCCTGCATTTTGGTATTGACATCAAGGAACGTGGATTCAATATTTATGTCTCAGGCGCTCCGGGAACTGGGAAGAAAACAGCAGTGAAGGACTTCTTGGAGCGAACCGCGAGGACCAAGCCCGCACCATCCGATTGGTGTTACGTGAACAACTTCCGTAACCCATACGAGCCGAAAGCTGTGAAGCTTCCCTCAGGTGAGGGAGGCGAGTTTCAGAGAAATATGAAAAGCTTCATTGAAGAAATCCGACGCATACTTCCGAAAGCCTTCGAAAGCGAGGACTATGCCTCCAAAAGAGAAGCGCGAGTAAAGACGATTGAGAGAGAGAGAAACGAACTTCTTACGAGACTTAACCAGAGGGCAGCCAAAGAAGGCTTCGTTCTACAGAGCACACCGATTGGAATACTGATAGTCCCTGTAATGCAGGGTCGACCACTCAGCGACCCAGAATTCATGGCCCTACCTGAGCAAGCAAGAGTTGACCTTGAAAAGAAGAGAGAAAGCCTAAGATCCGAGCTAAGAAGTGCTATGAGACAGCTCCGAGAACTGCAGAAGAAAGTTAGTGAAGAGATACAGAAACTGAACCGTGAAGTTGCAACATTCGCGATCGGCCATTTGATAGACAGTCTAATTGAGAAATATGAGAAGATACCTGACATCAAGACCTACTTGGAGGACACTCGAAACGACATCCTCGAGAACCTTCCGAAATTCATACAGGAACCTCAAACCCCACAAACCCCGTTTCCCGCCCCCTGGCTGGCCGAGCTCCCGTTCAAGAAATACGAAGTCAACCTAGTAGTTGACAATTCCGATCTCAAAGGAGCCCCTGTCATCATGGAGCTCAATCCCACCCACCACAACCTATTTGGAAGAATCGAGAAGGAAGCCCAATTTGGCGTTCTTACCACAGATTTCACCATGATCAGAAGCGGTTCACTCCACAAAGCAAACGGNNAAACGGAGGATACCTAGTCCTGCCGGCAGAAGACCTAATCAGGAATCTCTTTTCATACGACTCTCTGAAAAGAGCTCTCACAAACGAATGTCTAACGATTGAGGAGGCAGGGGAACGACTAGGTTTCATCACTACAAAGGGATTGAGACCTGAACCTATCCCATTGAATGTAAAAGTCCTCCTCATCGGGCATCCTTATATCTACAATCAGCTGTACACCTTGGATATTGGATTCAGAGAGCTCTTCAAGGTTAAGGCTGACTTTGACACGACAATGGACAGAACTGAAGAAAACATGCAGAAATACGCTTCTTTCGTCTGTACATTTTGTCAAAAAGAATCATTGAACCATCTGGAATCTACAGCCTTGGCTCGAATCGTTGAATACGGTTCCCGACTGGCTCAAGACAAGAGTAAGCTTTCCACAAGATTCGGAGAGCTAGCAGACATTATTCGAGAAGCCAACTTCTATGCGACAAGAGAAAAATCAGAATACGTAACAGCCACTCACGTGAAGACAGCAATTGACGAGAAAGTCTACCGATCTAACCTAATCCAAGAGAAGATTAACGAAATGATTGAGAGAAATGTCCTCCTCATTGACACTGAAGGAGAAGCGGTTGGACAAGTCAACGGACTCTCCGTGCTCAGTCTTGGAGACTTTGCCTTTGGTGCCCCTTCTCGAGTGACGGCAAGCGTTGGACTCGGACGAGAGGGTATCGTCGACATCCAGCGTGAAGCCAAGCTGGCTGGACCCATACACACGAAAGGCGTGATGATCCTAGGAGGTTACCTGGCTGAAAGATATACACAGGATAAACCGCTGACGCTTTCCGCACGTCTCGTCTTTGAGCAGAGCTACGGAATGGTCGAAGGAGACAGCGCATCTAGCACTGAACTATATGCCATTATTTCCGCCCTCTCTGGAATTCCGATCAAACAACAGTTTGCAGTCACAGGTTCTGTTAATCAGAAGGGAGAAGTTCAGGCCATCGGCGGTGTGAACGAGAAGGTAGAAGGTTTCTTCGAAGTATGCAAGGCCAAAGGCCTGACAGGAGAACAAGGAGTTCTCATACCTNNAGTTGAGGCAGTTCAACAGAACAAATTCCGCATATTCCCAGTTGCCACAATAGATCAAGGAATCGAAATCCTGACTGGGGTTAAGTCAGGAAAAAGAAAGCCTGACGGAACCTACGAGACGAATACCACAAATTTCAAGGTGGATAATACACTGCGACAGATGGCGGAACAGCTCAAAGAGTTTCCTGATCTCCTGATAAGAGAGAGAAGATAATCCCGAAAAACTCTGAGTAATGACAGAAACTGATCGTGCATAAATGCATCTCACTCGGTCTTTGCTCGGTGTCCTTCCCCATACTGATAGGTTCTCCTCATGTTTCTCCCAAGTTTCTCCTGAAACATATCGTCCAGATCAATACCAGGACAGGCTAGCCTGCTGCAGTCTAGAACATAGAATATTACATCAATGAGTTCCTCTGCAATGGCCTTCTCGTTCTCGCCCTTTTTCCATGCGTCACTTGCTTCCCCCAGTTCTATGAATGCAAACAGCAGTTTCTTCGGAATGTCTTCCAGTCTATTGTAGAAGCCTTTCTCCAAAACCAGGGTCTCTATTTCTTTCTTCATTTCTTCCAAGTGCATTCACAGTTCTCTCCTCATCTTGGTTCTACCCACTCCCTTATGCTCGTCCCAGCATCAGATCAAGCATTCGAGTCTATACCCAAGTCTACTTGTCTAGTAGCAGCTAACTCTATTTGCAGACGCCGCATTTAAATCCTCCAGAGAGCACAACTGGTCAACCCCAGAGAGAAGCTTGAAACATCCTGCTACATACGTCTCAGTAATGATGATAAGCATTGATTCCGTCGGCATGAGCAAACCTGAATTGAAGCAAGCGATGCTTCAACTCTTGCCCTAACGAAAAAGAGGGGAAGGATGTTGTTGATGCAGTTTTAGAAGTACTTCTTGGTGGCAAATGCAGCGATAGTTGGTCCTATGATTATGGCGACAGCAATCAGGGCTGCAGCCTTAGCCATATCTCCCGATATGCCGAAGACTTCTATTCCCCAGTTAGCGATACCCAAGGCGAGAACGGCAAGCACTATTGCAATGATCAAGCCGATTATGCTGATTACCAGGTCCTTCGCTGTTGATGCTGCTCTTTCAGCCATTAATAACACCGAAACTATCTTTTTTTTCATTTTGAATAAAGCTTTTGCGGTTGAGATTAATCAAAACGTGCGGGCTTTATGACAGGTTTTCTTGATTCAACCTCTTTTGAACCGCTGTGCACGCTCGGTTGTGACTGCAAAAAGTGTGGAAAAGAAAATCGCCAAATGGTTACATGTCCTCGTCTGATATTCTTCTGCCATCCTAAAAGTGTCTTCATTTTACAGGAATTCCATATCACGAGCCAACCGCTTTTTTGAATTCATAATTTCTGATTTCGACCGGACGCTTTTTCGCCGGCTAGCAGAACATATAAGACGATTGTTGATACTACGAAGCTGAAAACTGCGCCAATAAGGATTCCGTAAACAAATTCTCTAAAGCCCAGGTAGGCCAATAGGTGCTGACTGAGGTTCCATCCGACTATGATTGTGAAGAGCAGTGTTAGAAACATTCCTCCTCTCCTTGAGTTGGGCTGAAGTTTTGCGTAGATCATAATCGTTAGTGAGGAGGTGATCTTCGCAGTCATGAAGATTGTCGGTCCCATGGACAAGACGATGGGATTCACCTCGAAGTTCCAGAAGGCCACCGTTGAGGCTGCATCGAACATGTTTAGTGTAGCGGCTGCTGCGAACCAGAGGCCACTCGCCTGACTCATGATCCAACCTCCCCAGAAGAGTGACACCCCCATTACCACCATTATGAAACCGTCAAGTCGCCCTGCGACTACTATTCCGAAACCTGAAGCTTCAAAAAGTAGACCGAGAACTATGAGGAAAACTGCCCAGAAGAAAATCATCTTGTCAAGCAAACTCATGGAGGTTCTTCCTGATCTAGTGAGCTTTGTCCATGTTTGTCTGCATTGCTTTGGCGATTACAGGAGAACAATGACAATCACTACAGCAAGCAGGATGCCTAGGAACCAGAGTATTGGAAGCAGCGTCGTCGTCAGCATGGCAATGATTATTGCCAGATAATCTTTCCACGTGAGACTGCTGTCTTTCTCTGTCAAGCCTTTGTCTCACCACTCTCGAAGTCTATGTCGTAGAAGCAGGCTACCCAGTGTCCATCTTCTTCAAGGAGAATGGGTTCTTCCTTCTTGCATCGATCCGTTGCGTAAGGACATCTTGGATGAAAGCGGCAGCCAGATGGTATGTTCACTGGACTTGGAACATCCCCAGGTAATAGTATCTCTTCTTTTTCGAACTCAGGATCCGGGATGGGTATTGCAGCCATCAGATGAAAGGTGTAAGGATGCCTGGGCCTGTAGTATATGGCATCTCTCTCTGCTGCTTCCACGACTTTGCCCAGATACATAACGCCTACTCTATCGCTCATGTGATGCACGACTGATAGGTTATGGGAAATGAACAGATAGGTTAGATTGAACCTGTCTTGAAGGTCTTTCAAGAGATTCAAGACTGATGCTTGAACGGACACGTCAAGGAATGATGTAGGTTCATCCAAAATAAGGAATTGAGGGTTTAGGGTTAACGCCCTTGCCACTGCTATTCTTTGTCTTTGCCCGCCGCTGAACTCGTGAGGAAACCTGTAGAGATGTTGCTCACTAAGGCCAACTTGCTCGAGGAGACTTGCAGCTTTGGTGTGAGCTTGGGACCTGCTTTGAGGCGTGCCTAGAATTGCCATCGCTTCTGCCAACATTGAATTGACGGTTTGTCTGGGATCTAGTGAAGCGTAGGGATCTTGGAAGATGATCTGCATCTTGCGCCGTAGCTTCATCACATCTATTTTGCTGGCTCTTTCCACGTGAATGCCATCAAACAGAACTTCACCAGACGTAGGTTCAATTAGCCTCAGAATGCTTCGAGCCGCAGTTGTTTTTCCTGAGCCGGATTCGCCCACCAGCCCAAAGGTTTCACCTCTGCCGACGTTGAAGGAGATTCCGTCCACTGCTTTGACGTGCCCAACAGTCCTCTGGATGATCCCACTCTTGATGGGAAACCATGTTCTCAGGTTTTTCACTTCTAGTAGGGGTTTCAACTCTAGTTCCTCATTCTCAATGACAAGCCACGTAATGGTTTTCGGCAACTTCTCTGAGCTTCGGCAGAGCTGCACTGCACGCTTTCTTGGCGATGGAGCACCGGGGATGGAAGCGGCACCCGGAGGGAGGGTTTATCATCTCTGGAACCGTTCCCGGTATAGATTCCAGTCTTTCTACTGGTCTCTTCACATTTGGAATCGACTTCATGAGCATGATAGTGTATGGGTGACGTGGGTTCTTGAAGATCTCTCGGGTAGACGCAACTTCGACGACGTTGCCTCCATACATTACAGCAATTCTGTTAGCCACTTCAGCGGCAACGGAAAGGTCATGGGTTATCAAGAGTATGGAAGTATCTATCTTGTCTCGCAGTTCTCTCAACAGATGGAGGATCTGAGCTTGAATTGTAACGTCGACGGCGGTGGTTATCTCATCAGCTATCAAAACTGACGGTCTCCTCGCCAATGCCATAGCAATCATGACTCTCTGTCTCATGCCTCCGGAAAGCTCAAATGGGTATTGACCCAAGATGCGCTCAGGATCCGGCATCTTGACTAACTTCAAAATGTCTATGCATAGATCCCTAGCTACGTTCCTGATCTCTTTTCCAGAGACTTTTAAAACATCAGAATCAACATCGAACCTCTTTCCCTTTGAAAGCAGATCAAGGAAGACGATGTCTTTGCTCGATGTTCTTTCCCATGCTACGGCGCGTTTCAAGAGCTCCTTGTCAAGCATAAAAACCTCACGAAGCTGCGCTTCTATCTTTAGCACAGGGTTCAGAAAGGTCATCGGATCTTGAAATACAGTTGCCAACTCACTGACTCTCAATGCTCTTCTTTCTTCCTTTGACTTCTTCAGAAGATCTTCTCCCTTGAGAAGGAGCTCTCCGCCGAGAACATAGGCGTTTTCCGGAAGCAGGTCAAGCATTGTAAGAGCCGTCACGGACTTGCCGCATCCTGATTCCCCAACAAGCCCTAAAACCTCCTGTTCAAAGAGCTTAAGATTCACGCCGTTCAGCGCCTTGACTTCTCCTCTGTAAGTGTGGAAATTAACTAGGAGGTTTTGCACCTCTACAACGGGCTTCTTCTCTCTCATGTTACTTGCTTATCTCCTGAGTTTCGGGTCCAGCACATCTCTAAGTCCATCGCCGACCAGGTTGAACGCTAATGCGATCACAAGCATCGTCAACCCTGAGAAGACGATGAGCCAAGGAGCATCAAAGATGTGAATGTATCCATCAGCTGCGAGATTTCCTAGTTCTGGGATCGAAGGACTCGGTGTGAAACCGAGGAACATCAAAGCCGAAAACGTCAGTATTACACCACCGAAATCCAAGGTCGCTTGAACGAGCACTGGGTAGATTGAATTCAACAAAATGTGTCTGAATAGAATTCTCAAATGCATCCCCAAGAGGACTAGTTGATCAATGATGAGATCTGCAAGATTCGTGAATGCTCGCGCGAATTCAGGTGGATTCCCTCCACGACCCATCACCCTGTTCGAAATCTCATGAAGCTGGTTCTTTGCCACAGTCAAAGCTTTAGGGTATCCCGCTCCAAGGGCTTTCAAGGCCTCGACATAGCTTTTTTCCTTTTCGCTAAGGATTTGGCCCCTCATAAGCCGAACATATGGAGGCCACCAAACCAAAATGATGGCAAGTCTCAGAGTCTCAATGTTTCTACCGAACATTGCAGCAAAGACCAAAGCCAGAACCAAAGCAGGAAACGCAAAGAAAATATCAGTGATCCTCATGACGGCCTCGTCAAATACACCACCAGCATACCCCGCCAGCATTCCCAGGACTGTACCCAGTGCTGCTGCAGCAGCAGTTATGATCGCTGCATTTGCCATGTCAAGCGGAATGGCAAGAATTATCATTTTGAATAGATCTCTACCCCATCCATCTGTTCCTAGTATGAAGAACTCCGGTCCGTCGTAGAGCTGTATACCAGGTCCCCAGTTGATCAAATGACCCTCACTCCAAACATAACTTCGCTGGAATGGATAACTTCCCCCATATTCAGGGTATCCTCTTGGCGTGGCCAAGCTCGGGTTAACAATGTAGTTCGAAAACAATGACAAAACGACAAAGAAAATTGCTATGGATGAGCCTATCAAAACCAGCGGATTCCTTCTCAGAAGGTGCATAGTGTATTTGAGGTCTGCCCATCGAGCAGCCCATTCCCCTGTTCTAGCTTTTTTGCTGGTGCTTTTCAAATTGGTTCCTCTAGTATTTTATACGGGGATCCAGAAAGACGTAAACGATGTCAACCACGAGGTTTGACAGCACTACTATGACAGCCAATACAAGCGTGTACAGCAGAAGGAAACTGCTGTCAGCGTTGTTCACGGCCAAGAGGGATAATCGTCCTACACCAGGCCAGTTGAAGACAAACTCTGTTATCATTGCTCCCCCGAGGAGCGCGGCAAAAAAGATTCCTGTTAGCGTGACAGCTGGTGCCAGGGCATTCTTCAATGCATGCCGATATATTACGACTCTTTCCTTAAGTCCCTTTGACCTTGCCAGCGTTATGTAGTCTTGCCGCAGAACTTCAAGCATGCTAGCTCTCACGATCCGGGCGAGAAAACCTAGGCTAATGAAAGAAAGACTGAAGGCTGGCAGTATCAGGTGTGCAAAGGCGTCGAACGTGTAGGCTAGGTTTCCAGCTAGCAGCCCATCTATTATGGGCATCCCTACTATTCGAGGAACCGCTCCTTCCATCCCTGTGGCTCCGCTGCTTGGAAGATATGGAAGACCCCACTGGATGAAATAGTAGAAGAAGACGAGTTGAAGTATGAACCCAAACCAGAAGGCTGGAGTGGAGTATCCAACAAGTGCGATGATCCGCGACACATGATCAGGCAGCTTGTTGTTCTTCAGAGCTGAAATTATGCCTAGGGGAATCCCAATTGAAACCGTCAGAATGATCGCGGCCAAAGAGAGCTGAACGGTTAAGGGAAAGCCAGCGGCAAACACCTCAGTCACTGGTTGACTATTAGCCCAAACTCCTGTGATTCCAAAATCGCCATTCAAAGCATCCCTGAGCCAGAAGAGATACTGTATTTGCAGGGGCTGGTCAAAACCGTGAATCCTCCTAACTTCTTCAATCTGCTCAGCTGTCATTCTGGGATGAATGTAAGGTGCAACAGGATCAAAGGCTTCCGGAAATCCTCTGGCAAGATAGAACACAATTACACTGACTCCAAGAAGCACGAAAATAATCAGTACTAGACGCCTTATCACATACTGGTAAAGCTTCAAACCGAATTTCCCATGTTTAGTCTACACATAAAAGTATTAAAGCTTTGACGAAACGACAACAACTGCAGTTCACGCGAATTTCTCAGGAGGATTTCACGTTTCAAAGAAAAAAGAAGGGAATTAAGGCTGTTCATAATACATGGTTGACCACAGGTCTACGTCGTAAACCACGTTTAGATACCAGCCTTTGAGCCACGTTGAACGCGTGAAGAAGTCCGTGTCGTGCCACCATACCATGTATTGTATGGCATCGTTGGATATTGCGTTCATCTGATCGTTGATTTCCAACAGGCGGGTTTCGTTTCCTGCTTCATCTGCAGCAACAGCCTGGGCATAGAGGTCGTCTAGCGCAGTAATGTTCCACCGGTTCCATGAAGGATATGCACCTCTTGAATAGTACATTGGCTGCAGCCAATTCATAATGTTGTTATAGTCAGCGACCCAACCGCCCACAAAGGAGTCTATCTTGTGTGCACTAGCAAGGGTGTATTGTTGACCGCTTGGAACAAGCACGACTCGCCAAGTTAGTCCCCAGTCGCTGGTTACTCCGTTGAGGGTGTCAGCCATTGTTGACAAGACTTTTATGTAAGTGTCTGCTCCGGCTTGAACATAGAATTCTATTACCTTCNNCGACTCCAGCTGGAATCTTCGTTCCATTGTAGTAGTACATGTCATAGTCAGTGCTGTTCAATGGGTTCTCATAGGCGTCCAGAAGCAACTCATTAATCGTTCGGCCATCCTTCGTTAGGTTGAATGAGAATGCGGGTGTGATGTCTGGGTTATATGATCCTTGCGGTGCGGTTCCAGGTGGAACGATGTTGTTTGCTGGAATAGCCAATCTGTTGTTGATTGTTATACTAGCATCAGTTATGTTGATTGCACACGCAGCAGCCGCCCTAAACCTCCAATCTGCGAACGGTTGCCAGCTCTTAAGAGAACCATCGGGGTTCGTGATGTTGGTGCAGAAGTCAAGCCACCACGTGTTGAAGGTGGG